>Ga0123335_1002439_pt1 | contig 27828 bp, 18 predicted proteins | sample BiotimSIPDNA_2_FD_89707 | JGI IMG/M metagenome (GOLD analysis project Ga0123335, IMG submission 89707) | Anaerobic biogas reactor microbial communites from Washington, USA - Biogas_R2 time_0 SIP DNA | ecosystem: Engineered > Bioreactor > Anaerobic > Unclassified | place: Washington, USA...
GTCCTGATCTTCTTCGGGCCCGTGGCCGTCGCGGGAACCTATTATGTGCAGGCTCTGCACTTGCCCTGGACGCCCGTTTGGATCGGACTGGGTCCCGGCCTGCTATCCGTGGCCATTCTTACCGTGAATAACCTGCGCGATGTGAATCAAGACCGTCTGTCAGGTAAAAAAACGCTCGCCGTGCGTTTCGGTCCCTGGTACGCCCGGTTGCAATATAGCTTGTGCATAATCATTGCGGTGATTATCCTTCCCGTGGCTGCAGCCGTCCACAGTGGCCATATACTTGTCTGTGTCGCGATACTTGCCGCGGCTCCCGTCGGCTATTGCGTCCGGGTGGTGATAACAGAAACCAACGGAGTAACCTTGAACGACTGTCTCGCCCGCACAGGCAAAGTGCTGCTGCTTTACAGCCTTTTGTTCTCTCTGGGCTGGGTATTGTCCTGAAGCGGATAGAAACCAGATCTCCTTGTGCGCGCCCCGGACAATCCGCCACGCCACAAAAAATCTATGAGATACATGAGAATTGGCTTCCTTCCCGTCTGTTATTGTCACCTCCTTTATAAAATACCTATGGCGCGGACGAAAATGTTTTCACAACCCGCTGAAAATTCATATAATGGCATTCCCTGTTACCAATTGCCTCATGTCCGAGCCTTGCGGAAAGGAATGCCGGAATGGTCCGTTGGCTGCCTGTAAGTGTTCTCTGTATTCTTGTTGTTCTTTCTCCTGCTATTGCCCGGGCGGACATGCCCTGCCCTGACGCCCATGTGTTTTATTACGGGTGGTACGGCAATCCGGAAACGGACGGCCAGTGGCGGCACTGGGATCACCCGACCTTGCCCCGCCAGGGCGCCGGCACACCTCATACGCCGCCGGAGGACATCGGCGCGAATTATTATCCAGGGGATGGCTTATGCAGCAGCCTGAACCGGGATGATGTGACGCGCCAGATGAAACAGATCAAGGATGCGGGCATCGGGGTTCTGGCCGCTTCCTGGTGGGGCAAAGACGATATTTCCGACCAGTCCCTGGCGCTGCTTTTTGAAATCGCGCCGGAATACAGCATTCAGATTTGTTTTCATATAGAGCCCTTTCCCGGACGGAATGCGGAGACAACGCGCGCCGCGCTGGTCTATCTGCTTGACTGCTACGGCGATCATCCCGCCCTGTACCGTTGTTCCCAATCCGGCAACCGCCCCCTGATTTACCTCTATGATTCTTATCTGACCCCGGCGGAAGACTGGGCCGGCCTGTTTCAGTCAGGCGACAAGCAAAGCATCCGCGGCACGAAATATGACGTGGCCGCCATTGCCTTGTGGGTAAAGAAAAATGAACAGGGGTTTATGTTGCGGGGCGGCTTCGACGGTTTCTACACCTACTTTGCCACGGACAGGTTTACCTACGGATCCACACCGTCGAACTGGCCTCAACTGGCCGCCTGGGCAAAAGAGAAAGGACTTATTTTTATTCCCAGTGTCGGACCGGGGTATATAGACACCCGCATCCGCCCGTGGAACAACGCCAATACGCGCGCCCGTGAAGACGGCGCTTATTACGACCGCATGTTTGAAAGCGCTCTGAAGTCCGGGGCGCCGCTGGTTTCCATCACTTCCTTCAACGAGTGGCACGAGGGTACCCAAATTGAACCTGCCGTGCCGAAAACCATAGAAGGCTATCAGTACGAGGATTACGGCGTCCGCTCGCCGATCTATTATTTGGAACGCACCCTGTACTGGATTCAACGCTGGAAAGAAAAGGAGAACAACACATGCGCCTGGTTATTTTGCCGGCCATCCTTGTCCTAGGATGCGCGGTCGCGGCGGCCGCACCGGGAGAATCCCCCTTGAAAATCAGCTTGAGCGACACGTTGCTTGAACTTCAGGAAGGAAACAGCCCGGTGTTGCAGTATAAGTACCGTAGCGTCCCCTTCAAGCCCTACGCCATGTCCTGGTTCACGCCGAAGGGGGTGAATGTTTTGCGCGATGCCCCCGAAGACCACAAGCACCACCACAGTCTGATGTACGCCATCATGCTGGGGGATATCAATTTTTGGGAAGAAATCCCGGAAGCGGGGCGGCAGTTACACCGCACTTTTGCGAACGTCTCCGTTGACCCGAAACGGGCCGGCTTCACGGAAACACTCGTGTGGCAGGGTCCCAAGCGCGGGAAAATCATGCTGTTTGAGCAACGACGGCTGACGCACCACCTTACAGATGGCGGTTCGGCACGGCTGCTGACGTGGCAGTCGGAACTCAAATGCCCGAAAGGAGAAGAGCGCGTCACCTTGGTGGGTAAAATCTATCACGGCCTGGGTATGCGTTTTCCTGTGTTCATGGACAAGGTGGGGTCGTTCCAATTCGCGCAGGATGAAACCGGCGCCTTTGACGACGGCCCCCATCACCTCGCCCAGGCGTCCTGGTGCGCCTACACCGTTGCCGACGGGGAGCATCCCGTGACGGTTGCCATGTTCAGCGCGAAGGAGAACCCCCGCCCCACGCTGTGGTTCACCATGCTGGAGCCTTTCTCCTACCTGGCGGGCACCTTTGATCTCTCAAGGAACCCCATAACGCTTGAGGCCGGCAAGACCCTCACCGCAAAATACGGGCTGGCGGCGTGGGACGGCATCGTTGACAACGAGACGGTTCAGGCCCTTTACGAGCAATGGCAGAAGATTTTGGAAAACAAGGACAATAAACATCCGCGAAAAGCAAAGGAGCATGCGTCATGAATGAAAAGTATCACGAAGTAAACCGCCGCGCCTTCCTGGGACACACGGTGCTGGCGGGCGCGGTGGCGGCAGGTCTGGCGGCCATGCCGAAGCGGCATGTATTAGCCGCAAATGACAAATTGGGCGTTGCCGTCATCGGCTGCGGCGGACGCGGCAACAGTCACCTGGAAACATTAAAACACATCGCGGAGGCCGACAAGAGCATCGAGATTGTCGCCGTGTGCGATGTGTACCGGCCCCGGTTAAACAAGGCGGCTGAACGCTACGGCGTCCCGAAGGCTTATATGGATCACCGCGAGCTGCTGGCGGACCCGGCGGTGGACCTGGTAACCATCGCCACGCCGGATCATATCCACGGCTACCAGGCGCTTGACGCCATCGCGGCCGGCAAGGACGTATACTGTGAGAAACCGGTCACCCACTGGCGCCAGTTCGAACTCACCAAAAAACTGGCCAAGGAAGTGGCCGCCTCCGGACGGGTCTTCCAGTGCGGCACCCAGGGCATGAGCGACTCCGCCTGGAAACAAATCGGGCAGCTGGTGCGCGAAGGCAAAATCGGGCAGCCGATTCATGCCGAATGCGGTTATTTTCGCGTAGGCGACTGGGGCGAGGCGGGCATGCCGATCGACGACCCGAACGCGCAACCCGGGCCAGACCTCAACTGGGAGGCCTTCCTGGGCGACTCTCCGAAACGCGATTTCGACGTGAGCCGTTTCTTCCGCTGGCGCATGTACGAGGACTACGCGGGCGGGCCCTGCACCGACCTGTTCCCCCACATTCTGACACCGGTCATGCACATGATGAACGCGAAGCTGCCGTCGGTCGCCGTGGCCACGGGCGGCATGTACCGCTATACGGAACGGGAGGTGCCCGACACCTTCAACATGCTCGTGGACTTCCCGGAAAAATTCACCATTGCCGTGCTCGGCACCCAGGGCAATGACTACCAGGCCACCGAAGAACGCGGTTCCGGCGGGCGCATTCCCGTTATCCGGGGTTGGGACGGCACGCTGACGGTCAAGAATAATGAAATCGTCTTCATTCCGAACCGGGGCTCGGATGCGAAGGCGGAAAACATCCCCATCGGGCGTCAGGAAAACCTGTTACACCACTTCCAGGAACTCATCGACTGCAGCAAGGCGGGGGATCCGAACACCAGCAGCCCGATGGAACTTGCCTACCATGTGCAGACCGCGCTGATCATGTCGTTCCTTTCCCTGCGCGGAGGGAAGGCGGTGCGCTTCGACCATGCGAATGAAGCGCTGATCGTGTAAGTAACATAAAAGATGCAGTCTTTCACGCCTGTGAGGTTTCGAAAGCCTCACAGGCGTTTTGCTGAGGAAAGGACTTTATCTGGCAGGTCTGACCGGGTCCGACGGGGTCTGACAGAATCCGACGAGGTCCGACACAGTGCGACCTTATCCTACAAAACGCCGCGGCGTGTTATTTTTCAAGAACCTTTGCGAGAAGTTCCTTGCCCGCCAGTATAAACGGGTATAATCCAGTGTAAGACACATTTCTCTTCAAACCTGTGTCACAGACGATTGGGAGTTTTCATGAATCTACGTTCGTTTACTTTTTTAATACTTGCGGTGCCTGTTCTTATGAGCAGCACCAGGGCTGAAACAACGTTCCAGATGATTCCTTACAAACCCGACCCCCCCATCGCCATTGACGGGAAAACGGGCGATTGGCAGGCGGTGTCTTCCGCCTGGGAGTGCGCGCCGGAAACAACCGCCCGTGCCGCGTGGCGCGGCGAGGCGTTGTTCCTTGCCGTGGAATCGAAGGCCGATAGGCCGCAACCAGTATTTCTCGCCGTGGACAACGGTCTTGAAAACGGAACTCACCTACTGCGTTTCGATCCGGCTGCAACGCCGCCGTCTATAACGACGATCCTGCCTGAAGGCGCCGTCACCACGGACATTCATGCCGCCGCCGAAAGGGGCGAGCAGGCCTGGGCCCTTGAAACTTCCATCCCCTGGGCGACCCTGGGCGGACTCGAAGCCCGGGCAGGACAGGTGTTCCGCCTGTCCGTGTCGCTGACAAATGGTCCACTCCCCGAAAATACCGCCATACCAACGGTCCTGTTGACCGGCGCCGACGGCACATTAAACGACGCGCCACCCCTGGCCCAACTCTTCACGGAAGAGCAGATTCCTCCGGGCGAAAAACAATCCTTCACGTTCGAGATACCACCCTGCCCTGAAGGATTACGAGCTGTGCTGTCCCTGTATGCGCGTCAGGATTCCAAGCAGGTGGCGGGTCACGCGCCCGTGCTGCGGGTACGCGTGAACGATGTCCCGGCCGGCGGAGAAAGGATGCGCAACCGGCCGCAACGACTCAAGGCGCGCGGCGGCGACTTGTATTCCATGGCGGCGGGTGAGCGGCTGGCGGTGTATTACAGCCCCGATTTCACCAGTCCCGATACGCATCCCCATTACGGGCCGGCGGATCCCATACAGGTCTGCCTGATCGAACTCGATGTGACGGATATGGTCAAGGCAGGCGCGAACACGGTGGAACTCGAACAGACGGAACCATCCATTGCCCACACACTCATACTGGCGGACGGACAAGTACGCTTTATGCTGCCGCCCCCACCGCCACGGAAGAAATCAGGGCCGCCGGAAGGTCCACTGTCACGCATCGCGCCCACACTGGCGCCTGGCGTTTCCTATGAAGCGAGGCCTGTAAACGACAGCACGATTGAAGTGAGGGTCGAGGACGAGGCCTTTTTAGTGGAAAGTCGCTTTTCCACGCCCGCGCCTGGATGGGTAACGGGCGATAATGCCTGGTTCAAACGGGAACGCAGCCTGGAAACCACTGCCGAAGCCGTGATCGTGCGGGACACCTTCACCAATTTGACGGAGGAACCTTTGGCCCTGATGCGCCGCAACGAGATCACGCTGGGCGAACGCATGGAACAGTTGTGGCTGGGCGGCCTGGAACGGGCGGACAAGACGGGGCACAGCACCAGCCCGGCCAACCCGACGACCTTCGCCACCACGGCCGCGGCAGGTATTGGCCTGTTACCGCTGGATGATATCGCCCGGGTGCATGTGGTGAACCAGGGCGATGCGGGCTTGGTCAGCCTTGCCGACAATAACCTGGTGTTGCGGCCCGGCGCCACCTATACGGCCGAGTGGGCCATCATCCCCGCAGGGAAGCCGGACTACTGGACGTTTATTAATGCTTCCCGGCGCCTGTATGACGCCAACTTCACCATAGAAGGGGCCTTCGTGTTTCTGCGGGCCGGTCACCTGACCGACGTGTGGACGGACGCGGAGATCGCCGACTTCCTGCGTTTTAAATCCGCCTACTACGTGTGCTCCTCCCTCGGGTATTACAAGGACGGCCGCTACGCCCACGGCACCTCTTTCCAGGAGGTCGCCCATGACAATTACATCAATTCTTTCGCCCGGTGGAAAAACCTGGTTCCCGGCATCAAGACAATGGTGTATTTCCACTGTTTCATCGATGTCACCGACGAGGGCCCCGAACACTACGCCGACGCGCGGCTGCTGCAGCACGACGGCACGCAGGCCTGTTATGGCGAGCCTTATGACCGGATATACGTGCCCACGGCGGAAAACAGTTATGGACCCCAGATTGCCAAAAACGTGAACGTCATCCTGGACAAGATCGGCGCCGACGGCGTGTACTGGGACGAGCATGAATACAGCCGCTTTACGTACACCTATAACGAACCCTGGGATGGTTATACCGGAGACATTGACCCGAAATCCATGACCGTGTCCCGGCTCAAGTCCTCGGTTACGCTGCTGTCCGAACCGTGGCGGCTGGAACTGGCCCGAAAAATCCTGGCGCGCGGGCCGCTCATCGGCAACGGCCCCCCCTTCACCCGCGCCATGGCCGCCCTGAAGTTTCCCTGTTTTGTCGAAACGGGCAGCATCACCCACTGCGTGCAGGCGCACCTGCACTCACCCATCGCGCTGGGCGACCACCTGACGGAACGCTCGGAAACCGACGCCTACCGGGTCATGCTTGCCGCGCTGGACTTCGGCTGTGTGTACCATTGGTATAATGATCTTACCGTGAGGCCTACCCACGCGCACCTCGTGCACTACATGTACCCCATCACGCCGGTGGAGATCAATGCCGGCTACATCATCGGCAAGGAACGGATTCTCACCAAGGTCAGCGGTGTATTCGGGTGGAACGACGCCTCGGAACATGAGGTGCACGTTTTCGACGATACCGGCCGCGAAGTGGAAGGATTCAATGCGCCGCAAGTGCGGGAGGACGGCAAGACCTGGACGGAATTGCGCCTGGCAGAGGACTGGTCCGCGGCGATTGTGAGGAAGTAGGACGTGTACGAAAGCGCAGGGAGTTAAGAAACAAGAATTGCTGGAAAGCCCGATTTGCTGCGTTCCGCCAGTAAGTCCTGCGGAATAAATGCGCGCACGGGAAGCAACGCTGCGCAAAAAATTCCCACAGTGCGGCTCATTCCCCTATAATACGCGACAATACGCGCGTTCTGAACCGGGCATGAAAAATGCTTAGAAGGATCAGGGGTATTGATATTGAAACCCTGATACAAGGAGAAATCTAATGTGGGATAAATTGCTGAAGAAGTCGTGGCTCACCCCGTTGACAACCGCAAGTTTCCTCTTGGTCGGCGGCACTGGCGTGGCGATGTTGTTTGAGGCGCATCATTATGTGCCTGGCATGAAATTCATGCATGAATGGATGGGCCCCGTTTTCGCCCTGGCCGTCCTGCTGCACCTGCTTCGCAACTGGCAAGCATTTCTCTGTTATTTCAAGAAACACCTAAAGGCGGTTATCGTATCCCTGATAGTCGTCCTGGTGATGGGCGGCGCGCTCATGGCCCTGGGCGCCTCGAAGAAACCGCCCATGCGGCCCCCGATTTCCGGGACAGCCCCGGCCGCCGAAATGCCAGCGCCAACTTCCGAGACGCACTGAGAAGCGGATGTGCCCCTCTCTGATCAGACCGATCTGACCGATCCGACGGATCGCAATGCCCTATTCCGCCCGGGTGATGCGCTCCACGACCAGGGCTGTATCGCCGTGCTCGCTGCGCACAACGCCGATATAGAGGCGCGTGCCGCCCGGTTCCGTCAGGTGGCCGAAGCGCTGGTAGGCCTCTGAAAACAGGACCGCCTCGAATACGCCCCAGGCATCCTCCACCGTAAGAAATTTCATCATCCCGTGCCCGTTGTGCAGCGGCAGGCGCCGCTCGGCGATAATGGTGCCGACAGCGGTAACCTCCCGTCCCTCGTAGCATGGCAGGTCGCAACTGGCGATCAGGGGCTTTTCCCAGCACGCGGCCGCATGACGGCGCAGCATGGCGCTGGACAGGGGCTGGCCCAGGCGGTTTTGTTCGAAGTCGGCGCGCAGGCGCGGTGTAACATCGGGGAGCACCGGCAGATCCGGCGGGGCATCTTCGGCGACAAACAGGCGCATGGCGCCTGACGGCACATTCCGCAGACGCCACAGTTGCATGGGCCGCGTGAGCGGCAGCGCGCCCGGCGCGGCGGGCAGGCTATCCAATACACCCGCCTGGCACAGGGCTTCGCCGTCGGCGAAGCTGACGCGCACCCGTTCCAGCAGATCGGTCATGTCCTGGAAAGGCCCGGCCCCGCGCGCTTCCAGCAAAGCCTGCGAGGTCTTTTCCGACAGGTCGGCAATCTGCGCGAAACCGGCACGCAAGGCATCCCCCTCCTGGGTGTAATTCAGCGCGCTCCGGTTCACATCCGGCGGCAGCACGGGCACGCCACGGCGCCGCGCCTCGCTCACGTAGACCTGCGGCGCGTAGAACCCGCCGCCGTTGGCGAGGACCGCCGTAAAGAACTCGGCCGGATAATGGGCCTTGAGCCAGACGCACTGGCAGGCCAGTTCTCCGTACGTGGCGGCGTGGGCCTTGCAGTAGGCGTAGGAGGCGAAGTTGGCAATGAGTTCCCAGATTTCCCGCGCGCTGTCCTCCGGCACGCCCCGGGCGGCGGCGCCTTCCAGAAAGCGCTTCATGGACCGCGCCATTTCGCGGGGACCGCGTTTTTTGCTCATGGCGCGGCGCAGCGTATCGGCCTCCTCCAGGGTCATGCCCGCCACGGCATGAGCCACCTTGAGCACGTCCTCCTGGTAGATCATGACGCCATAGGTGTCGCCCAGGGCCTGTTCCATGGAAGGGTGCGGGTATGTGATCGCCTCGTGGCCGTGGCGGCGGTCGATAAAATGCTGTTTCATGCCGCTGCCCGACGCGCCCGGCCGCACGAGCGCCACGGCCTGAATGACCGCGTTGCAGGTCTCGGCCCGCAGCTTGCGCAGCAGGCCGCGCATGGCAGGCGACTCGATCTGGAAGCACCCGATGGTATCGCCCGCACGGAGCAGCACCGCCGAAGCGGGATCCGGGTCAGGAATGGCCTCGATATCGAAGTCCGGATCGCGTCCGGAACGGATGGCGGCAACCGTGTCATGGATGGCGCTCAGAGCGCGGTGGCCCAGCAGGTCCATCTTGACCAGGCCGAGTTGCTCGATAGGGTCTTTGTCGAACTGGGTGATGATAATGCCCCGGGCGGCCCGTTCCAGGGGCACATAGCGCGTGAGCGGTTCGGGGGCGATCACCGTGCCGCAGGCATGGGTGGCCAGGTGGCGCGGCAGCCCGGCAACAGATTGACCGAGGTCCAGAACGCTCTTGAGCGGTTCCGCTTCAAGATCAAGGCGGTTACATTCCGGCAGCGACCGCACCAGCAGACGCAGGTCCCCGGCGCCGTAATGGGGGATGACCCGGGTGACGTTCCCGATTTCCCGTTCGGTGAACCCGAGCGCTTTCGCCGTCTCGCGCACTGCGGCCCGCGCCTGAAACGTATTAATCGTGCAGATCATGGCGACCCGGTCGGCGCCGTAGCGTTCGTAGACATAATCGAGCACCTGGTCGCGGCCGCGCCAGCACAGGTCAAGATCGATATCGGGGCAGTCCCGCCGGGAACGGTTCAAGAAGCGCTCGAAATAGAGCTTGTGCCGGAACGGGTCCGCCCGGGTAATGCCCAGCGCGTAGGCGATGAGGCTGTTGGCCGCCGAACCCCGGCCCACCGCCGGAATGTCCCGGCTTTTCGCGAAACGGACGATATCCGAGACGATCAGGAAATAGGGCGCGAAGCCCAGTTCGGAAATTACGTCCAGCTCATGATGGGCACGGTCGAGAATCTTTGGCGTCAGGGGATGATACCGGCGGCGCAGTCCTTCAAAAGCCTGTTTCCACAGCCACGAAAACGCGGTCTCTCCACCGGGCAGGGGGAAATCCGGGAATAGCGGCCTGCCCAGAGAAAGTTCCAGATTGCATTCCTCTTCGACCCAGGCAAGCGTGTCCAGCGTTTCCGGCCAGGCCCCGTAGGCCCGCTCGATGTGCTCCGGCGGGCAGAACCACGCCTCCGGAGAAACCACGGCCTCCGGCGACAGGGATCCTTCCGTCGTATTCTCCCGAATCGCGGCCAGCACCCGGTGCAAGCGGTAATCTTCCCGGTTCAGAAAATAGACCGGCCGCGATGCCACAGGCTTGATGCCCAGTTGTTTTGCCGCGTGCAACACCCCCTCGGCGCGCCGCCGCGACGCGACGCCGCCATAATGGGTGACGGCCGCCAGTGGTGCGAAGCCCTTCGCCGCCAGGCACCGCAGCGTCGACAAGTCATCGCTGATCAGAAAAAGGTGTTCCGGGCCAAAATCGAAAGGCCAATCGTCCAGACGCGCGGCATCCGCCTCGCCCAGGCGCACCGCCGTGATCAGCGCACAAAGATGGGCATAACCCTCCCGGTCCCGCGCCAGCACGAGCCACGGCCCCAACCGTGCACCAAGGATGGGTTTCACGCCCGCGTCCCGCGCGGCCGTATAAAAAGGTAGCGCCCCGTACAACCCGCCCGTATCCGTCAGGGCCAGCGCGCGCATGCCGTATTCCACGGCGCGCGCAACCAGTTGCCGCGGCCATGCTGTGCCCGTGAGCATGGAATAACAGCTATGTACTTCGAGCGGAAAGGTCATGCCTAGAGTATACTGAAAATATTTTCAGTTTTCAAGAGATATCGCCTCCCTGAAGCACACCTTTTTGACATTGTGTAATATAATGTCAATGGCAGAGAATATGATTAGGAAACCAGGCATAAAAAGAAAGTTCAGTCATGTCAGTTCACCGTACAAAATGTATACGCATAATAGCGTTCATATTTCTTACCACGGTTGCTTTCGCTGGTTCGCTGATTTTTGCTGCAAAAGAAATTGGGAATCGAGAGCAAAAAATCATACTCTCAAACCTGCTCCGACCCCTTGGTACGATATCACACCCCATTCAATTGCCGCTTGAAAACAACAGATCTACCATCAAGACCAATAGTATAGAGACACAGGTACAGGGTAGAGATGACGGTACGAAGGCAATAGAAATCTCACTCAAACAAGGGGTAGAAACCGTCTGGAAACGTATTGTAAGTACCTGCACTTTTCCGGTGGCATATTCAGTGTTTCACACAAACGACTTTAAATATATCGTATGCCGGCTATACACCGGCGCGCGATTGGAAAGCGGACCGTATTATCTAAACCTCCTCCCGCGTGTGGAACAAGCGGAAGGCCAACCCGAAAACCATACGTACTTAAGCAAGTGGAGAATAACAGGCCCCTTACTTGGTGGAACCTATATCGGATGCGCAATTCTTGATTTTACTGGCAATATTTTGGATGTGGATATGAATGGATATTTATCCCGCCAAATTGACCATGGCTGGTTTCCCGATATCCGTATCTCAGATGCCCAAACGGAACTATATATTGCCTACAAGAAATTTCCGCCTATTTCTGATAACCGTGGTGACCCAGTTTGTTCCGGGGAATATAAAATTTCAAGCACATCGCCGGTCTACTTTGTAAATATTCACCAGATTAACCAAGAAGAAATAATTATTCTTGTAACCTTTCTAGACACACTAAGTTATCAGGACAAGCAGATTCTATCGAGCCAACTCAACCGGATAAGATTCAATCAATTTGAAGAAAGGGGATTGGCTATACTGTGTCTGGACAGGAATGGAAATTTAAAATGGCATGGCCTGCTTGCCCCCATTCACGACAGCAGCGCGTGTACCAGTGCTTATTCCCATTTCACATTGGACGGTGAAATACTGATTTACGCGGCGTACAACGACAATATCTTTTATTCTCATAATCATGAAGAACCACAAAAATTACCTGTTGTTCCTCCCAGTCTTTTTTTTAGAAGCGCCAATATTTTCGCATCATTGACCGCTTTGTCCCAGTCAGGCCGGGTAGTTTATTCCACAAAACTGGCAGAAGGATATTTATGGGATCCGGTGCTATTATCCTTACCCAACAGGCAATTATATATTGGTCTCGAAATTGGGACTTTTCTTCAATTCAACAGCGTCTATGGGAATGCCTCCTTTACAGGGAATATAGGCACACAATCACATTATATACTGGCCGTTCCCTAACACAATACAGTAAACGCAAAATAGCGGCAGAATTTAAAGATCAAATGTCGGGGATTGGACCCAACCCCGAAGTCGTTGCCATTTCGGTGAAATGCAAACGCGCGGTTGCACCTACCGGTGGGGTGTGGTATCATGGCGAGGTCGGTTCGTTTATGTGCGATGCGCGCATAAGCGCTAAGAGGGAATCCGGTTGAAATCCGGAGCTGCCCCGCAGCGGTACACAGGAACGAAGGGCGCAAGAAACGCACTGGCTGCTCTCGGAGAGCGACTGGGAAGCGGCGCCCGTAGGTGGCCAATAAGAGCCGCGCCTGTAAGCCCGAAGACCTGCCGATGATGGCTTGCAGTTCAGCGCGCCGCCGGAATATTCCGGGGCGCCGAACCTGTTGCGACGGACAACAGAAAGCGGAGCGCCTCCCATGGTTTTCATTACGTTCCCCCGCCGCACAGCCTTGGTGCTGTGCTGTTTCTTTTCGCTGGTTAGTGTGCATGCAACCTCCTTGGCCGAAGATCCCTGGGCCGATGGGGTGGTTTCCTACAATGCCATAGATCCCGTGCCGGGATTCGCCACACTGGAGCATGTTCTGGGCGAGCCCGTAGGCGGCAGTGTGTACGCGGCAAGTAACAGCAAAACCTATTCGGTCGGCTGTCCCGGTCCTGCGCCCGGCAGTTACCTCCTGCTTAAATTCAATACACCCGTTGAGGATCATCCCGACAACCTGATGGGGTATGACTTCATTGTCTACAGCAACAGTTTCTGGGCGGGCGGCGACCCCTATCGCAAGTGGTGCGAACCGGCGTTAATCGAAATCAGCGAGGACATCAACGCCAACGGCGTTCCGGACGACCCCTGGTACGTCATCCCGGGAAGCAGAAACCTAAACCGGGGCGTACTCCCCCAGGGCATCCCCAATCCCACCCCGTCGCTGGCCGGCAATGTGCTGAACCCAAACACCAATGGCACGGAGTATGATTGGGGCTATGCCGAACTCACCCCGACCCTCCAGAAATATCTCGACAGCTTCATGCGCCCCGATGATCCTTTTACAGTGGGCTTGACGGACCGCAGCGGGGGCGGCGATGCCTTTGATATCCGATGGGCCGTGCCCGTGGACGAAACCGGTCTTCCGGAAGGTATTACGCGGTTCCATTTCCTCCGTGTTTCCGCTTTCATCAACATGGTTGACAGTGTGCTGGGCACGGTTTCTCCGGAAATCAGCGGGGCCGCCACAGTGGCCCGGGATGTGGACACCGACGGGGACGGCATCCTCGATGATTATGAGATTCGCGTGGCCGATACGGACCCGGAACGACCCGAAAGCACGGTGCTTGCCCTTGAAATACCCCAGGAATACGGCGGCAGCCCGGCGGGCACGCTGCTGGGCGAAGCCGCCGACGCGCGGGGTAATGCCCTTGCCCTGTATTCATCGGGATTGCGGACGGACGTGCGAAATTTCAACTGCATGGTGGACATTGCCGATGTCGACGATCCCGCTACGGGAACAGATATCCCGGGCCTGCTGAAAAGCGGCGCGGTGCGCACGTTTGACAGCAGTGAGTCCGACTTCAACACCGCACAGGTGCAGGATGCCCGACTGACCCTCGCTTACACGAGCAGTGAGATTGCCGGACTGGACGAGGCGGGGCTGCAGCCCTTCCGCTATGACGGGGCGCAGTTTACCCAGGATGGCATCACCTCGGTGACCCGGGACATGGAGAGTAACCAGCTAACCTTCCACAGCCGCTACGCGGGTCTTTTCGTCCTGGCATCGGTTGCGGGCGACGGGGATATCCCAGGCGGCAGCGGTGTCATAATGTTGCGCGCGGAACCGTCCTCGGGTGTGGTGGGGGAGCCGGGCGATCTGGTGTCCTTCACCAGCGACCCGATTCTGTTGGAGGACGACAGTCTTCTTCCGGACGGTACGTTGTTTACTTTGGCCGCAACGCTGGGTTCCATCGTCAGCCCGGACGCGGATGGCGCTGTCCCCGGTATCCAGACAGCCTCCTTAGGCGGCGTCATTGCCTTCCAGTGGAGGTGCGGCGCCGTGGCCGGGCTTGCCGAAGTGAGCGCCATTTCCCTGGATGGCGTTCTTCATGGCCGTTACGCCTATTCCCTGGCCCCCGGACCCGCCACAAGCCCTGTGGAGATTTTCACGGCCCGGCCCAATCAAACCGCGCCGGGGCCGGTTGCCTTTATAACCAGCCCGATTTACGACGCCTTCGGCAACGTCCTGACCGGAGAACAAACCGTCACCCTGGCAGTGGAAAACGGTGCGCCCGCCGGGCAGGATGCCCGCCCGGACCTGCCCGGCCACCAGGTCGCCCTTGCGAACGGTTGCGCCGCATTCAGTGTGCGCGTGGACACGGATAACAAATACGACACCGCCACCGTCTTCATATACCTGTATGCCGACCCGGAAGAGACCGCGCTGGTTGGGTCTGCCTCTTTCATTTTCGAGGCCGTGCCCATGCCCCTTGGCGGCGCCCTTCCCGCCGCGGCATTGCTGATCCTGTGCGCCGTTGCCGCGCTGAAGCGTGCCGTGGGGAGTTCGAGGCGCACGCCATGAACAGACGCGGGATCAAAACATCCCGGCCGCATCCGGGCTTCACCCTGATCGAGCTGCTGGTGGTCATCGCCATCATCGGTATCCTCGCAGCATTGCTGCTGCCCGCCCTGTCGCGTGCACGCGCCCATGCCAGAAACACCCATTGCATTAACAACCTGCGGCAGTTGTACCTGGCAAACACCATGTACGCCGCCGAGCATAATGGCCATTACATGCCCGCGGCTTCCGACATGTATGACTTCATGCTGCCCGGCGCCGACCCGGACAATTTCGGGGGGCGCAAACGCTGGCACGGCGGCCGGGAAACTCCGAACCCCTCCACTCCCTTCGATCCGCGCTACGGTCCGATATTTGAATATATTCCCGACGGCCGCGTAAAGGAATGCCCCCTGTTTGCGGAATACCGGAAGCACGGAGAGACACCGAACGTCTTTGAAGGCGGTGCGGGCGGCTACGGCTACAACATGGCCTATGTCGGATCCCAGCTGAGCATCGTGGAAGACCCCGTGCGCGCCGTGCGCCTGGGTATGATGGACATCGCCATCGCGAATCCGTCGCAGACCATGATGTTCGCCGACGCCGCTATTCCCCAGGATGGGCACATCCTGGAATACAGTTTTCTGGAACCGCCCAAAGCAGTCTCCCACGACTATCCTCGAGGCCGCCCCGGTGATTACTTCATGTCTCCCTCCCTGCACTTCCGCCATTTCGGGCGGGTCAACGTGGTCTGGTGCGACGGGCACATCTCCAGTGAAGCCTGGGAATGGGCGCCCGAGGAAAATGCCTACGGTGAACGTAACCGGCGGTGGAGCGTCGGCTGGTTCGGCCCGGAAAATAATTTCTTTTTTGACAACGCTCCGAAAAAAGACTATAAGGATCTTCTCGCCGCACAGGAATAAAACAGGGGGTAGGGATCAGGGAGCAGGGGTCAGGGGTCAGGGAGCAAGTAGTTGTCGTCCTTGTCACCATTGTCATCATTGCCAGATCTGTCTGACCTGGTCTGACTGGGCCGATGCTGTCCGACCCGTCTTATCTCCAACGTTTCCCTTCCTTGACCCCACACCCGCCACAGAGGATAATGTGTTTTCTATAACAAGGAGAAAACCATGTTTCATTGGAAAGGACTGTTTGCCATGATGCTGCCCTTTATTTTTCTTAATGCTGGCCCCAGCGCGGGGGAAAATTCTTCTCGGCTCGCGCCTTTAGCCCTGGAACCGCTGCCGTTGGGATCCATCACGGCGGAAGGCTGGTTGCAACGGCAGTTGCGCATCCAGGCTGATGGGCTTTCCGGAAACCTGGAGAAATTCTGGCCGGACATCCAGGACAGCGGCTGGATAGGCGGTAAAGCGGAAGGTTGGGAGCGCGCGCCCTACTGGCTTGACGGCATGGTTCCGCTGGCGTGGACCCTGAATGATGACATACTGAAGGCCGATGTGAAGCGCTGGATGGATTACATTATCGACCATCAGCACGGGGACGGCTGGCTCGGCCCGCGCAAGAGCGAAGGCTACCGGGATCTCGATCCCTGGCCACAGTTCGTCATCCTCAAGGCATTACGCCAATACCACGAAGCCACTGGTGATCCGCGTGTGATTCCCGCCATGCTGAAGAATGTCCGTTGTATTGACGCGGTGCTGCGGGAAACGCCCCTGTTCGACTGGGGCAAATACCGCTGGATGGATTTGGTGATCACAGTACACTGGCTATACGAGCAAACCGGTGAGGGATGGCTGTCGGAGGTGGCGGCCCGGGCCCATGCGCAAGGTTATGACTGGCGCGGCCATTTTGAAGCCTTCAAGTATCCTGAAAAAATGGAGGCAAAGGATTGCATTCTCGACACGCACGTGGTAAACAACGCCATGGCCGTGAAAGCGCCGGCGGCCTGGTACCGCCAGTCACGCCATACCGCGGATGCCGCCGCACTGGATACCATAGTTAACACACTCGACAACTACCATGGGCAAATAACGGGAGTCCTGACCGGCGACGAACATTACGCGGGCAAAAGCCCGTCCCAGGGCACCGAGTTATGCGCCGTGGTGGAATATATGTTTTCCCTTGAAACCGCAATAGCGATTTTGGGCCGCGCGGATATTGCGGACCGGCTTGAACGCATCGCCTTCAACGCCCTGCCGGGCACCTTCTCGCCGGACATGTGGGCCCACCAGTATGTGCAACAGGCGAACCAGGTGGTGTGCCGCGTGTCGGAGGATCGGGTCTACACCAACAACGGCCCCGACGCGAACCTGTTCGGGTTGGAACCCAACTATGGCTGCTGCACGGCCAACATGCACCAGGGCTGGCCCAAGCTGGCGGCCCATTGCTGGATGCGCCTGCCCGCGTCAGGAGATACTCCAGCCGGCCTTGCCGCCGTGGCCTACGCGCCCTGTCTGATCAACACGGAGGTAAACGGGAAGCCGATGCGCGTACGCGTGGAGACGGACTATCCCTTCCGCGACACGGTGCGGGTAACCATCACAGGCGACGGGGATTTTCCGGTGGCGTTCCGTATTCCCGGTTGGACGAAAGGCAGCACCCTCCAAGTTAATGATGAAGAGGCGGTGCCGACAGATCCCGGAACTTTTTATATTCTCCAACGGGCATGGCAGGGCGATACCACCGTCACGCTGCGCTTCCCCATGACAGCAAAGGTGGAGCAACGCTTTAATGACAGCGCAGCCATGTCTCGGGGACCGCTCGTGTATTCTCTGCGTATCGGTACGGAATGGAAACATCTGCGCGGTGAAGCGCCGCACAATGACTTTGAAGTACTGCCGACAACGCCCTGGAACTACGCCCTGGAGCTGGATGAGGCCTCACCTGCATCCTCTTTCCGCTTTGAAGAACTGCCTGTAGGCGACAATCCTTTTGACCCCGCCACGCCGGCAGTACGCGCTTTCGTGAAAGGACGCCGCCTGCCCGGGTGGATCATCGAGCACAATGCTGCCGCGCCACCACCTCAAAGCCCCGTTACTTCCACGGAACCCGTTGAAGAACTTGAACTCATACCCTATGGATGCGCGAAGTTACGGGTCACCGAATTTCCCGTGCTGGGAGAATGAAACGGCAGGAAACCGGATCAAAGTACCAAAGGAGAGCCGCGCATCAGCCACATAACGATACTGCAGGGCAGAATGGAGTATTTTCCAAGTATGCGGCGGAATTGTATGGTATACTGATTTTCGTGCTCACGGACTGGCTATTCCGTGGAGCAATGTCGCATGACATTCAAAGGCAGCCCGACTCAAGGCAGTAGAATTATGATGAAAATCGCCGCTTTGCTCGTGACACTGGCAAGTATTTGCCTCCAAACCTGGTCCGCCCACGCCGTGCGCAGCAGTTTGTATCCCGAGGACTGGGCCCCGGAATTTACTGATGGGCAGGGGCATTTTCTCCATGATTTTTCCTATGCCGGGTATCATAACGGAGAAACCGTGCCGCCGGACACCGGCGCCCTTCCTTTATTTGACGTTGTAGCGGGGTATGGCGCGGACAATACAGGCGCGTCCGATGCGACTACGGCCCTACAGCAAGCCATTGACACGGCGGCATCGGCGAACGGCGGCGTTGTATTTCTGCCTGCCGGCACCTATCGCTGTGACGGCGCCCTGACGGTAAATGCCTCCAACGTCATCCTGCGCGGGGAGGGAGAAACCGCCACCTTCGTATACTTTACCAGTGTGCCGTCCAGTGCGGGAACGGGACATATCACCTTTCGGGGCATGGTGACTCGAAGCAATGAGGCGCTGCTGGCGGAAGACGGCCAAAACCGTTCCTTTGAGGTCCGCGTGGAAGACGCTTCGGGGTTTGCTGTGGGCGATGATGTCGCGGTGGGCTGGGTCATTACAGATGAATTCATTGCGGAACATGGGATGACAGGCATCTGGGTTTCCTTCAATGGGCAATGGAAGCCTTTCTTCCGCCGTGAAATCGTCGCGATAGACCTGGTATCACTGCCGAACGTAATTACCCTTGATGTTCCGCTGCGTTACCCGGCCAAGATGCAGGACGGGGCTAGCCTGCGCAGGGAAGAAGGATACCTCAAGGAATGCGGCGTGGAAGCCATCGCCCTTTCCAATGCGGTCGAAAAAACGGCCGCCTGGTCGCAGGACCAGATTCATGTCCTGGGGATGGACGGCGTCAAGGACAGTTACATCTGCAATGTTGGCAGTTTCCAATCGCCGGTTGCGGACGATACCAGCGAAAAGCACCTACAGAGTTCCGGCATCCGGGTCGGAGGTTCCAAGCGAGTGACCGTTTCCAACTGCCGCATGGAAAAGGCGCAGAACCGCGGCGACGGGGGAAACGGGTATCTTTACGAGGTGCGCTACAGCAGCGAGATACTCTACCGGGACTCCATTGCCCAGGATGGAAGGCACAATTTCATTCAGAACTGGGATTTTGGTGCGACCGGCATTGTCTGGCTGCGTTGCGAGAGCACGGGCAGCACCGCCGTCACCCTGTTCGGTTCGGCGGAAATACCGGTGCGGGCCTACAGCGAATACCACCATTCCCTGTCCATGGCATGCCTGGTGGATTCTTGCGTGTTCGGCGACGGCTGGGCCACGGGCAACCGGGGCGACTGGAGCAGCGGCGCGGGTCATACGGCCACCGAGACTGCGCTCTGGAATACGAAAGGGCTCGGGGAAGCCCGGATCCGGTCCTTCAATTATGCCCAAGGCTATGTCATCGGCACCGAAGATATTGAGGTGTACGTGGAAACGGACCCGACATTGGGCGCGTTGCATGTGGGTACCGCGCCCAACGATTTTACCGAATTTATCGAAGGCGCAAAGTACCTGCGTCCGCAATCCCTTTATGAAAGTCAGCGGAACACGCGTCTCGGGCTCCCGCAGGCGGAGGAAGGCGAGCCGCCGCCCAGCGATTTCGTGTTGACCTATGACGGGCCGGCCACGACCATTACGGAAACGGGCGAACGTCTGGAGCTGATAGTGGAGGCGCAGAACAGCGTGGACGAGGTCCATTATCAGTGGTATCTCGTCGGGGAAGGCGAAACGCTGCAGCCGTTGCCCGGCGCCACGACAAATGTGCTGGTGTTTGAAACGGTCACCCCAGCCCATGCGGGTAGGTATGTGTGCGTGGCGACCGACGCCATCGGTGAAACCCGCTCGCCTGAGATAACCCTGCAAGTAAAAGCGCAGATGCCGCTCTCAGGAGCCACACTTTGCGCGTTCCTACTCATACTGGCCGCCATCTTATTAATTCCGTCAAAGCGGGCCCGCGCTGGCGCCTGATTTTCTTTTCCCCGCCGGAATGGAAAATCTGAAGGATACAACCCAAAAGGAGCCTCATAATGAGACGCGATTTTATTGTGTACGCGTTTATTGCCATAACCTTGTTGTTTTGCGTTTATTCCGCACGTGCCGAAGAGGCAACTTCCGCTCAAGGCACAGAAACGGGATGCAAGCCAAATATTTCCTGCCGCGCCCTGACGTCGGGACCAAAGGCACACTGGTTTGCCTACTATGACAAACTTCAGTTCGACCCGTCCGACCGCTACGTGCTGGGCATGGAAATCGGTTTTGAAGACCGTGCGCCGGGACCGGAAGACGTTATCGTGCTGGGAATGATCGACCTGCAGGATGGTGATAAATGGATTCCCTTCGCGGAGTCCACCGCCTGGTGCTGGCAGCAGGGCTGCATGCTGCAATGGCTGCCCGGTTCTCAAAGCGAAGTCATCTATAACGCCCGTGAAGGCAACCGCTATATCAGCGTCATTCAGGACGTGTTTACCGGGGAGAAGCGCACCCTGCCAAGACCGGTCTACGCAGTAAGTCCGGACGGTAAAACGGCGGTTAGCCTCAATTTTGCGCGCGTCGGCGACACCCGGCCCGGTTACGGGTACAACGGCATTCCGGATACGGGAGCCGGGGAATTACATCCGGACAATGACGGCATATATTCCGTTGACCTGGTTACCGGGGAATCCCGGTTAGTCATTACCCTTGACCAAATCGCCGGCGCCTATGGGGATGACACAACTGGAGGCGGCAAGCACTGGTTTAATCATCTCCTGTTCAACCCGGACAGTTCGCGTTTTATCTTTTTGCACCGCTGGCATCGCGCCGAGGGGAAAGGCTGGTATACCCAGGGCTTTACGGCCCGATCGGATGGGGACGACATCTTCTGCTTCAACGACCACGGCATGGTGTCCCATTTCATTTGGCGCGATCCAACCCATCTGCTCGCCTGGTCGCACGAACCGGATTCCGACAACAAGTTCCACGTATACACGGACAAGACCGATGAAGTCGTTGTGGTGGGAGATGGCGTATTGACTGTTGACGGCCACTGCACCTATTCGCCTTGTGGCGCGTGGATTCTCACGGATACCTATCCCGACCGGGAGCGGATGCAGACCCTGATGTTGTATCGGGTTTCGGATGGGAAGCGGATCGACCTGGGCCGGTTCTACCAGGAACAGCCCAAAGATATCCAGTTGCGCTGCGACCTGCACCCGCGCTGGAGCCGTAATGGAAAACTGGTCTGTATCGATTCCAAATGTTCCGGCCAGAGGCAGCTATACCTGCTTGATGTGAGTGACATCCTGGCAAAAAGCGAATAAAACTTTGGGCATTGAGAACCCGCTGATTGGAGGATTGAAAACAGGGCGATTACGGCCGTTCCTTTTCCGTGATCTTCGCCATTTCCTCTTCCGTGAAGCGGCTGTTCGCAATGGGACCGGGCGTCCAGCATTGCTCCGCCTTGCCCGGCGCCAGCGCGATGACAGGGATGCAGAAAATTTCTTTACCCGATTCATCCTTTTTAATGCTGCCGCCCGCGTTCAGGATGGCTTCACGCGCCAGTTTTTCACATACGGTGATCAGCCCGTCAAAGGTATACGCGGTAAAACTGAATTTCACATCGCGCTTGAGCGCGCTGGTGAATTTTTCCGGGAGTTTGCTGTAGCCCAGTGTAGTGAAAAGCACCCCCGCCGCGCTGGACGGGTTGCAGTCCGAATCCTGCCCGCAACGGGTGGCGATTTCGATGGTCTTGTCCGGATCGCCCTTGCCGTACAGTAGCCCCATGACGATGTAGGCGCCGTTGATCTTCGCGTCAATATTGAAGCCGTCCTCATTCCCGCAGGATCCTTTACGGTAATCAGGATTCAACTGGTACTTCTCATCAATCCACTTCCACGCCGTCTGCCAGTCATCAGGATACTCGTCATGCCAGCGCAGCACGTCACTGATGCATTCGTGGTATTGGCTGTCTGCCGGGATGGCGCGCAGCCCCGCTTCCACCAGTTTCTTGGGCGATGTTTCAAAGAAAGCCTCGCTGTACATGGCACCGACAAACTGGCCGCCGTAAAGCCCGTCGCCATAGTTCATGAGCCGCCCGAAACGTTCTCCCAGTTCCACGGCCACAGCGGGCATTCCCGGCGTGAGAATGCCGCTGAAATCCGCCTCGATCTGGTAGTCGATGTCGTCGGCATGGCCGTTAAACTGCGGATGCCCGGAATCCGGCGGGGCGATGCCCTGACGCAGATTGCGGCGCCCGAATTTGTTGGCATGCCACAGTTCATATTTGCTGTTGGCAAAATCGATGCCGGCCTGACGCAGGCTTACTTTCCACCCGTACTCCTCCAGGCTGCGGATAAAGGTCATTTCCACATACAGGTCATCCTGCACATATTGATTGATCATTTCCGGTTCCCAGGCGGGAAATTCTTCTTCGGGAATGATGCTCCCATTAAAGCGGAATTCCGTCGGTGCGCCCCAGCCTACTCCTGCCATCTGGCCGATCCAGGCAGCTATCATCCGGTCTGTATATCTTTCCCCACTCAATTCCCGAAAAACAATGCCATCCTTGGCGGGACATTGGGCGATGGCCACGGCGGACAATAAGACGATGGTAAGCAAACAATACGCTTTCCGCATGACAGGTTCCTTTCCTGAGTATTGGTTCCGCGAACGATAGTGTCAAGTGTAATGGAAAGCGCCAAAAAGGCGCAACTGTAACGTGAACAGGCGGGGTGTTATTCTTGTTCATTCAGAACAGGAAGGCGGGTTATGCTCTGCTGCTCCAGGTGTTCCGGACTTCTTCACTTATCCAGATCATGAAAGGCCTGCAGATATTCCTCCGCTTTCCGCTTCACCTGGCCTTGTACGAGTACAATATACCGTTCAGCGGTGCCTACGGTAGCATTACGCGTTAAAAAGATTATTCAGCATGTGCGTTACCGTACAAGCGGCGACGGAGTTGCTCTTATGCGCCACATAACCGAAGACCCATCCCAGAATAAAGATGGAAAGGGCGCCGCCGACCGGATTAAGCAGGTTGTCCATCAGTCGACCCTGGAAGTGCCAGCCCGGCAGATGAATGCCTAGAAAAAGCAGGGCGGTAACGGTATTGGCCGTTCTAAAACGGAAGCGTTGACCTAGCGCGCCGAGAATGGCGCCGCGAAAGGTAAATTCCTCCACGATTGGCGCGACAATAACACCGCTGAACAAGGGCCACCCCAACGTGAAAGTGAACACAGACTGTCCGCCGATCCGTTTTGAAAGCAATGCGACAGATCCCAGTATAAGACCCGCTCCAAGCCCCCAGATCAGGATAGACCTCGCCCTTTTAAAACCCATTACCCCGCGAAGCGTCATGCCAGAGGCACGGATCAGAATGATAGAAGGCAAAACCCATAAAAGGAGCTTCATCACAAACCAGTATAGGGACCGGCCACCGCTCGTGCCCAGGATATCCAAGCGGGGCTCAAAATAGTGTTCCACCAGCCACGCGCCGATCCAGGAGGCATGGAGAAGCAGGGCAAACAAGAATGCCGCCACAGCCGCTTTTGTAGCGGAACTATACTTGTTTTCAGATGGCATGCTGGTTGAATTCATGGAAATCCCACACCCGGGCGAGCGCGCGTTCACTATCACCCAGGACATTTTAACTGGAGTTTCTCCGCCAACAGTTCGCCGCATATTTTATGGCCGGCGCCGGTCCAATGTAATTGGTCCTCGGCGAACACCGTAACCCCCTTGTGCGCGGCCGTCTGAATGGCCTCGGGGATTCCCGTAATCTGTTCAATACTGTGCTTTGCGCAAATCCGGTTGAAAGCGCTCGCATACGGCTCCCGGGAATCCACGTTAAAGACAATCAGGGGTGTATCGCCGCAACGCTCCCGAAACATGGCCAGCAGGCGGTCGGTAGTGTCAATGGCATTAACAAAAGGCGGAAAATTGAGGCCTTCACTCTCCACGATATGTTCGATGCTGTTTCCCCTGGAGGGAATACCCTTGCGATTGTCGATCCGGTAGGCAAGGGAATGAAGCAGTCGCGACGGAATTCTGGAAGCGGCGGAAGAAAACGCGCCATGTCCTGGATTCCGATAGCAGATACCGCCGTCAGGAGACAGGTAAGGCTGATCCACATGACACTGTCCCCTGGCGCTGAGGCGCGTCAGTTCTAGGGAATTGTTAATAAAATCGTTGTGGCAGAACTGCAGAACAACCAGGTCCGGGTTAATCCGCTCCAGCCAGGTGTCGAGAATGAGGTACTCCTGAAGGGTGCTGAAACCCTGTGCCCCGTAGGCGAACGCGTTCAGCCCGAGTTTTGCGGCGGCCACCGCGTAATAGGTCTCCGATTGCGTGGCATCCTCGGCAAAGGTATAGGAATCCCCGATGAAAAGGACGCGGCAGCCGTCAGTAGCGGGCCCGCCGAACATGCGGAACCCGTTTTCGTCCGTTATGATTTCTACATCATGCGGAATGTTCTCGGCATCCCTTCGCGTGTGAACAAAACGGAAGTTTGTGCGGGCCTGCCAGCCATATTCTTTTTGGGGTTCTACAATTGGGCTGAGTTCGAGGGGATACAGGGCATCCTTGACACGGAAGGCCGTTTCCGCCAGGATAAAAACAACCGACAGGGATAGCAGCACAAGCGCCGCGGATTCCAGAAGGAATTTAGCGCGCGCGGAAAGCCGCCGGAAGGTCATCGCTACACGGCCCAACTCACGATTCCCCTTCTTCCGGTTCCACCTGGCTCCAGAAGGTGAGCCCGGTCAGATCGCGCTTTTTTTCAAAAAGGCTGGATACCATAAAAGCCACGATAAAGGTAATCAGGTTGCCGAACAGGCCTACATAATAAATATGCACCGGTTTCAACAGCCACATAGCCGTCGTTTCGGAGCACCCCAGCCAGTTCATGAACTGTTCGGGCGTCACCCCCATAAATTCAATAATCGTCATGTAGGCTGTGAAGGAAAGCGTGGCAACGAGGCCGACCGCGACGGAACGGCCCGTACCCCGGGTGGTCAGGAAGCCCAGCACGTAGATACCTAGCATGCCGCCGCACAGGATTGCGGTCATTTTCGTACCCAGGTCCTGTAGCGTCAGGTTGCTGGCTTTATAATAGAGCACGGCGCCGCCAATCATCAGCAAACACGAAAAGGCGGTGGTTAGCCTGGCCGCCAGCACATAATGTCGTTCACTGGCGGATTTGACCAGGCGGCGCCGGTAAATATCCGTGACAAATACGGCGGAAATACTGCCGATACTGGCCGAGGACGCGGACATGGCGGCGGCGAGGATGGCGGTGATGACAATGCCTGAAAGCCCGACAGGCAGCATTTTGATACAGAAGAACGGCAGGATGGACTCCGACTTGGCGCCGCCCGCGCCGGTCAGGATGGCCGCGGCCTGCGGATCCGGATGCTGTTTAAAAAACACATAGAGCGCCGTGCCCATCAGCATGAAAAAGGCCCACGTGGGCACGCTGCAGGCGCAGCAGATCCAAATGGACTTAAATGCCTCCCTGGGATTTTTTGCGGACACATATTTCTGAATGACGTTCTGGTTGGCGCTGTACTCATAGACCCAGTTCATCAGCCCCGTAATCATAATCATGATGACGGATTTTTCCGCGATGGAAAACCATTTCGCGGATTCCATCACGCCCGTTGCCGGATTGGGATCGCCGAGCATGAATTTGCCGTCCGCCCAGCCCGTGGTAAACACGGCGAGCAGGCCACCGTCGATGCCGCGCACCAGGGTAATGAAACAGAGCAGGGCGCCGAACCAGAGCAGGAAGGCCTGGAGAAACTGGGCCCAAACAATGGCGCTGATGCCGCCCAGCACGGTGTAGATCGCGATAACGCCGCCGCCAACCAGCATGCAGGTATAGGGCGACGCGCCGGTCATCTGTTCAAACACGAGCGACACGAGAAACAGGATGGTGGCGATACGCGTAATCTGGTTGATGACAAAGGCCACCGAAACATAGGTACGCACCCCGCCGCCGAAACGGGACTCCAAGTATTCGTAGGCGGAGGTGCATTTGTTGCGCCGGTAAAAGGGCAGGAAAAACTTGGCGCCGATATAGATGCCCAGGGGAAGCATGAGCGTGGGAAGCCAGCGCAGGTAACCCGTCTTGTACGCATCGCCCGGAAACGCCACCACGGTAATGGAGCTGATGGAGGTGGCGAACATGGCAAAACCCAGCAGCCACGCGGGAAACTGCCTGTTTCCCACAAAGAAGGTTTCCGTGGACTTGTTCCGCCGCGCGAAAATCGGACCGATGGCGGCAATCCCGATAAAATAGACGGCCAGAATCGTCCAGTCAATCATTCCGAACCGGGTTTCCATGAGCGTCGTTCTCCTTCCTGACGTTCACGCGCCATTCACACGCGGCGTTTGGCGGTTATGACCAGATCCATGTCTCGGGAAGATCCTTTCGGCTCCTTCCACAATACGGCCCTTCGGAAAAAACATATCATTCCGCGTTGGCAAGGGGCCCGCATAAACACACTTCATAAAGGAGATGCCTTAACCCTTCGGCTAAACTCGCATTGTAGCACGCCGCACGCCGGCGGTGCGACTCAAACAGGAATTCATTCAGCATTAACGATCCACCAGGAAGGATTTTATAATCGCGAAATACTCGCGTAGACAGGCATTGGGCAGCAGATACCAGGGAGTCGGCGCGGACACAGGATAAATGTCAATGCCAAGCCGCGCCGCCAACAGGCGCACCCGGAAAAGGTGAAACTCACTTGTAACGACCGCCACGCTTTTCCCCGGTTCCCCTCCCGACCGAAAAATAATTTCCATGGAATAGCGCAGGTTTTCCCAAGTGCTGGTGGCCTCTTCCTCCAGGTAAATGCGCGCGGGGTCAATGCCCTTTGCCACAAGGCCACGGCGCATGCCTTCCGCCTCGGTAATGGTTTCATTCGCCTCCAGACCGCCGGTAACCACCACACGCACCCCGGGATGACGGACAAGATAGTCGGCCGTGATATCAATGCGGCGCTGCAGGGTTTTGCTGGGCCGACTGTTGCGTATGCCCGCCCCGAGCACAATACACCAGTCCGATTCAGGCGGGTCCGAAGCGAAGGCATGGCCAAGGATAAGCGCCTGCACGGCGGTGAAAGAGACAATGCCGCAGCAGCAGAACACGAACAGAACGGTTTTAAGGTTCCATGTGCGGAGATACGAGAAATCCAGGGCCTTTTCGCGTGTCAACAACGCCCAGACCAACAGCCCCGCCCCTGCAACGCCGGGCAGCACCGTGCCCACATTGTACCCGCCGGCAATGGCGAACATCGCCGCAGCATCACCAATGCCCAGAATACCAAGGCTAACAGCCACTTTTTTGAAGGTAGTCATGTTTAATGTGGGCATTGCCCGTAACCCAGTTTCCTTCTCGTTCCCAAGGTGCACTCTTGTCATTACACACAAATGTTAAGTCATTATTTTTTGGCGACATGGTACGTTAATCCATAAATGCCCCGAAGGGGCTATATAACAGAGCCCAGGGTTGCGGTACTCCGCTACCCTGGGTAAGTGATTTTACCACCCACCTACCCCAAGGGGGTTGCGTCTCTTGGGTAAGAACCAGGCATATAGTAAACGCGACGCAACTCCGTTGGAGTAAAAACGAAAGGGATAAGGAGACCTCGCATACCCAGGGTAGCGGAGTACCGCAACCCTTATAGTAGCCACGTTGGTTATCCACATTTACGAGAGAGGGTACTGTGACAAACCCTCAGTCGCGAAGGAAATGTGGATAACTAACCGGCGAATCGCACATCATATTGGAA
>Ga0123335_1002440_pt1 | contig 27825 bp, 27 predicted proteins | sample BiotimSIPDNA_2_FD_89707 | JGI IMG/M metagenome (GOLD analysis project Ga0123335, IMG submission 89707) | Anaerobic biogas reactor microbial communites from Washington, USA - Biogas_R2 time_0 SIP DNA | ecosystem: Engineered > Bioreactor > Anaerobic > Unclassified | place: Washington, USA...
GACAGCGTACGCTCAGACGGGGGCGAACATTGCCATCATGGCAAGAGACGAGGTCACCGGCCAAAAGGCAGTAAACGATCTTAAGGAGAAATATGACGGCAAATACGTTTTCATCAAAACGGACATCGGTGAATTCGCGAGCTGCAAAGCCTCTGTCGAAAAAGCGATAGAAGAGCTGGGCAATATCGACATACTCGTAAACAACGCGGGTGTCAAGACGGTCGGCAATCTGCTCGACATGGGGGAAGACCTGGCCGAATGGCACAAGTGCATCAACATCGACCTCAACGGCGCGGTGAGGATGTCTTACCTGGTAGCCAAACACATGCGCTCCAGCGGCCGCGGCGGCAGGATAATAAACATCAGTTCCAACGCGGGGGAGATATGCAGCAAGACAGCAAACATGATCACATACTGCTCGGCAAAAGCGGCGCTGAACCTGTTCACGAAGGGCCTCGCCATAGAGCTCTCAAAGGACAATATACGCGTGAACGCCATCGCTCCCGGCTTTATCGACAGCAGCGAGGATATCCCAGATCATTTGAAGAAGCATCTGGCCGACATGATCCCCATCGGGCGCCTCGGCCACGTGCTTGAGATCGGCGCTCTTGCCGTCTATCTTGGCTGCGACATCTCCGACGACATGACGGGGGCGATCCTGACAATGGACGGCGGGCACTCGATCGTCATATAGCTCTCAGCACAAACATATTCGGGACGCGCCGCAAAGGGAAACGTTTGCAGCGCGTCCTTGTTTTATGTATTGAGTGCGGCGCCGCGGGGGCCCGGTCTCCGTTGTGCGTCGCGCGGTTTCCGCCGCGGCGGCTCCGGCTCGGAGAATGCGGGCAAAAGAAGAGGGCGGAGATCCCGAATCTGTCACAGATCCGCTCCGCCCGGCCCGTATCATAAATGTCCCCTTACGGGAATATGCTGATACAGATCACAGCTCCTTTATTTTCTCGATGCAGGAGGCGCAGACGTCTTTACCTTTATACTCGGTAACGTCCCTCGTATTTTCACAGAAGATACAACCGCGGGTATACTTCTTCAGAACAATGTGATCCCCTTCGGTGTAGATCTCGATTCCGTCTTTCTCTCCGATGTCGAATGCGCGGCGTAGCTCAATAGGTATAACAACGCGGCCGAGTTCGTCCACGCGTCTGACTATGCCTGTCGATTTCATTTTCTCTTTCTCCCTTCTTTTTTTAGACAGCGGATTTAGCCGCAAATACTGTGCGATGTTAAACCCTGTGCTCGGGAACACCTCATAGTTTATTGTCTTCGGCTATAATATAACAAAGTCTGTCAATTATTGCATCTACTATTTCCATTTTTTTCAGACAAATTTCGCATATATCCGACAATAGTATAACCAATAAGGAATATATAAACATGAGTTTATTATCTACTGTTATATGTCTTTGAATATAATTTGGCTTTTACTGTTATCTTCTTCTTTCATAGTCTCTTTTTTTACGGGCAGATCGGAACTTCTCGCCTCAGCGCTGCTCGAGGGCGCGCAGAGCGCCGTGACGCTCTGCCTCGCGATGGCCGGCGCGATCTGCCTCTGGTCAGGTCTGCTCAGGCTCCTGAGGGATTGCGGCATCGCGCAGCGGCTTGAAAGGCTTCTGCGCCCCGCCATATCCTTTCTGATGCCCGGGCTGGGCGGCGAGGAAGCACGCAGCGCAGTCGCCGCGAACATAACCGCGAATCTTCTGGGCCTGGGCAACGCCGCCACGCCCGCCGGAGTAAAGGCTGCTTCGCTGATAACGTCAAGCAGCGCCCTCGGCATGCTGGTAGTGATAAACAGCAGTTCGCTGCAGCTTATCCCCTCCACCGTCGCGGCGCTCAGGGCATCCATGGGATCGCCGCAGCCGTTTGATATTCTTCCCGCAGTCTGGCTCACGAGCGCGTGTTCCCTGTCTGCCGCGGTATTGTCCGCAAGACTGCTGGGCGGCAGAGAAAAGGCCGGAGGCCGCTCCCCTGCCGCAAAACGCGGTGATGCACGGCGGGACCGGGTGCACTATAATTAAATTAAAGAAAGGATCGGCCGTAAAGTGACTTCGCTGGTCGTACCCGCCATTGTCCTGTCTGTGTCCCTGCTCGCGTTTCACCGGAAGTGCGACGTATATACTTCACTTTGCGAGGGAGCTTCGGACGGCCTGAAGGTCATCGCACGCATCTTCCCCGCCATCGTGATACTCCTGAGCGCTATAGCCGTTTTTCGTGTCTCCGGCGCTCAGGACCTGCTCATCCGATTTATCGCCCCGGCGCTTAAAGCTGTCGGGATCCCCTCCGAGACTGCGCCGCTGATGCTGGTCAGGCCCTTCAGCGGGAGCGCCGCGCTGGCGGTCGGGAGCGAAATAATCAGCCGATACGGAGCGGATTCCGACATAGGCCGAACGGCGGCAGTGATGCTTGGTTCAACGGAGACGACTTTCTATACAATGGCGGTATATCTTTCAGCCGCTAAAATCAGGGGACCGCGCTTTGCCCTCCCCGCCGCTCTTATAGGCGACCTCGTCGGTTTTATAGCGGCTTCCGCAAGCGTTCGGCTCCTGTATTAGGCGGGCCGTCAAAACATCGCCCGGACGCCCCTCTCCGCCACAGACTGCCGGAAGATCCGCGTAAATAGTATCTGCCAAACAACGAAAATAATCTTTGGCAGATACTTCTTTATGATAAGAATCAGTTGCCTTTATATTGACTATGTTTCTGTTAGCTAGTAAAATCAGAAACTGGATTCATAAACAGTTTCCGGCAATTCGGGAAAGCCGTTTTACGCCGCGGCGCACACCGCGGTCTGTCAGCCAAACATAATACAAGGAGAAATATATGAAGTATTTCGGTACCGACGGCTTCAGAGGAGCCGCAAATCAGGACCTCACCGTTGAACACGCGTATAAGATCGGCCGGTTCACCGGCTGGTATTACGGTCGGGACCACAAATGCAGGGTCGTTATCGGCAAAGATACGCGCAGGTCAAGTTATATGCTCGAGGCGGCGCTCGTGGCCGGGCTCACAGCCTCGGGGGCCGACGCCTATCTTCTGCACGTTATAACGACGCCCGGCGTCTCCTTTATCACCGCTCACGACGGCTTTGACTGCGGCATCATGATCTCCGCGAGCCATAACGTCTTCACCGACAACGGCCTGAAACTTCTCAACTCGAAGGGCGAAAAGATGGACGACGCCATGCTCGAGGAGGTCGAAAAATACCTCGACGGGGACTGCGACAGCATCCCCTTCGCCACCGGCGCGGATATCGGTCGGACTATCGACTACGCCGCCGGCCGCAACCGCTACATAGGGCGCCTCATAACACTCTCGAAACACTCTTACAGAGGTATTAAAGTGGGTCTTGACTGCGCGAACGGCAGCACCTGGATGATAGCGAAAAACGTATTTGAAGCCCTCGGAGCCACAACGTACGTGATCAACAACAACCCGGACGGAACAAATATAAACGTAAACTGCGGCTCCACACATATAACCTGCCTGCAGAGCTTCGTGAGAGCCGAGGGCCTTGACATCGGATTCGCCTTTGACGGGGACGCCGACCGCTGTATATGCGTTGACGAAAAGGGCGACGTCGTGGACGGCGACGCCATACTATATATCTGCGCCCGCCATATGAAAGATACGGGCAGGCTGGCCAACGACACCGTGGTCACTACGGTGATGTCGAATTTCGGCCTGTATAAATCACTGGACGAAGCGGGTATCAAATATGAGAAGACCGCTGTCGGCGACCGGTTTGTCTACGAGAACATGAGGGAAAACGGGCACGTGATCGGCGGCGAGCAGTCAGGGCACATAATATTCGGCGATTACGCAAATACGGGAGACGGCCTGATAACGGCAATAAACGTGATGCATGTCATGCTTGACCGGAAAGAGAAGCTCTCGGAGCTAGTAAAGCCGCTGCAGATATATCCCCAGGTCCTCAAGAACGCCCGTGTGCGCGACAAAGACGAGGCCATGAACGACCCCGACGTCGCGGCTAAGGTCAAACAGATTGAGGAAGAGCTCGGGAGCAACGGCCGTATCCTCCTGCGAAAAAGCGGCACCGAGCCTGTTCTGCGCGTCATGGTGGAGGCCCCTTCTCAGGAGATCTGCGACTGTCACGTCAACGCGGTTATCGACGTAATGAGGAACAAAGGACTCCTGCTCAATTGACTGCTGCCGCGAAGCGAGCCGAAAAGGAGAATTATTATGTACCGTACATGTGATCTTCTGGATCTGACCAAAACGATAGCCGCACCGCTGTTTCAGGGGAAAGAATACCCCTGGGAGGCGCTCGACGGCATAAGCGATTTTATACTTGCGCTCGGCCCGACTTTATCCCCGGATGAGTTCGACCACCCCTCCGAGGGCGTGTGGGTCTCGCGGCAGGCCCGGGTCTTTCCCAGCGCCTGGCTCGGCGGCCCCTGCATCATTGACCACGGTGCGGAGGTGCGGCACTGCGCTTTCATCCGCGGCAGCGCCATCGTCGGAAAGGGCGCAGTAGTCGGCAATTCGGTCGAGCTGAAGAATGTCGTGCTCTTCGACGGGGTGCAGACCCCGCACTACAATTATGTGGGAGATTCAATCCTCGGCTATAAATCTCATATGGGCGCCGGTTCCATCACGTCCAACGTAAAGAGCGACAAAACGCTCGTCGTCGTCAAGAACGGCCCGGAGGAGCTCCATACGGGGCGGAAGAAGTTCGGCGCGATCCTGGGCGACTTCGTGGAAGTCGGCTGCAACTCGGTACTGAACCCCGGGACCGTCATAGGGAGATCATCCACAATATACCCTGTCTCAAGCGTCCGGGGCGTCGTGGCGGCAGACAGCATATATAAAGCGCCGGGAACTGTCGTAAAGAAGAATCCCTCATGAGGGTCATGGCAATAGATTACGGTGACGCGAGGACCGGTGTCGCGTTTTCCGATCTCACGGGCTCGATCACCGGCGACGCGTTCACCATACCTGTATCGTCGCTGAAAGCGGCCGCCGGGAAACTTGCGGCGCTTGCCGCTGAGCGGGACGTGCGCACGATCGTGCTCGGACTTCCGCTCAACATGGACGGTTCCGAGGGGGAGCGCAGCAAGAAGAGCCGCATCCTTGCCGGCATGCTGAGCGAAGCCACGGGGCTTGACGTCATTCTGTGGGACGAGCGGAGGACGACCGTCGACGCTCATCGGATACTTTCGGGCGCCGGACGCCACGGGAAAAAACGGCGCGAAAAAATAGACGCCGTCGCGGCGTCTCTGATACTCGAGGGGTATCTCAACAGGAGCGGCTGAATTCGGGCTGTTGCCCGGAGCGGGCGCGGAATATGATCAAGTGAGGGTATGCCGAAAGGCCGTCCCTCACTTTTGCTCTGACAAAGTCAGCGGCCGCTGCAGAGCCAGATATCCGCTTCGTACGGTAACAGGCCCTCCGGCTGGGGCTCGCTGCAGTTTGAGAGTATCAAAGTGCCGTCCGGCCACCCGCCGCGGCGGTCTATCCAGTCTCCCGTGAGATTGCAGCATATCAGAAAAGTCTCTTCGCCGTCCGTCCTGCTGTAAATAAGGGCGCCTTTGAGATCTCTCGGCGGGAATATTATCTCTCCCGAGCGGAGTGCCGCGTGCGAACTGCGAAGTTCTATCAGGGCGCGGTAGAAATTCAGCACCGAATGCGGATCCTGCGCCTCGTCGGCCACGTTCTGCTCGCGATCTTCGTGCACTCTTGTCCACGGCGCCACGTCCGGAGCGCAAAATCCGCCGTTTTTCCCCTGCGTCCATCGTATCGGAGCCCAGGCGAGCTCCGGCGCTTCTTCAAACGTGCGCTGCTGAGCTTTTTGCGCGCCCAGCCTGCCCCGCAGCAGATCATAGCGCACTCTGCTTTGAATACTGGAGAGCTGTTCGGGGGAATCGAGCCGCCTCTCACCCATTCCGAGCTCCTGCCCCTGATAGATGATCGGCATGCCCTTGAGCGTCATCATCAGCGTGCCCAGCATTTTCGCCGCCGCGTCCGCGTACCGGTCCGGCGGCTCTATCCTCGAGAGCATGCGGGGCGTCCTGTCATTTTCAAAAAAGAGAGGCGTGACCGAGAAGCGGTCGTACTCCCGCATCATCCGAACGATGTATTTTTTGTAATCCAGAAGGTCGAACTTGACTCCGGTCCGCCTTCTTGAAGCGCTCCGGCGCAAAGGCTCGTTAGAAACGGCTACATCGAGCCCCCCCGACTTGCAGTCCGCTATCACGCGGCACATCCGTTCTCCCATGCCGGGCGTATCCCCGATAAGCAGCGCGCCTTTCGGTTCGAACACTTCTTTTTTTAGTTCGCGAAGATAATCCAGCAGTCTGGGGCCGAAGAAATAGTGCTCGAACCCGCAGTGCTCCGTGATGGCGTATACGCCCTCGCTCCCGTACGGCAGCCCCTCGTGCTTTGAGATCAGCCCGGCTCCCGCCAGGTATATTCCGTCGGCCCCCATGTCGAGCCAGAAGCGGCAGATGTCCGCCATCTCACGCCGCACGTCCGGGTTTTCCCAGTTCAGTTCAGGCTCCGATTCGGAACTGAGCCTCAGCGACCAGGTGCCGTCCTCCTCCCTTACCGGGAAAGCGCTTCCCCCGCTCATGGAGGTCCAGTTGTTGGGCTCCTTCCTGAAGTGATAGTATCCCGCCGTCCTGCCGGAGCGGCCGTTCTCGCCGGGCTGGTACCAGGGGTGCTCCCTGGACGTCCTGTTGGCCGGCAGTTCGATGATCAGTTTGATCGAGGCTGCGTGAAATCCCTCTACAAGGGCGCGGATCTCATCCTCCCCTTTTGCGCCGAGCAGCGCCCTGAAATCCCGGACGTCCAGCCCGCCGTTATGCCCCGGCGAATCGAGAGCGGAGCCGAGGATAACCGCGTCGACGCCGAGGCCGGTAAGGTAGCCCAGGTTTTCAAGGACCCCCTGAATATCTCCGATACCGTCCCCGTCCCCATCCCGGAAACTTCTCAGGAAGATGCGGTAGAAGACCGCCTCCTCCCACCAGCTCCCGGCGGATCTGGGCGCACCGGGCCCAAGGTTCGGGTGATCGTTCATCAGACGTATAAGGCTGCGAACGAATCCCCTGTCAAGTCTGAAAAAAGGCAGCTTCTGCAGCGTCCCCAGCTTCATCCGCTCGAGGAGCTTTGAACGCAGGATCCTGTCTCCCCGACCTTTCTGGTAGTACGCCATCTGAAGCAGGTCGCGGCCTACCGGATGCTCGTATACTTCTTTTATTGTGCTGTGCAGCGTAAACATCCGGAACTACCCCCCCGGCCCCCCGCGCAAAAGGACTGAGAAACCCGGCGCGGGGCGCTTTCTGATCTATCCCCATATTATAATGCGGGGCTTCAACCTGTTAATCTTTCCCCCGCTGTTATATTTTATACTTTTTTGGATATTTTAACGCAAACAGCCGAAAAATAAAAGGTCTCTTTTTAAATACGCCCCGTTTCGGATCGCGGCACGGAAACGGCGAAAAAATTACAGGGGAATTCATTTTTTATCTTGACCGGCAATTTCCGATGTGTTAACATAGCTTTACCTATGTTCAGGGGTAAGTATGCGAATACCCGGAATGCAGCCGGAGAACGCTCCTCAGGGATGTCGTTTCCGGTTTATTTGCCTGAAAAGAATAATAGGGAGGCCAATATAAAGGAGGAGCCGGAATAATGCGTGTAAAAATCACTCTCAGATGCGCCGAATGCAAACAGCGCAACTACGACACAACGAAGAACAAGAAAAACGACCCCGATCGCATTGAGCTGAAGAAGTATTGCCGTTTTTGCCGCAAGCACACAGTTCATAACGAGACCAAGTAAGGCCTTCGCCGGAAAGGTAGAGTTGGATGTTCAAAAAAAAGAACGAGATCATCGATATCTCCAATAACCCCGACACATCGTCCGTCACGCCCGCGAAGAAGCCGTCAAAGAAGAAAAATCAAAACGTCTTTTCCAGGATAGCCAGGTGGTTTCGGGAACTGAAAAGCGAGCTGAAAAAAATCGTCTGGCCCACGTGGCACACTGTGGTCAAAAACACGTCGATAGTGCTGGGCTGCATAGTCGCTTTCGGCATAGTTCTCTGGATTTTTGATTATCTTGCAGGGCAGGGCGCCTCGGCTCTGATCCACGCCGTTAACAAGTAATGAGTACTAACGAAGCTAACTGGTATGTGCTCCATACCTACTCCGGTTACGAGAAAGCTGTCAAAGCCAGCATAGAAAAGATGGTCGAGAACCGCAAGATGGAGGATCAGATCTTTGCCGTCAAGATCCCCATGGAGACCGTGACCGAAGTGAGCGACAATGAAACGAAGACTGTCGAGCGCAAACTGTTTCCCGGTTACGTTCTTATAAAGATGATCATGACCGACGAGTCGTGGTATCTTGTCAGGAGCGTGCGCGGTGTGTCCGGATTCGTCGGATCCGGCTCAAAACCCACGCCGCTGTCTCCGCAGGAAGTCGACCAGCTTGAAGTGGAGCACCGCGAGATAGTTCTCGGTTATGAGGTCGGCGACAGCGTCAAGATCGTGGACGGGCCTTTGATGTCATTTATCGGGACTGTCGACGAGATCGATCTGAGCCACGGCAAAGTTGTCGTCGTCGTATCGATGTTCGGGCGCGAGACGCCCGTGGAACTCGATCTCGAGCAGGTCGAGCCGATCACCGTTTAGGCTTTTATATACCGCAAATCGCGTTATATATGGTTCCTGACGTGGGAGGGGAATCATCCCCGCCAGCAAAGCGCCGTTTGCGGCGCTTCACCACAATTCTTTTAGGAGGTGCTGTTTTTGGCAGCGACAAAACCAAAACAAAAAGTGACAGCTTACATTAAGCTGCAGATCCCCGCGGGCAAAGCGACCCCGTCACCCCCGGTCGGCCCGGCCCTCGGACAGCACGGCGTCAACATCGCCGCTTTCACGAAAGAGTTCAACGAACGTACAAAAGACAATGTTGGCATGATCATCCCCGTTGTCATCACCGTTTACGCCGACCGCTCTTTCACTTTCGTCACAAAGACACCGCCGACCGCGACGCTGATACTCAAAGCGTGCGGCATCGAAAAAGGCTCCGGCGTGCCGCAGAAGGACAAGGTCGCCACCCTCAGCCGCGAGGATCTGCGCAAGATAGCCGAGATCAAACTGCCCGATACAAACGCGGCGGATATTGAAGCGTGCATGCGCCTGGTCGCCGGCACAGCCCGCAGTATGGGCGTGCGCGTCGCCGAGGAATAGGGGGAGTTGCCATGTTCAGAGGAAAGAAATATAAAGAGAGCGCAAAGCTCGTTGACCGTTCGATACTTTACGATCCCGCCGACGCTTTCGATCTCGTATGCAAAGCGTCCAAAGCCAAGTTTGACGAGACGATCGAGCTCCACGTAAAGCTCGGCGTTGACTCCCGCCACGCCGACCAGCAGGTCAGAGGCGCTATCGTCCTCCCCAACGGCACCGGCAAGACCCGCAGGGTCCTGGTTTTCGCAAAGGACGCGAAGGCCGATGAGGCCAGGGCGGCGGGCGCCGACTACGTCGGCGGACAGGAACTCGTGACAAAAATTCAGTCCGAGAACTGGTTTGATTTTGACGTCGTAGTCGCTACCCCGGATATGATGGGCGTAGTCGGCAGACTCGGCCGCGTGCTCGGCCCGAAAGGTTTGATGCCCTCGCCGAAGGCCGGTACCGTAACTCCCGACGTCGCACGCGCCGTCAACGAGATCAAGGCCGGCAAGATCGAGTACAGGCTCGACAAGACGAATATCATCCACTGCCCCATAGGCAAAGTGTCTTTCGGCACACAGAAGCTTGTTGAAAACTACTCGGCCCTCATGTCGGCAATAATCCGTGCCAAACCGGCGGCCGCCAAGGGACAGTATATAAAGAGCTGCGTCACAGCCTCGACAATGGGCCCCGGCGTCAAGATCAACGCCATGAAGATGCTGTAATCGCTTCCCGACTCTTCGCGAAACAGCCCCGCAGCGGATGACGCGGCGTCCGAACGTCCCGTTTTCCAAAAACCGTATATTAAGACGGCCTCCCGAACCGGAGGCCGTCTTGGCATAAAGTTCGTTCAGCGCCGGTTATCGGCGCGCAGGAGCCGCTCCGTGTTTATGTACCCGTCAGGCTGAAATGCATATAGTCCAGCGCCCCGCTGCTCCACCGGCCCTCGCCGCCCCAGCCCCAGCCGTAAGCGGCAAACGCGCGTACAACGTCACTTGACGCCGTTATCGAGTACTCGTCGGCAGGGTCATAGTAGTCTCCGACAATGATTTTTCCTCCGGCATCGACGTATGGATTTGCAAAAGGATTAATGTCGACAGCGGAACCCCGGTTGTGTTCCGAGCGCAGCGAAGCCCTCCAGCCGTAGCCGCCGGCTGTCAGTACGCAATATTTCTGAGGGCCGTTGAATATCAGGCCGAATATCTCCCTGACGTCGTCTGCGAGCGCTTTATTGACGACCAGTTTCAGCGATGACGCGACTTTTATGCCGACGCTGTTTTTTGTCCATACGGGCACGGTTATCTCCGTCATACGGGCGCCGGCCTCAGCAGCGCTTGAGAAATATGTTTTTGAGCTGTCTCCGAAAAGGCGGGCCCGCTGCTCTGCGGCGCTCATGAACCCCACCGCGCCCGCCACCGGCGCAAAAGAGCCGTTTCCGGGCAGTACCCTCTTTTCCGGGTGCAGCAGCCTCGTTATCACAGCCGCGGCTTCCGCCCTGCTCAGGGGCTTCGATCCACAGAATCTGCCGTCCGGGTAGCCGTTGAGGAGTCCTCTGGAATAGGACTGGGCGACTGAGGATGCGCAGCTCTCCGGGATCGATCTATAGTCAGTAAATGCGTACCGCGCCGCGGGGTCGTCCTTTCGGGCATCTCCGAGATGGTCCGAGGCCCGAACGAGGATCGCGGCCATCTCAAATCGCGTGATATTCGCGTCGAGCGACCGGCTTGAGTCAATGATCTCATTCGGCAGCACAATGCCGAGTTCGATGAGCTCCTTAAGATATCCGCTCGCCCAGCTGTTGCCCCCCGTCTGCCCGGCGCCGCCTCCGACGCATCGGTCTACAAGTTTCAGAAACTCTCCCCGCGTCAATACGCGCTCCGGTTTGAACGTCATGTCGGGATACCCGCTTATCACGCCGCGGTCTGCCAGTTTCGACACGTGTTCCGAATACCAGCTGTTCGCGGAAACGTCCTTGTACGTCAGAGCCGATGCACGGGCTCCGACAGCCATCGCAGCCATGCAGGCGAACATGAGCGCTGCCGCCGTCTGAATGATACGGTTCTTCATCTTGACCACCTGTATAGAAAGAAATATGTTACACATTGTAACATATTGTTTCTTTTGATGCAATTATTCCGGGAATTTACCTCAAATTACCTGTTTTTAGCCTTTACCGACAAAGGAGAATAACGATGGATATCCGGGACATACTTCACCGCGTCGACCACACGCTGCTGCGCCCGAACGCCGTGTGGGACGAGATCAGGCAGGCCTGTGACGACGCTATTGCCTGCGCCGCCGCGAGCGTTTGCATCCCGCCCTGTTTTGTAAAAAGAGCGGCCGGGTACTGCGAAGGCCGGATGAGAATATGTACAGTCATCGGTTTTCCCAACGGGTACAGTTCTTCCCCGGTCAAGCTTTTCGAAGCCGAACAGGCCGTGTCCGACGGTGCGGACGAACTCGACATGGTCATAAACCTGTCCGACGCCGCATCCGGATCTTACGAAGCCGTTCAAAGCGAAATCTCTTTGATTCGCGGCGCCTGCCGCGGAAAGATCCTGAAAGTTATCATTGAGACCTGCCTGCTCAGCGACGGGCAGAAGGTCGCCCTGTGCGGGGCCGCGGAGCGGGCGGGTGCCGATTACGTAAAGACCTCGACCGGGTTTTCGAGCGGCGGCGCGACACGCGAGGACGTGGCTCTGCTTCGCGGCTGCGCCCGGAACATACGCGTAAAAGCTTCAGGAGGGATACGGACGTTTGAATTCGCGCGGGAGCTTATCGAACTCGGCGCGGACCGCATAGGGGCGAGCGCCCTTGTGCCCGCGGCGTTAAAAGCAAAAAACAGCGGCCAAAACCGTTGACAAATTTCCTAACGTATTGTATTATGTACATCGCGCAAACCGGACGATTAGCTCAGCTGGTAGAGCATTCGCTTGACGTGCGAAGGGTCACAGGTTCGAGTCCTGTATCGTCCACCACATAAGAACGCTAATATTGATACAGTGAGTATCGATGTCAGCGTTCTTGTTTTATGCCTGAAAAGCCTGTAAACGCGAGATTTCAGGCCTTTTGCCCTTGTTTATTACTGAAGGCTTACGGTCAAACGCACTCCGGCTGCTGCTCAGCTGATATAACCGGTTTTGCCGACTGATTATTGAGAGTGCCCGGGACGAACGACCGCCCGGGCACTCTCGTTTTTTTGCGTTTCTATCTTTATAAATGCTGTTATTCACAACGTTTTATTTCAATATTTATCACAATAATGTGTCAGCCATAAAAATATCGCATGCAGAGCCATTGAATTTTTCCTAATCGATTCTTCTGACCTTTCGGATCATACTGCCGCTTTTTTCTGTTCGTGGGCGATCTTCATCATGGCCTCATACATTTCGTCTCCGACACACTGTCGGGCATACTTACACCACTGCACACAGCTTAGCGTATCGTTATACACCGTAAAGCCGCAATTCTCACACTGCATTACGGTATCTATGGAAAACAGCTCGACCTCACTGCCACATTGTGGACAGATCTTCTCTATAATGGTAGGGGTTCTCGGCTTTCCCTGGCATCCTTCCATAATCATACTGTTCACCATCCTTTAGATATCCTGTATTGCTTTTCTGGCAGTATAATAATATAATAATTCCAATGTGTATGTTTGATTTCAAACAAGGTGCCGTTTTTATGGATCAATTTTTACCGGTTTTGCGAAATTGCCCCTTCTTTTCCGGACTTGAAGATAATGAAATACTATCTGTTCTCAACTGTGTGAATGCAGCATTGATCTCCAAACAGCAGGGTTCGTATATTTTCAGAACCGGAGACTCTACCGAGGTAATGGGGCTCGTGTTAACCGGCTCTGCACTCATTATTCAGGAGGATCTTTGGGGACATCGCAATATCCTGTCCAAATGTCAGCCCGGGGACTTTTTTGGTGAGCCTTTCGCCGCCAGGCCCGGTTCCGTTTTAAATATCAGTGTCGTAGCGGATGAGGACAGTAAAATCCTTCTGCTGAATATGAGACGGCTGCTTGTTACATGCCCTACAGCCTGTGACCATCATCAAAAGCTGATCCGCAATCTGGTAAGCGTCATGGCAAACAAGATATTGGTCTTCACCGAGAAGATCACACATGTCAGCAAGCGAACGACCCGGGAAAAGCTGTTATCGTACTTATCCTCCGAATCAATAAAACACTCGTCTTTGTCGTTCGATATTCCTTTTGACCGCCAGCAATTAGCCGACTATCTGTGTGTCGAGCGTGCCGCTATGTCAGTTGAAATATCAAAGCTGCAAAAGGAAGGTCTGCTGAAAACAAACAGAAATCATTTTGAATTAATGATCGTCTGACCGAAGCTTTGATATAATACCTTCTACTAACCTAACCGTATAAAGAAAGCCTGCAAGATAATGGATCCGCCCCGTATGGGCAAGCAAAATCCTTTGAGCTGCAGGCTTTTCTACATTTTCCGGAGGGGCGGCATACCCGTCGCAATGCGCAAATAGAATTCCCCGAGAGAAATAATACCAGGGTCAACAGAGAATTATTACAAATTGATAAATCCTATTCGATCAGTTCCTGTGTGCGGGGTGTAATGCCGCGCAGCGTTGAGCGTGCGGACAGCAGGTACCAGATAAAAACCCAGCAGCCGCGTATTACCGCAGCCAGGCAGATGCCGAGCCATACGCCGTAAACGCCGAGCGCTGTGCCCGACAGTATCCACGCGAGCAGAGCGCGAAGCGCGTTAGAGACAATGCTGACGATCGATGGAGGGACGGTCCTCCCCGTGCCTTTAAACACACTGGCGGCAACTGTCTCAAGGCATTGCGGTATCTGACAAAAAGAAGTGATCCGCAAATAGGCGATACCCAGGGGAATGTACTCCGCCTCGCTTATAAAAAGAGAGATCAGTAAACGTCCGCCCCAGATCAGGATCGCCGTGACTAAAAGACCGTACCCCGCCATGACAAGAGCGGACAGACGAAAGCCCTGCCTGATACGATCGCGTTTGCCCGCCCCGTAGTTTTGACCCATAAACGCTGTAAGCGCGGTGCCAAATCCGCCGCCGAGAAGCCATGTCATTGATTCTACCTGTGATCCGACACGGCTTGCAGCCAGCGCACCTGTACCGAATACCGAGGTGAAGCGGGTGGTCACCATGGCCATGGCTGTGAAAAACATGTTCTCGAGTCCAACCGGGATCCCCCAGCGGAGGATCTGCGAAATATGCGGCAAAGACGGCCGGGTAAACAGGCGAAAGTTTGCAAATGGACGATGGCGGCTTCTGTATATGGCTATAAGCATAGCTGCAAACGTTACGATCTGACCGATAACCGTGGCGATCGCCGCGCCGGCGACACCGCCTTTTAACGTGAAAATAAACACGGGATCCAGCACCATGTTGACGCACAGGCCGATAATGCTGATCAGAAAAGGTGTGCGCGAGTTGCCGGAAGACGCAAACGTGCCGTCAAAGACTGACGTGAGGAAGGAGAATGGCATTCCAAACGCGACAATAAGAAGATACAGCTCCGCTCTTTGTGTAACATTCGCATCCGGTATGGTAAAGAACGCAATGAAGGGCCTGCGGAAAAAAATAAGAAGCAATCCGTAAAAAACACCGAGCGCGAGCGAAACATAAACAGAGTTTTGCGTATATCGCTGCGCATCCTCCGGGTCATTTCGCCCGAGACCCTGCGATACTCCGATCACGGCACCCATTCGACCGATGATAAGAAATCCGAATGACAGCCACATATACATGCCGGCAGTACCCGAAGCCGCTATTGCGTCCGCCCCCAGCCGACCGAGCCAAAACATGTCGGTGAGATTGTAAAGCATCTGCAGGGCCTGCGAACCCATGACAGGCAAAGCAACCAGCAGCAGCTTTTGAAGAATTCCGCCCTCAGTGAGATTGTATTTGCTGTTCATTCATTTAGCTCCTTCTAGAACCATCCCTAAGCTTGCCACATCTCATCTACTGAGCGGAACAGCGATTATTGATGATTTTATCTTTTCGAAATGTATTTTAGCAAAAGAACAGTCGTTTGTCATCAAGTGACATCACCGACCCCTTGTCAAAGTTACCGCTGCCACACTTGATTATGAACGGATCGAATATAAAACCGGCGATACAATGCCCAAAAGTCCACACCCGGCGGACTTTTGGGCATAACCGGCTTTGGCGGCGGGCGCAGTGTTTCAACTGCGCCCGCCGCATTGATCGAAATCCGGAACGGGAGTTCGCGCAGGCATATACCGGCGGAGATAACGGCGGCAGGCACCGGGTATCGCAGGATATACGATGAATTGTACGGCTTTTGTCCGTATCCCGGGACAAATAAAACCGCCCAGATGTCTTTTTGTCTCATTATCGGGCCGAAAAAATCAGCCGATCTCCACCATGTAATACTCCAGCAGAATGGAGTCAGGGTACCGGGTGGCGTTCACGATGAAAAGCTTTTCGTTCAGAATGCTCAGCGTGTCATCATATACCTCAAATTCCGGCTTTGTGACGCAGTAGTAGGCCTCCGCGGGTGCAATGCCGCCGGAAAGAACAGTCTGAACATGTTCGGCAGGTACCGTGCGGATGCCGTCATTCTGGATATAGAAGCTCCTGCCGTCATCCAGCCTTACGCCGTAGCGGGCTGAGAGCTCCGCTCTGCCGTTGGGGCGCACGACCTGACTGTCCACCCCGCAGGGAAGGACGGTACCATGCCAGGGCAGGGCAAAACCGTTAAGCTCACCCCCGGTGATGGCAATGAGCTGGCGGCGGCCGACCTTGCTGTCCTGACCGATAAAAGTCGGCGCAGCCACGCTGCAGCGGATCTCAAATGCTTTTTTCAATTTCGGTTCCATATGTTACAGCCTTTCTGTTGCTGCCCGCGGGGCTGCGTGAAAGCCTTTTGCCCCTTTGATTTCTACTCGTCCTAAAAAATCCCGGTGGGATTGAAATACTTCTTGATATTGAAGGTGCCCAGATCGCGGCCGAAAGCGCCGGTTATGTTCAGGCTCAGACCGCTGCGGCTCACGCCGAAGAAGAAGCCGCCGTCATGCAGTATGCGGGGATTAATGACCACAAGGCCCTGCATACCGTTGCAGTTCTCCTCTACCCATTCGAAAATGTATGCGTCTTCGCGGAGCTTGATGTAATAGCAGGGGCTGGACCAGGTAGCGCCGCCGCTGTTGTCGTCGGAGAAGATCGTCCAGCTTGAACTTGCGGGGGAGGAATAAACATGGATTGAGCTCATTTTCTCACTGTAAGTCCAACTGTAGCACTTGCCAACGAGATCATCGGTGAAGTGGTGACGGTGGGCAAAAGGCGGCACGATATCTCCGTATTCCAGAACGCCGAACTTGACCTGAGAACCGATCTCCCATTCACTGTGCCAGTTGCCGATCTGGGCTCGGATGGTGGTGGCGAGGCCGGTGGAAAAATCTATGGCCTGGGTCAGATTAGCATAGTCGGGATCGCCGGTTATCATATGGGAGAAGAAATAGATATCCCTCGCGGGCTCATAGCAGATGTACTTCTCTTCCTGCCATTCGCCTCTGGACTCACGCCAGCGCAGCTTTCGATCGGTGAGTACGTCATATTCGAAAACGGTACCGCCCTTGCCCGTCCAGGGGGCGACAGCGTGCTTTTCGTTATCCAGCCTGATCCTGAACCGCTTGCCCACAAGGAAATCGGAGAAGGGCAGGTTGTTCTTTGAGGCCATGATATTGGGGCCGTCCACCTCAAAGATGCGCTGTGATTCCGCCGCATGCCGTAAGGCCTCTTCGCGGCTCATGGGCGGATCGATATCCATCGGGCGGTAAGCGTAGCGGCTGCCCTTGGCGTTTGAGCGGGCCATTGGTCTCTTCTTGTCGCCAAGGTCGTAGATGTTTTCCAGATGGGCCGCGTCTCCGGTGATCTCCAGCTTTGCGGTATGGGTGGAGTACACGAGACTGTCATCCTCATTGAAGCCGAACTCCATACCGATCGCCCGATTGTCATAAAAATTCAGCACTTCCAGCCACATCTTGCCGCCGAATTCCACTTCCCAGCGGGTGAAGACATAGTACTCATCATCGATGCGGATGTAATCGGAGACGTTGGCCATGGTGATTCCACCCATCTGCCTGCCCAGTTCCACAACGGTGGAGCTGCAGAGGCCGGGAAAGAAAGTCAGGATCTCATAGCCGGTGGAGAAATCCCAGTGGAGGCCGCGGCCTTCCAGCCGGTTAGTGTTGGTGTGCAGCTTCGCGGGCTTCCCGCTGCCGCCGAGATCGGCCCAACCGAAATAGTATTCACGCTGTATCTCGCGAGGGATGTCGCGGTAGTACTCGGGGGGTCTCTTACCGAACAGGTCCATGCCCACAGGCACGGTGATGCCGAACCAGGTCTCAAATGCGGTGATCGCACAGGTAATCATGTCCAGAACCACGTGCCAGCCGCGGGAGGTGCCTGGCACCAGATGGGTAAAAAGGACTATTTTGCCGTAGCTGACGGCCGTGTACGGTGCGGTGAAGGTCTCACCGTTTTCGGTAAACTCCAGCGTGTCCGGATCAAGGAACTTGTAATCCAGCTGTTCAGGGGCATGCTCACCTTCCAGCATCGCCTTAAAGGACTTTCCGGCAAGGCAGGAACAGGATTCACCGGCGGCCTTGCGCCCGGCTTCCACCTTCGCGTTGACCTCTTCGGCAGTCATGGGATTGAACTTCGTGAAGAACATGAATTTGATCTCCTGACTTTCATTTGTTTGCAAAAATTATACAACAACGGTACAGCTCGTTCAACGTTTGCTTCTCAATCGGAGTAATCCTGCACGTACGATTTTCCTCGTGTTGCCGATTCTTACTGCAGCTCTTAGGGACGCACGAAATACCGGTGTCCGGTATAATGGTCTGATAGCAGCCTGAGTTCGTGAGTATATTAAAATGGCGGGCTACTTTTCCCAAAAGATGCTCGGGACGGATACGAGCTGTTCTTTGACGCTGTAGGACGGTAGCGTATCGGTCACGTCCACGGGTTCCACAGGTTCTCCGACCGCGCTGAGCATTTCATATTTGCCGGTATTAAATACCAGCCCCACGTCGGTCAGGCGCTCGATATCGATCAGCAGCAGGACGCCGTTGCCTCCGCGGGCATGAGCGGGGTCGTCGCGCAGCATATTCTCCTCAAAGAATACAAACAGCTCCATATTGTCGCTGATGCGGATGTGAAAACACGGCTCCTCCCAGAAGCGGCCGGGGCCCGGTTCATCCTTCATGCGTTCCAGTCGTTTCATGGCCTGGGTATACTGATCCTCGGTCATGCTGTCTTTAATATCCTCGTAGCGTGCCTTTAAAACCTCATATGTGTAGGGCGGCATACGGTAGAATTCCTCCGAGTGGTAAATATGCTGGACGACATAGGCCGGGCTGTAGCGCCACTTGATCTGCCTGCCTACCAGGCGGTCGGTAAACGTATGGCGTTTTTCACTCAGCTTCCGGCCCGGTATCTTCAGCGCGCCGAACACCGGCGTGGCGCTGATGATGCGCGGGATCTCCGGCGCAACGCCCTCCTCCATGACGACCAGCGTGACAAGGTTTTCGGCCAGGTCGATGATCCAGGCGTGGTTTATCTTTCCGCCGTACTGCCGGGGCCGGATGTGTACCAGATAGGTAGTGTCGTCGCCCTTCAGGCACGAATAGGCGTCCCATATGAAAGGCTCGCCCATTTGCGCCCATTGCAGGTTTTCCCCATCCAGAAAGTTCAGCGCGTACTCCTTGCCGTCATCCATTACGGCATGAAAAAACCTGCCGGACAACTCATAATTGCAGGCGATCTTGTATTGACCCAGCCAGCTGAATTTCGGATTCGCTCTCGCCAAATTAATCTCTCCCTCGTCGATATAAATGAATTTTCATCTCAGGCTTCCCGGTATCATCGAGTTCAGCGCTTTGATGCGTATGCCCCATTATATACCAACGGCTTCTTTCGGAACAGTCATTTGATGCGAGGTCCTGTAATAAATTATTATGTGGCGGGCAATTAAACCTGCGCTTCACAGGCAGCGTCAACAGCAATAAAAACGATTGCATTGAGGGCCATATTAATATAATATATTATTAAATAGTGTAGTTTCGAAGAATGACCTTTACTCTGACCGAACACTTTAAAGTATCGAAAACTATCTTCCCCGCTCCGCGAAATAAATCCTGAAAAAGAAAGGAACTGATACTATGGTACCTATCACCGAAGAAGAAAAAAACGGTCCGCTTTATAAGTATTTTATACGGGATATGGCAGAGCCCGATCCCGCAAAATACGCGCAGACCCAGGACCCCGTTGACTTCCCCGAGGAAGAGAGCCCTCTTTATCTTGACAATCTGTTCAACCCCGGCTATATGCCTGTCGAGCTTGGCTACGGCTATCTCCCCGACGGCTGTGCCATTCTTGCCAACCTGACCGAGTTCCCGGGCGCCACCGTTGAGATGTTCGATTTCTGGTTCGCATGGCATCCCATCGAGCCCATGCGCTACAAGATATGGAACCGTGATCAGCACTACTACTGCAAGACCATGAACCCGGAGATCGCCCTCAACAAGTCCCTCTCACTCAGAGAGCGTCTGTGGAACACAACTCATGACATCGAGGAAGACTGCAACATGGGCAAGCAGCCCCTCAAGATCTCGTTCTGCAATCCTGCCGATATCGGCTTCAGCAAGGAAAAGCTTGCGACGTTCGACGGCACGATCGTCTGCTCCTCCGCCGGCAACATGGTCCACTTCTTCCGTCCGACCGCCAACGGCTGCGAGCTCCGCACCCGTTTCTTCTTCGGCTACAAGCTGGAGAACGGCAAGATGGTCAAGGCTTTGCCCCCCGGCATGAAGTTCCCGACCCTCGAGCCCGTAAAGGCTCTTCTGCACCACAACATCAAGGAGTTCACTAATCTGGCTGCCATTCTTCCGGAAGTCTATGCCGAGTTCTATGACGAGTTTGTGAACTGAGTTTCGGCGATAATCACCCGAATCCTCCCGGGCGGGAATCCCCGGTGCGTTTCACCTCCAGGTCTCACGTAACCGTACATGTATCCCCCGATTCAAACGGCTATTTTCATTTACAACACTCAACAACGGAGGGCCCGGCGTGCAAACATGTCGGGCCCTCTTGTTTATGCTCTTTCGGCAATACCTCCGCACCGGACCGGTGTATATGAGATCGATTGTGCTTACACATTAACCGAAGGATCGGTCTTCGTTGTATACAGTCAGGCGCTTCTTTCATGGACGAGGAACATATTTGCCAAAACAGTCTACCTCTTTCTCGCCTGCCCGACCGCTTCTATTGCCGGGCAGGAACCTGTCAATCTGGATGTTGCCGAAACAAACGGCGGGGCGCTTGCGCCGTGCCGGAAATATCGCATGGTTGCAAAGTTTGAGACAGCCCGTATGTACACAGGGCAAACGCCCGATATCGATCGGAACAAGGTCTACGGCATCACCACCTTTGAACTGGGTTAAAAGAAGGATACTTCCGGTGCGCGTCGATGTCTCATCGTATCATTATTATCAGGTTATGCGGAATAAGTACATCACCATGCGCGAACGGATTCCTGACCAGGGCTGACGATCAATCCTGCAAAAGAACTTTTCTAAAGGTCGTTTGTCTTTTGATAGATTCTTTTCGGGATCGGATACTCCCGGACATCTCGTTTTATGCTACAATGGAATCAAACAGATCGGGGGTATCAGAACTTTGAATTACCAGGTAAAAACTTTATTCTTCAGCGCCACCGGCAATACAAAAAAAGTGGTCGGCACGATTGCGGACAAGCTTTCCGCTGCTGCGGGCGGCAAGCCGGCCCGAACAGTGGATTTCACGTTGCCTGACGGAAGGAAGGAGCCCGCAGTCTTCAGCAAGGAGGATCTGGTGGTGGTCGGTATCCCGGTGTACGCCGGACGGATACCTAACCTGCTTTTGCCTTACCTGAATAGTGTACGCGGAAACGGCGCTTTAGCCGTGGCCGTGGTAACGTACGGCAACCGGAATTACGACGATGCTCTCAGTGAGCTTCGCGGGCTGCTTGAGGAACACGGTTTTTCCGTGATCGCCGGCGGCGCCTTTATCGGCGAGCATTCCTTCTCCACAACGCTCGGCAAAGGCAGACCGGACGCAGAAGATCTCGCGGCTGCCGGACATTTTGGAAAAGAGATCGCCGGCAAGATCGCCCGGGGAGACCTTCAGGAGCCTTTTACGGTCCCCGGCAACTATCCCCCACTCCCCTACTATCAACCCCGGGACAAAGATGGCAACGCCGTCAGCATCCTTAAGGTGATCCCGAAGACACTGGATAGCTGCACGAAATGCGGGCTTTGCGCAAGAATCTGCCCCATGGGTTCCATCGATGCGGACGACCCCTCCGGGATCACGGGAAAATGCACAAAGTGCTGCGCATGTGTCAAATACTGCCCGGTTGAGGCGAAATACTTCGACGATCCCGGTTACCTTTGGCACAAGCAGGAGCTGGAAGAAAAATATACCGTTCCCGCAAGGATGCCCGAATACTACCTGTAGCAGACGGTTTGCCGGCGGGCCGAACGCAGCCGTTTTCTAATGCCGACACAGAGGGCGGGTGATCACAAAGTGAGCATAGACTTAAAGGGTTATACGGCGGTCATTACCGGAGGCTCCGGCGGTCTGGGCTTTGAGATGGCGAAGGAGCTGTCGGCCCACGGTGCAACGGTCGTCATTGCCGCAAGGCCGGGCGCAAAGCTGGACAACGCCTGCCGGCGGCTGCGCGGGGAGGGGCTGGATGTACACGCTGTCCCCATGGATGTCAGGGACGAGGACTCCGTTGCAGAGGCGGCCGAATGGTTCATGAGGCGCTTCGACCGCCTGGATATGCTGGTAAATAATGCGGGAATCGGCAACAACGCCCCGGGTATGGAGTCGTTGCCCGAGGACCGCCGCTTTTATGACATCCCCCTGTCTGCCGTGAGAGCCGTTATAGAGACCAATCTGACGGGCTTCTTCCTGGTTTCCAGCAAGTTTGTTCCGCTCATGGTCGGACAGGGCTGCGGCAGCCTCGTTTATGTGTCCACAAGCGCGGAGACGATGACGAGAAAAGGGCAGCTTCCCTACGGCCCGTCAAAGGCGGGCGCTGAAGCGATGAGCGCGATCATGGCCGAAGAGCTTCGCGATGCCGGGATAGCCGTGAACATAATCTGCCCCGGCGGATTTACGGATACGGACATGGCCCCCGCCGGGACAAAGGAGTTCTTCAGAAAGAACAATTTGCCCATATTGCCGCCCACGATCCTGAACAGGACAATACTGTTCCTGGCCTCCCCGGCTTCCAGGGGGATAACGGGAGAAAAGCTCATCGGCAAGGATCTTGAACGGTGGCTGAAGGGCAGGGATATTGATTTTGAGGGCTGAGGGAGCCTCCCCCGGTGCGCCCCCGATCAATGAATCGGGGAGACACAACTGTATCAGTAATATCAGTCATTGCCATAACCGCACACCTGTCCGGGTATGCATTGTACCCGGATGGGTGTGCGGTTTTTTATATCGGCCGCGACGCGGAAATAAGCCGGCACTTTTGCCCTCTGCGGACTGGTGCCGCCGCAATAGAAGTAAAGTCTGACCTGATATCTGTTGTAAACATCCCGGAATTCATAGAAGCGGTAGGATCGGCCGACAGCATGACGGTAGACTGGCTATATTCCGGAAAACCGGACCTGGTTCTTACCTTCAACAACGTACTTACCTTAGTCGGTATATGTGAATTATTTACCGGCTGTTAACGGCAGCGTGAAAGTGTGGTATAATAAACCAATCGCAAATGTCCGCTTTACAAACTGCTCGCGTATTTCAGTAAAAGACAACAGGCCGAATACAAAAACCCTATATCCCGGGCATACGGAGGGCCGGCGATAAGAGCCGGTGAATAATATGAATAACTGCAGGTATCCGAATCTGTTCTCTCAACTGATTATCGGGAACACGGTGTTCAACAACAGGATATTCGCGTCCGCGACCGGGCCGACAAACCTGACGAGCCACAATGCCCCCTCACCTGAGACCTGTGCTCAATATGAGCGCAAAGCTGTCGGCGGCGCGGCGGCAGTGTGCATGGGCAACTGCACCGTTGATACGACTATCGGCAGGTCCGTGAGCAGCAACATTGATCTTGGCAACAGGAGCATTCTTCCTCAGCTCGCCAAGCTGGCGACATCCATTACACGGCACGGCGCTGTCCCGTCGATCGAGCTGCAGCACGCAGGGAGTCATTCTTTCGGCTCGTGGCAGGAGGGCAATCCCATATACGGCCCGGTGGAATACACGGACGAGCAGGGCCGGCACATCCTTCCGATGACGGAGGAGATCATCGAAAGAACGATAGAAAGCTTCGCACAGGCCGCCGTCCTCGCGAAGCAGAGCGGCTTCGGTATGGTAACGGTACACGGCGGCCACGGATGGCTCATTTCACAGTTCGTATCACCCTTCAGCAACACACGGACCGACCGCTGGGGCGGCAGCGTCGAAAACAGATGCCGGCTCCCCGTGGCTATATGCGACGCGATCAAAAAAGCTGTGGGGCGGGATTTTCCGGTGGAGATACGCATCAGCGGCTCCGAATGCCACTCGGGGGGCTACGACATAGACGAAGGTGTCGCCATCGCACGGCAGCTTGACGGCCGTGCCGACATCATCCATGTTTCCGCGGGCAGCCATGAGGTCCGGGAAGTTTTCACCGTCACACACCCGAGCATGTTTTTGGAAGACGGTGCAAACGTCAAATACGCCGCGGAAATAAAGAAGCATATAAAAAGATCGTTTGTCGCCACAGTCGGCGCCCTGGCTGACCCTGACCTTATGGAAGAGATAATCGCCTCGGGGAAGGCGGATATTATCGCGGTCGCCCGCGGCCTGCTGGCGGATCCGGATCTGCCTTTAAAAGCCAGAACAGGCAGGGAAAACGAGATAAATACCTGCATGCGCTGTCTCGCCTGCTTTTCAAACCGCATCAGGAAACGGCAATATCTGTGCGCCATCAACCCGAGGACCGGGAGGGAGACAGAGGAACTGTATGGTTACTTTCCCGCAAAGAAGAGAAGAATACTCATCGCCGGGGGCGGCATAGGCGGCATGCAGGCTGCTCTCACGGCGTCGGACCGGGGGCATGAAGTCATCCTCTGCGAAAAGACGGACAGGCTCGGCGGGGTGCTCAATTGTGAAAACGGCGTACCGTTCAAGAAAAACCTGACCAAATATATCGCACGGCAGGCGGAGGCCGTCGCACGGTCGGGCGTCCGCGTATATTTAAGCACCGAGGTGACACCGCAGACAGCGGAGAGCTTTTCACCGGACGTTATTATCGCCGCCCTCGGTTCGCGTCCGGTCGTGCCCCGGATCGAAGGTATAGGCTCGGAAAACGTATTCAGCGCCGAAGACGTATATTACGACCCCTCGAAGGCGGGCGCGAATACGGCGATCATCGGGGGCGGGCTCGTCGGGATGGAGCTTGGCATCCATCTGGCGATGATGGGCCGTAAGGTCTCCATCATTGAAGTCCGGCCCGAGCTGACATACGGCAGCAACCATCTTCACGCTGTCGCAGTTGATCTTGAGCTGAAAAGGCTGGGGATCGAGATTTATCTTGACACGAAAGCGCTCGGCATCTCAAAAGAGGGTGTCCTTACCGAGGGACAATACGGCAGGAAGCTCATCAAAGCCGATACGGTCATTTACGCGGTGGGACAAAAACCGCTGAGAGAAGAAGCCGATGCCCTGCGATTCTGCGCGCCTGTTATCTACCAGATAGGAGATTGCCTGATGCCGAGGACGATCACCGAAGCGACAAGTGAAGCGCACAGCATCGCTATGGACATAGGCAGGTTCGCCTGACCTTACATATGTGACGTCGAGCGGAGTCGACGCATGATATTTATATTTACTTAACAACAGAAATAAAAAAGACGGGAGCTGCCGCCGAAGCAGCGTTGTCCCCCGTCTTTTTTATCCGATTTTCATTTTCTTACCAAAAACCCGGGCCCCGGGGGCCACGACCCTGAAAAGAGCCGGGATCGCGGCTCAGAATCCCAGGAACGTCGTTCTGTCGATTATCTCCTGCTGTCCCCTTGGGCCCAGTTCAACAAAATACGCGCTGTATGTGGCCACCCTGACGAGCAGGTCCCTGTAGTTCTCGGGGTGCAGCTGCGCGTCGCGCAGCATTTCGTTACTGACGATATTGAACTGGATGAGGTCGCCGCCGGTCTCCGCGAAGGTACGCAGGAAGTTCACGAATCTCATCATTTTCGCGGGGCTGCTCGTGCTGCTCGGGTCGAACTTCATATTCAGCACGTTGCCGCCGGCGCTTCTGACCAGATTCAGCTTTGCGACGGAGCGGGTTGTCGCGGTCGCTCCGCTGGTGTTGCGGCCCTGATACGGAGAGATGCCGCCTTCACCCAGCGCTTCCCCGGCCTTTCTGCCGTCGGGCAGCGCGCCGAGAACAAAACCGAAGGCCTGGTTGTACTGTATGGTCGCTGCCGCCATCGTGTATTTGCGCCCGGCATGACCTCTGTGCTTGTCAAGCTCGTCGGCGAGATTGCAGACAACGTCGTTCATGATATTGTCAACGTAATCGATATCGTTGCCGAACTTCGGAGCATTTTTCAGCATCTGCAGGATACGCTCTTCGCCATCGAAGTTCTTGTCCAGAGCGTCGATGAGCTCCGCCATCGTGATCTTCTTATCGTCAAAGACCACCTTCTTCAGTGCGGCGAGGGAATCGCCGACGTTGACCGTGCCGGTCACCCACAGGCCGACGCTGGAATAGGGATTCGTTCCGCCGTCAACGACGTCGAGCCCGCGCTCCATGCAGCCGTCAAACAGTGAAGACATTATGGGAGACGGGTACTGCGTGGCCCAGAGCTGCTGATAGTAGCTGATGCCGATGAGGCACTTGGGCACCACGGCGGCGACCTGCGTCTTATAAGCTTCCCAGACCTCCTCATAGGATTTGAAGCCTCGGGGATCGCCCGTTTCGGCGCCGATCTTCTTGCCGTTCTTGCGAGCCACGCCGTTATTCAGCGCGAGCTCCAGCATCATGGGCAGATTTTGCGCGTCGGTGCCTGGGTCATGGCTCTTGCCTGGGATAGTATGGATGAAGCAGCCGGTGCCGGCATATTCCCGGGCCATTTCATAGGTCCTGCCCAGATTCATCTGCTGCTTGAATACCGTTTCATCGCACAGGAATTTGATCTTGCCGCGGACGGAGGTCGCAAGCCGGCACGCACTGTACAGGAACGCATCGGAGACGGAGTGATGCACGCGGACCACTATGTCCTCCATCATGCATACGCTGTCCTCCGCTTCAAGGAACAGGATCGACAGTTCTTCCGCATCCTGCGTGCCGTCGCGGGATACGCCGCCGATGGTAACGCCGGACAGAGTTCCCGCGGAACCTTTGCCCGCGGTCAGGGGGAAGGGATTTACCAGCTCGTTCAGTTTCAGGTAGAACAGAGATATCAGCTCTCTTGCCCTGTCTTTTGTCAGCTCGCCGCTGTCGATATCCCTGCGGAAATACGGGTACAGGTACTGATCCATCCGTCCGAAGCCGACGCCGGGGCCCCAGCCTTCCTGCATCACAGCCATATAGGTGATCCAAACCGACTGCAGGGCCTCATAGAATGTGTCCGCGGGATTTGCGGGGACCTTGCTGCATATGTAAGCGATCTTTTCCAGCTCGGCCCTGCGTTCGGGATCGGCCTCCGACTCCGCCTGTCGGGCCGCTTCCTCGGACAGGTGCCGTGCCCAAACGGTCACGGCCGGCAGGCTGATCTTCATGGCCTTGAGGAAGGTGATGGCCTGCATGTTCTCCAGCTTCAGGGGGTCAAGCTCTTTCAGTCTATCATCCACGTCGGCAATAATGCCGTTTATGCCCTTGCGCAACACCCGCTCGAAATCGGGTATGCAGTGCGCGAAGTAATACCCGGCGCTGGGGTTACCGCTGCTCTGCATCCATGCAAGCCCGTCCAGTTCCTTATACTCATCGGGAACGACAGCGAGCCACCTGTCGCGCAGGGATCTGCCGTCCCAGTACTTCAGGATCTCCTGGAACTCGATCTTCTCCGGGTCGGTGAGGGCGCTGTCCACATCATCCGGATCACCCGGGGGGCCGAACATGATCTCCATGTACCATTTCCATGCGACCTCCGGCAGGATGGGCGCGGCAACGCGTTTGGATGTGGGGTTACCGACAAGCAGTTCGCCGTCGTAGATGATGGCCGATCTCTCCGAAAGGACCTTTTCAATGGCCTTTGCTCTTCTGAGCGCGGGGGGCAGGCCCTCGGTAGTCTTATACGACTCAGTATAGAGTCTCGCGCGCTCGATGCAGAGCCTCGGAGTTATCCGGATATCATTTTTGATTTTGTTAATACGCTCTTCAGCTGTCATATAATTCCTCCTTTTGGTTCCCGAACAGAGTCCGGAGCAGGCGGGCGGGCCCCGGTCCGCCGCAGGTACGGGTGGTTTACCTTATCAATAATTGTGGTAGGAGGGCATTAAGTCTGCGTACTCGGCAACGAGCGCGTCCCGGTTTGCGGGCAGGTCTATCTTTGCACAGGCCGGACCTCCGTGCTCTCC
>Ga0123335_1002442_pt1 | contig 27783 bp, 13 predicted proteins | sample BiotimSIPDNA_2_FD_89707 | JGI IMG/M metagenome (GOLD analysis project Ga0123335, IMG submission 89707) | Anaerobic biogas reactor microbial communites from Washington, USA - Biogas_R2 time_0 SIP DNA | ecosystem: Engineered > Bioreactor > Anaerobic > Unclassified | place: Washington, USA...
CTCGGTACTCACAAGTTATTTAAAGTACCTTTATTAAATCCAACCCCTCCCCCCACAACCGAACGGCCTGAGACATGTATGTCTTCTATGCCTAGATTCTCCACAATACCTCCTGCACCAACATATCCAAAAAGCCCAACATTAAACGATTTGTATGGCCGATTAATATGTACATTGACTATCGCATGCCCTTGTCCATCAAAATGGCCAATAAAACTATCTGTACTTTCCGGACCAATAGGTGCAAATCCTGCCCCATCATCCCAGGTCTTGGTGACTGACGCATCAATATCCTGTGTAAGGATGTAGTCCCCGCTCAGGGGATATCCCGGATCGTTACCGATTTTCTGCAGTTCTTCGATGGAATCAATTTCGATGGGTTGCGCCAAGGTTGGGACACAAAAAACACAAAGCAAGCCTCCGGCAATGAGCGCTACTATGGATATAGTTCCTCTTTGTTTTTTCAACATGAACACACCCTTTCCCACATTTTAGATAGGGATACAGCCCTCAGGATCTTTGAAGCCTCTGGTAACGCCACGCCCATCTCCAAATATATAAAATTTCATTCCTCACAGTTTATTAGTTTCTGCCGACAAAAGTATAGCACAAAGAGTACTATAGGAGAACTTCTCGCAGCTAACGTTTCGCAAAAAGCATAGCCAAAAAGGCGGGAGCCGCTTTTCCTTATATATGGCTTAGGTACTCACTTTTTTTCAGCCTTATACAGCGAAGACCAGGTACGATTACGGTTCCACTCGGCCCGCACTGCGGCCAGGCAGTAACCAATTTGTGAGGGAAAGCGAGACCCTCTGCCCCAGTACTACCATCTCCCGGCATAGCCGCAATCACCGTTTCTTTGCATATTGCCACCCGTCCTCTTCTACTGTTGTTTCGAAGAAGTTACCGCAATAAAGCGCTTAGGGCCATTTCGCGGACAAAAAATTTGGGTTCTGTTTTAAGTATAGGTAAACAAGAGGAATGTCGTGCTTTGATTTAGCTCAAAGACCCAGAAACAAAGTGTCATTCCGGTTTTTCGCGGTGCAAAAAGATGCAAAAAGAACGTTGTGCCAGGCCGCGAAAAGACCGGAATCTATCTTCGGAAGCCGCAAGTGAGGAACAGCCCGCGTTAGCTGTATTATTCGAAAAAGGAAATGGGCATTCATCGCAGCAGGCTGAATCTGGATTCCGGTCTTTTTCGCGTTGTACAGTATCGCTCTTCGATCTAAGCCAGAGGTCGCGAAAAAACCGGAATGACGGTACTTGAGGTTATTTATAATGAAAAGCGAAGTGCGTTGATGGGGACGTTTTTACGCTCCCTTTATTTTCTTCGTCTGTAGTGTTGACTTCTGTTGCGCCGAAGGCACCTCTTCTTCCGGGTATGGTCCCGGACGAAGCATAGACATTTACAGCCATCTTGCCGACAAAAATCATGCGTTTGTATGTCTTGGGAGCGCGGGTGTCCCCGGCACGCCAAAACAGGTTGCGCCAAAGGGGGCGAATGTTCATTATTCCACCCTGTGAATGATAGCCGACGCAAAACACTTTGGGTGCGGCTATGCCGCGTTACGCTTTTTTTGCGGTAGTTTTGGAAAAAGTACCAACGCGAGCATGCCCGAAACAGGTCTCAGAAATAGATGACCGTGGACAGGAGGAAGCGCTGCTGGATGACGTCCTCTTCGAAACCGCTGACGCCCCGGATGAGATCGCTGTTGACGCCGGGGCCATAGCGCAGCTGCCAGGCGGCGTCGAGGTTCACCCGCTGGCCCAGCTGCACGCCAACGCCCAGAGCGCAGCCGTAGAAATTGTCCGGCCTCCCGTTGCCATTATCGCCCGGCCAGCGGAATCCGTCCGATTTGCCCGTGGCAGGTTCCTGATCCAGGAATACGCCGCCCCGAAGGGTCCATAAGCGGCCCAGTTTTTCCTCGGGTTCTTTGGGCAGGAAGACATATTCCCAGCCAAGACGCACCGTATAGGTCGGATCGAAACGGGTGCGCGTCCAGGCGTTTTCCAGGTTGCTGAAATCCACAAGCGAACGCCGTTCGCCGTCCCCGGTCTTGACGTAGAAATCATTCCAGTCGGTGCGCGTCACATCCATGGACAGGGTGAACTTATCATTGGCCCGCCACGCGACGCCCAGGGCCAGTGAATCGGGAAAATGCACTTCGCGCCGTTCCCGGACGGTTTCGGGTGTCATGGATATCAGGCCGGAACTCAGGTACATCAGCCCGTACAATTCGCTGCGCCGGTAGTCGGCCTTGCCCGAGAAGGCGGTATCATAACGCACCCCGATGCTGAGCCTGTCCAAGGGGGACCACAGCAGGCCCAGCGTCATATTCTGTCCTGTAAAGTCCTCGTACCGTTCTTTGGTGTAATATCCCGAGAGGGCAATCGTGGCGCCGGCAAAGGTCGTTGAACGTCCTTTGACGGTCTGTTCCCAGCTGTTGTCCGAGAGAAAGGTGGGCTGCCAGAAATTGAACGCGGCGCCTATGGACAAACGTCGAGTAATTTCAATGGCCGCTGCGGGGGTTATGGTGCTCAGGCCGCCTTTCTGCACAAAGTCAAAGTGCATGAAATCGTTCACCAAGGCGCCCACGGCACTGGAGCGGTTAAAATCAAAACTGAAGGCGCGGTTGAAATCATACTTCTGCTGGTAATTCAGGGACAGGCATACATTGCGTCCCAGCAATGTCACCGGCAACGGCCAGGCAAGGCTCAGATAATTGAGCGCCAGTTTGTCCGCGTGATGCCTGGAATCAAATTCATCATGATAGTCGGCACCGAAGGATTCCATCAGGTAATTGTACGCGCCGACCACGGAAATTTCAGGGCGTTCGAGTTGGACCAGCCCCGCCGGGTTCCAGGAAGCGGCCGTGGCGTCGTCCGCCACCGCGACAAAGGCGTCGGCCATGCCGGCCGCACGCGCGCCGGAACCTACCGGCGTGGGCGAGCTGGAGATTTCCAGTTCCTGCGCGGCGGCAAGGCCCGGCAGGCCGATCAGCAGCAGGACCAAACAGGGCCCTATTTGTAAGCGCTTACTTGATGACCACATGATGTCCCGCCTCAATGTTCGGTGTTACAAGACCCTGCTCCTCTTCAAGGGGCAGGATCTCGGCGGTGCTGAATTTTTCCGTGACGTTGTTGATCAGCCCTGTGCCCAAAATGACCGGCTTCTCGCCCAGCGACTCGCCTGTGTCCGGATGGGTCACGGGTTCCGTCCGGAACACAAGGCACTTGAGGCTGTCCCGAATGCCCTGGGCCGCGTTCAAATCCGTCGTAATTTCCGGCTGGTCCCATTGGAGCACTCTTCCCCGGACCCGGGGCAGTTCCTGCGCAAGCCGTATCCCCAGTTCTTCAATGAGCCGGTCCAGGTCCGCGTAGGGCCCGGCCACCTCCACCTGCGGAAGAATGCGCACGGCCGTTTCGGTGCTGATGCCTTCCAGCAGAATTTCAATGGACTCCTGGTCGCGCCTGACGCGGGCGGCAATCATCAGTTCCGCGGGAATCAGTTTGCCCAAGGCAAGTTTATTTTTGCTGGACGCCAGCGCCTCGGACAGGTTCTGTTCGGCGAGTATGTCCTGAAGCAGGGAGCGGTCCACCACACTAAACCGTTTTTGCACCGGTTCCGTGGCGGCCAAGGCATTCAGGATATACTCGACATCCGCTTCGGCCTCCGGATAGGTTGTCGCGCCCACGCCGCCCAGGAAGGCCACGGCGAGTTTGCCCTTTGTCATATCGGTCACATCGGGTTCGCGCCGGACGGTCTTCTGATCCACGCCCTCCGCGCCGCCCGCATCCACGGCCTTGGCCGTCAACGGGTTGTCGCCCGGTTCCAGGCGCATCCTGCGGCTCATCCGCATGGAGTTTCTGCCGGGAAATACAGGAACAGGCTGGCCGTTAAGTTCAATATCACGAACCGGGCTGTCCGCCTGCACTTTCAAGGCCACCACGATTTCGTCCATGTAGTACTGCTGCCCCTCCCGGATATTGCTCATCTCAATGGTGACCCCGCCCTGCTGCACAGGCACAGCCGCGACCGCTATACTTTCGCCGTTCACCAGCAGCGCGTACAATCCTCCGCCGAGAGGGACACAGTCTCCCGGGCCTGAAGAGAACACTACTTCCGGAAAGCGAGGATTGAGAACAAGCAAATCCAGGGGCGGTTCCCCGTTGGTGCTGTTGCCCAGCTTGTCCAGGCACTCGAAGCGCAACGGCGGCGTCATGTCCTCCTTCGCGAGTTCCACCGCGAACGTGACGGTTCCCTCCTCCGAAGGTGCAAGGGCGGCCTCTTTCCCGGCAACGCGCAGCACGGCGATGCCGGAGGGATCAAAGGCGACACCGCGCAAGGCGCCCGGCAACACCACGGGCACGTCAAAACTGACGAGGGGACCGTCCACATCCGACACGATGGGAATGTTTACTACGCTGGTTTTCCCCGTAAGATCCGCGACTTCCACCCGGATGGTATTCTGAAGGGGGTTAAGGGGAACCGTCCTCTTAAAAGGCACCGCGGCCGCGGACACCCGGACGTCTATATCCTGCTGATCGATCTTAATCGATGAAACAAAGGTGTCGTCCCGGGCGATGCCTTCCAGCGTCACTTCGGCGGCCCCGACCACCGCGCCCCCAGCGGGCGAGGTAATCTCGATTTCAGGCGGCGCGGCATCTTTCCCGTTTCCAGCCAGCCATACCTTGCGCGCCTCGCCCAGGTAAAAGGCGGCCCGGGCGGAAAAGCGCTGTTCAAGGCTCGATTCCAGCCGCCGCAGACTCTCATCCACTTGCTGCTGGTGATAGAGGGCGATACCCAATTCCCGGTTCGGAAAATATTCCGGGATAAAATGGAGCCCGTAGGTACGCGGCCAGCGCTGGTCCTTCGCGCGCCCCTGCAGGGCCGCCCTGAAGTCCTGTTCCGCCTCCTTGTAATACCCGCCGTCAAGATAGGAACACCCCCGCTGGTAATAGTTCCACCAGCGGCTTCGGAACGTGCCCTTTGTCACGCCGTAGCGCACGCCGTCCTTTTCGTAGACGGGCGGCTTGTCCCCGAAAGAGGCGCAGCCTCCCAGGAGCAGCGCCGCAAGCGCCAAGGCCGCCAACCCGTACAGGCGCCACGGCGTATGGAAGGATTCACGGTGCATCAGACCGATCCCCAGCGTCGGGCGCGGACCAGCCATTGCCCTTCGGTGGCATTCGCGCCGCCGATATCAATGCCCTTCAGCGTTACCTGAGCGCTGGCGCCGCCGGGCGTTCCCTGCACCACCGCCTGCGCCCCGGAAAGGGGCGGCGCGTCCGGATCGGCCAGTATGTCAAACACCATTCCCGATTTCACACCAACCCCGGCGCCGATATTGATCTCGGGGCTGTCCTCAGCGTTGTAAAGTCTGCCCTGGATCGGGTAATGGCCAGAGACGTTTTTCCAGATCAGCTTTGAAAGCGATTCGGCGACACCGTCCAATGCTACCTGGTCTTGAAGATCCTGCACGGGAACGGGAATGCGTTCCGTGGTTTCCGTATCATCCACGGTTACCACAATTTTTTCGCCGCCCCCCGCGAAGGTGAAATCACACTTGACCAACAGGCGCGCGCCCAGCACCCGCCCGAGGCGCAACCGGCCCTCATTCGTGCTCAGCATCCCCGAAAGTTCCTGCTCCATAAGCAGTTCACGAAGCAATTCACGATCCACCATTGTCATCGAGGTATCCTCGGCAAGATCGTTCCCCAACAATGTGGGCAGAAGATCCGCCAGGCCGGATTCCACGGCCAGGCGGCCCGCCTTGACCTCGCCCGGCAGCACGGCGAAGGTCAGCGGGCGGCTGGTCCATTCATCGGCGTTCTCCGTGATACCACCCGCCTGGTCGATAAGTTTCCGAATATCAGCGGCTTTGGCGCTGATATCCGCCCGACGCGTTTCATCCAGTCTTGAATCGATCTCCGAGAGATAGGCGCGCGCCGCCAGTTTCGAACCGCCGACGGCGTTTTGGGAAACCCGCTCGAACACCGCCCTCGCCTCCGGGTAGTTGCCTAGATGATACCTGGCCTGTCCCAAGGCTTCCAGGGCGTCCGCAAACTGGTAGGCAAAAGAGAACTGCTCCTCCGAAACGGATCCCAGCGTTTCGGCAGCCTGGGCATAGTTCCCCTCAAGGACGTCCAGCCGCCCCAGCAGCGACTTAAGGTAGCCCGTCGGATTTTTTTCCGCCAGCGCCCGGATGTCCGTGCCGGCATTTCCTCCCCGGGACAGGAACATAACGGCGGCCTCGGCGTTCGCGCGCAATTCGGGCGCCTCAATGGCGGCGGCCAGCTCCGAGGCCTCCGCCGTTTTGCCCAGATGCGCCAGGGCCATGCAATACCCGTAGCGGGCCTGGTCGCTGTCCGGCTGGACGCCCAGCACTTTTTCAAAATGGGACGCCGCCGTAAAAAAATCCTCTTGATTCATCGAGACTATGCCGGCTTGAAACGTGGGATCGTCTTTTAGCCCGGCGCGTTCATCGGTCAACAACAAGACCCTCAAGCCATACAAGGCCACAATGACAATTCCAGCCGCCACCACCGCCTGCACCGCCCGTTTTCTGAACCGGTTCGCGGGTTTCTTCTTATCGCCCTCCGGCAAAGCATCCGGAACCGAAACCGGGGACACGCCCCCGCGCCGTTCGATGGACTGCAGCGTCATGCGCAAATGCCGCGCCATTTCACCGGCATCCTGATAACGGTTCTCGCGTTTATAGGCGGTGGCAATCTCGACAATGTCTCGAATGGATTTATCGAGATCCGGCCGGCGCTCGCTCAGGGGCACCCGTTCGTTCCGCCGCAGTTTGTCGATAATCTCCTCCGCCGTCACCCCTTCGTAAGGTTTTTTCCTGCACAGCAATTCATAGAGGGTTACACCAAGGGAAAAGATATCGGAACGGACATCAAGATTCTGGGCGTTCGCCTGCTCCGGCGACATGTAGGAGGGCGAACCGCTAATTCTGCCTTCCAGTGTAAACTCCCCGGACGTTCCCAGGTGGGCCAGGCCAAAATCCGTCAGTTTGGCGATGCCGCTGTCCGGCTCGATGAGGATGTTTGCTGGCTTGACGTCGCGGTGCAGTATATTGTGCCGGTGCGCTTCATGCAGCGCCTCGGCGCATTCCATGACAACGCGCAAGGCTATGGGAACCGGCACCCCGTCCGGATGCTCTTCCATCAGACGCAACCCATTGCTCGCCACATATTCAAACACAATATAGTTTCTGCCTTCATATTCACCCCATTGGTAAATATCCACGATATTGGGATGTTTGCTGAGGGCGGCGACCGCCTTGGCTTCCCGTTCGAACAGAATGCGCCGGGAGGCATCCGGCTTGCCCCAGAGAAACTTGATGGCCACGTCGCGGCCAAGCGAGGCGTCATGAGCCTTGTACACGTTTCCGAATCCGCCTTCACCGATCAACGCCAGAATTTTATAGTTGCCCACCGTCGCGTTTATCAGGGAATCCGCCGGTGACGCCACATGAAAACTGACATTTCCCCCGCTGGGTGATGTGGGGAACTCGGCCAGCAGATCTCCCAATTCGGGAAGATTACCCAGTGAAAACGCTTCATCTTTTTCTTTCTCGTCCATGCTCGCTTCTCCTCGCATGTCATGGAAGCACGCACTTCCTTTTCTCGACATACCGCAATCATTCACTCAGGCACATAAAAAGTCCGGACAACGTCAGGAGGCGGCGTCCCCACCTTTCTGTGGAATGGGTATTCCGAAGGTGTTCATAATACCGTTGAACAGCGCCAGAAGCGCCTGGGCCACACCAATGACCTGCAGTATGGATTCCAGTTGCGCCGGGACCGGGGCCGACACGGATATGCGTCTTACATGTTTCACGATACCTTCCTCCACGGGCGCAAGAGCGCCCTGTTGTTAACGGTTAAGAACGTGTTTATGGTTTACCTGTGATCTGGCCATAAGCGACCAGTACAACGATGCACAACCCGATAAGAACCATATCTCCAAGAAAACGACGCAAGGGGAGGATGCGTTTCCCGCTGTTTTGACAGTCGCAACCGCAGGACTCGCCTTCGTCTTCACCCTCCACCGGTTGTTCGCCTTCACCTTCGGCAACCACATCGCCTTCGCCTTCCTCCAACGGTTCACCCTCGCTTTCACCTTCAGAAAACTCCCCTTCGCCCTCAACAGGTATTTCACCCTCACCCTCACCCTCACCCTCACCCTCACCCTCACCCTCTCCCTCTCCCTCCTCCTGTAATATGCCCTGCAATACGAAGGACACAACGGCAGTCTGGCCGGGGGTGACGTAGGCCGATTGCGTGGCACTTTGGTAGCCTTCTTTTTCGGCCTGTACGGAATAATTCCGGTTGGCGGGCAGGGTCGGAAACAGGGTATCCCCTTGGTTGTCCGTTACGCTGGACAAACCACCAAAGCCGGTCAAGGTCAATTTTACACTGTCGAGCACCTGCTGCCCGCCATCCTCGACATGAACCGCCAGGGTGCCGGGCAGGGTCAGCCCCAACACGCTGCTTATGATCAGGTCATAGAAAGTGTCGGCCCCGTAGGCCTCCGGCGGAATGCAGGTCACCCGCACCAGGTAAAAGCCCTCAGCATCCGCGCGCCATTGCAGGAGCGCCGCGCCCACTTCCTCCGGGTTGTTGTATTCATCCCAGGCAAGCAGTTCCGGCGGCTCCCCGGGGCGGTATATTTCCAGCCGCGTGGCGGCGGCCGGTCCGAGATGGCGCGTCTCCACCACGATCAGGTCATTGACCTCGGCAAAAAACAGCGCCCAGTCCTCGTCTCCGCTACGGCTGAAATTGTGATGTTGCGCCTCGCCGCCGATGCCGATCCAGGAAGCCTCGCCGGGGGTGTCATCGAGTTCATAATGGTCCGGAATGACCGTGGAATTCTGCTGTTCCACCGAAGTGCGCGCCGGGGCGGACACCTCCCCGGAGACATCCTCGGCGTAAATGAGCACCTGGTACACGCCCCGTTCCAGGAAACCGTCATCAGTAACCCCGTAAAGGCCGGACGGGTCCTGGGTCATGGGCAGCATATCCCCCCCCGAATTGGTTACGCCGCAATCGCGGGGATCCTGTCCGGGCGGATACACCACCGCAAATACCCGGCTTAACGGGGCCGTGCTTGTTATCGGATTTGCCCAAAGTTGGGCGGTGGTTTCCGTTTCACTTTTCCCCGTGCCGATGACCTGGGCCGGGCACACCTCCAGAATGATCGGCGGATCCGCGGCAATGCGGATTCCGCGACCAAGCGTGGTGGACGCCGCGTAATGGCCGTCAACACCGGGGGTATACTGGCCGTCACCCGTGTCATCCAGACAGGGCGCATACTCGCCGTCCGCGAACTGCAGCGCGTTGGCCGCGTGCAGAAACGCGCCGCGCAGGTTCGCGCCAGACAATATCTGGCGCCAGAAAAACCGCGAGAATGAGGCGTCCCCTTCGCCGCTGAATGCCGGCGCGTTCTCCCTGCCGCTGCCGCTGAGCACAATACGCCGCCCGTCCGTCATCCCTGCCAGGAAAGGCAGAAAACTGCCGGAGGCGCAAAAATCACAAATCACGGAGATCCGCCCGGGCATGGCGGCCTGGAGCGCATCCAGCCAGAGTTTTAGGGCTGTGGCGGTCAGGATTTCCCCCGGCGCCAGTTCCAGCAGGCCGGGCCCGCCGTTTCCCGTGAGATAGACCGCCAGGTCCAGGGTATTGGCGGCGGCCCACTCCGTGATCGCGAGATGCACATTCTCCACGGTCGGCAGGCCGTTGACCGCCGTCACGATCGCCTCCGTGCTGTAAAAGCGGATGTCCTCTTCCGCATATCCCTGGAATTTGAGGGCCTGCCAGGCCATCAGGGCATTGTTGCTCACGGCCGGCCAGAACGGGTCATCAATGCCGCCGCCGACAACCAGGATGGCGCGGCGGCGCTGCGGGTTCGCCACGGTGATGGTGCGCTGAACGGGCGCCGAAGTGCGGCCGGCGGCGTCCCGCGCATACACGGCTACCTGGTAGACGCCCGAGGCGTTAAATGCGCCGTATTCGCCCCGGTAGACCCCCTCACTGACGGGATCAAGCGGCACGGTGGGCAACCAAAGCACGGGAGAACCGATTTCACTCACGCCCGTCTCCGGGGGGCGAATGACGGCCCAGGTCTCCGTCACGGGATCGGGCCCCTGAATGTCCCAGGCGGTAATGCTTGCGGACGTGGTCGACTCCAGTTCTTCCGGCGCCAGCACCTGCCCGATCACCGGGCGCTCCACGCCGCCAGTACCGCTCATGCCCAGGTAGAGACCCGCGGCGGCGGCATGATCTTCCGGTTCGTTGGGAATCCCGTCGCCGTCCCCTTCCAGCTGCGGATGCTGCCGCTCATAAATGGCCTGCATGGTGGCATCGGCAAAGTTGAACGCGCTGTCCACATCCAGTCCATTCAAAATATCCATCCAGAACACACTTGAAAAAGAAGCCGTGCCGGTGCCCATGAAATACGCCGATTCGCCGGAGGCCGCGCTGGCGATCATCACAGTGCCGGGCGTCTCGACGCTTTTCTCGGCCGCGCGGATGAAGCTGCCGGAATGACAGCTGTCATTAATGAACACCATTTCCCCGGAAACATAGTGGCGCCCGGCATTCAGCCATTGCGCAAAGGTGTTTGCCTCAAGGATTTCTGTGGCGCTCATGCGGAAGGTGTTCTCGCCGCCGTGGTCCACCAGGTATGTCGTCAGCAGGTCCGTGTCGGCCTCCCCCTCGGCCGGCCAGCCGGTCAAGGCGTATTCCAGGTCCTCCAGGGTGCAGTCGGCATCCACATCGTTGGGCAACCCGTCGCCGTCCAGGTCCACGGCACGATCGGCGGAGAGGTAATAAATATCCTCCTTCGTATACCCTGAAAAAAGCAGGGCGCGATAGGCGAAATTCGCGCACAGACGCGTGGCATCCCACAGGGTGTTTCCCGGGATGGGGCCGCCTCCCGCCACAATAACGGCGCGCGCCCGCTCGGCCTGTTCCATGGCACGGAACTGCTGCAACCGGTTGTTCAGAGTATCGCCGACCAGCACCCGCCCGCCATCCAGCGCCGCCAGGCCCTGAGGTTTATTGAACTGTCCCGGCGCGGCGCCGAAAGTACCGAATTGCGCTTGAAAGACGCCTCCGGGGCTGAACTGCTGGATACGGTGGTTGTCGCTATCCGTAACCAGCACCGACCCTTCCGGGGTAAACGCAATGGCAATGGGAAAGTTGAACTCTCCCGGACCGGTTCCCGATGTACCCCATTTCCGAACGAAACTGCCCGCTTCGTCAAACACCTGGATGCAGTGGTTGCCGCTGTCGGCCACATAAATTTCCCCCGTCTCGCTAACCGCGACGTCATAAGGAAATGAAAACTGCCCGTCTTCACTTCCCGATTCGCCCCATTCATATTTTACCTCACCCGTGTTATCGAAAATACGCACCGTGTTATTCAGGGAGTCCGCCATGTAGAGATATTCGGCCGTGGCGGCTAAACCGACGAAGGAACTCGCCAGGCTGTCCCATTCCCCGATAGAGCCACCGTCCGCCAAGTTATATTTTCGAATCTTGTGGTCATACAGGTCATAGGCATAAGCAATCTGGTGCAGCGTGTTCAAGGTAATGGAATAGGGGGACTGGCAATGTCCCGTCTCCCCCGCCACCGGTCCCCAATATTCCACAAAGCGCCCGGCTTCATTCAGTTTCTGGATGCGGCTGTTGCCGAAATCGGTGACGTAAATGAAGGCCTCCTCGCCGGAAGCATCCACAGCAATATCCGTCGGGCCATCATATTCATTCGGACCGCCGCGCTGGCTGTCCCAGGCGGCGACAAACACGCCGTCTTCCGTGAACACTTGGACGCGGTCGTGCCACCCGCTGTCCGAAACGAGTATGCGCCCGAACAGGTCTTGGGCGATGCCATCCGGACGGGCGAATTCCCCCGCATCGTGTCCCTCGACACCCCAGGCCAACTGGAAGGCACCCTCTGCACTGAAACGTTGAATACGGAAATTGTCCATGTCGGACACATAGACACGCCCGTCGCTATCCACCAAGATGCGGGAAGGATGCCGGAAATCGCCCTCCGCCGTTCCTGTAGTTCCCCAGGCATCAAGCCATGCGCCTGTACTGTCCAGGCAAACGACACGGTCATTCCCGGTATCCGCCACATAGGCATAACCCCGGCCGTCAAAAGCGAGGTCACCCGGCTGGTTCAGGGCATAGCCGAGGCCCACGCCGTCCCAGGCGGTTAGGAACACTCCGTCGGATTCAAAAACCTGGAATCGGTTGTTTCCCGTGTCCGCAACATAGACCCGGCCAGTCCGATCCAGCGCGAGACCCATGGGATGCTCAAACTGTCCGGGGCCTCCGCCTGGTTCGCCCCAGGCATGCAATACCGCGCCCGTTGGCGCAAACACCCGCACGCGGCAGGCTGCGCTGTCCAGCACATACACATTGCCGTCCACGTCCACCGCGATATCCTGGGGAGTATCGAAGGCCGGATTCAGGCCGTCGGATCCGTTCCACAGGGTAATGAACTGGCCCTGGGCTGTGTATTTTTGCACGCGCCCGTTAAAAGAGTCCGCCACATACACATTACCGCTCTCATCACAGGCAAGGCCCGCAGGACTGCTGAAATACCAGGGCTGCGCCAGCATGGGCCACAACCGTTCAAAGCGGTACGCGACCTCCGCGCCGGCAACACCCGCGCAAAAGAGCGCCACTGCGCATACCAGACCCACCATTATGTTTGCAGACCGGCACATGGCCGCGCCTCCAAGATTCCATCCCTTACATGTTCGCAACAACGACGCAGTGTTTCCTGCGCCGGCGGCTCGTTCCCAAGTTGCACTTGGAAACATACTCTCTATTGAAATTCCATTTCTTTCTTATTCTTCGCCTAATGCTTGTACCGCAGCCAATGATTGCGAAGTACAACTTCGCACACACTTGCATTCCCAAATGGAATTTGGGAACGAACGACAAAAAACTTTAATAAAGGCAACGCTATATCCATGAAACCCAAACGCTTCGATACCTCCGCATCTCCTTGCCATCGTGAAGGTATTCCTGCTATACCGCAACAGGCGTCAATACATAGACCTTGGCATGCTTTGCGGCCGCCTCGAGGTCACCGTTTCTTAGACACTCACGAATGTCATCGATTTTATAGGCTTCCTCCAAAGAAAGATAGGGGGACCATTCTTCATCGGTCTCGATGAGTTCCACGGTAACCTCGGCGACATATTTGCCTTCATGCAGGAACTTGGTTTTCATCCGTTTCATGGTCACTTTCTCCGCGTCATGGTTTCGTCCCAACATTTCGGATCGGGGCGGTATGCCGTTACAATAACCACAGGACATTCACTTTGTTTCGGAATACCCCACACCACATGGATTGGATTATTCAAACGGTCTCGCTGTAACACCAGCACCGCAGGCCCTTTCCCATAGTGTGGATACTCCTCAAGCACTAGTGCGGTAGAAATGCCCGCCATGATTTCTCGCGCTGTCAGGCCATCCTCGCTCAAAGCGTCGTAGTAGTGTTCGGATACGCAGACCTCTAACGCCACAACAAGCGCCTGGATCTTTTTGAACAGCTCGTTCAAATCCTATCCTTTATCACTACAACCAACATAAAGTATAGCACAAGGGCTTAAAATCGTTGATTCTTTCGCTTTATGAGTTGCATGGGTTTCATTCGTTTCCTGAGTCCCACTTGTGCCATCAAGGATGCCACAACAGCAATCACGGTCCACCATTTCAGTGGAACCGCCTCGACCACATTCAGGTAGAAACTGGCGGAGACGGGTTCGGCCTTGGTGTCGCTGATCTGCGTGGCCGTGTACCACCCGGCATCATCATAGGTCACCGATTCGATGACCAGCGTTTCATCCGTCTGATCGGGGATGACCGTACCGTCGTGGTCCCACTGCACATGCCACGGTTCCGCCTGAGCAATACCGTGGAATAGGAGTTCCACCCGGTTGTTGATGACCGCGTAAGGCGGACCGGTAATGTAGGCGCCGGGTAATACCGTGATCGTGACGGTTTCCTCGTCGTACAGCGGCGGATCGCCATTGTCCCATACCTGCACGCTTACCGTAAGCGTTCCTTCGTCTCCGGCGACTGGCTGATACACCAGCAACCCGGTCACGGGGTTGATGGTCATGCGGGGCGGCGGATTGAACAGGACCCAAGTCAAGGTGTCTCCCGTGTCGGGGTCGTTGGCCTGGCATGGGACATCCAGTCGACTGCCGACAACGACCTCATGGCTCCCGACGGGTTCCAGAATGGGCGGACTGTTGATCCGCTTGACGGTCACCGTTATGGTTTCACTGTCGATGAGCGGCGGCAGGCCGTTATCCGTCACCTCCACCGTAACCGTGTACACCGCCTCCTCCCCGTCAATGGACGCGTACACCAGCATGCCCGAGTCCTCATCAATGCCCATGCGGATTGGCGCATTCACCAAGCGCCAGGTCAGCATGTCTCCCGCGTCCGGGTCGGACGCCAGGCATTGATACTCCAGCCGTTCTCCGGCCAAAAGTTCAAGACTGCCGATCGGTTCCAGCACCGGGGCGTGATTGACGCCCTTCACCGTAATGGTCAGCGCCTCCTGGGCCATCAGCGGCGAGTCACCGTTGTCCCATACCTGCACGACAATGGGGTGATCCCCCTCGTCGCCCTCGATCGGTTCGTATACCAACAGGCCCGTGCTCGGGTCGATGGTCATGCGGGTTGGCGCGTTCAACACGCTCCACGTCAGCACGTCCCCCACGTCCGGGTCCGTTGCGGAACATTGAATTTCAAGCCGGTCGCCCGCGACCACCTGGCGACTGCCGATGGGCTGCAGCACCGGCGGTCGATTGCCCCCGGCGTAGGTAAGCAATACATCCTGCACCGTGAACCGCCCGCTCTGCACCGTAACGTTTCCTATGAAGGCGGTATCGTACCCGGCCGCGGTCACTTCCAGGGCATACACGCCCTGGGGAAGGCTGCCCAAGAAATAATCGCCCGTAACCGTGGTGCTGGCCGTCGCGCCGGTGGGTAACACCTGCAAGGCGGCACCCGCGATGGCCGCCTGTGTCGCACCTTCCCGGACACTGCCCAGTACCACGCCGGGCACCTCGGGATTGGCGTTGTCCGTCGTGAAGGAGCGCACTTCGTTCAGGACGGGCCGGGCTCCGAAGGAGTCCACGGGCACCACACGCCAATAATATTGTGTCAAGTCCTGCAGCGCCCGGTCTTCCTCCACATAATACATGGCCGCCATGGTCGTGAAGACCAGGGTGGATGCTTCGTTAAAGCCCGGATCCTGGCTGATCTGCAGATGATAGGTGACCGTATCCCCGTCCGGGTCCACTGCGGCATTCCAGGCGAAAAGCGGACGCGTATGGACGACCGCGCCGTCGGGTAGGTAGAGGAGCGTTACCGGGTTCGGGGACGTGTTGCCCGGCTGGCTCACATAGATGTTCGTGATGAGATACGCGCACACCTGGCCCGTGTCGCCGTCGCGCAGGAAATAATAAAGTTTGTAGGTGCCCGACTCGGTGAACCCGTCAAAATCCGGATGTCCTTCCAGCGTTGCCTGCGTCCACGCATAAGCCCAAGCGCCGCCGCCCAGGTCGCGCAGTTCCGTCGGCGCAATCGGCCCTACCATCGCCGCCACGCGCTGGAAGGCCTCGTAGCCCGGCGCGGCCGTTTCGCCGCTATCGTAGCCAGGCGTCTTGATTTCCAACCACGCCGTGTCACCCGGTTCCGGAACGCGGCCTGTCGTCTGCGCCAGCACTTCCCCGATGCTTTCCCCGACGCCAATGAATTTCGGCGGCGAGGCGTTGAACCAGGATATGCCCGTGCCCGCGTTTACGCCAAGACCAAGGTCCATACCCGCCGTAACGGCGCCATCCCAGCCCGGCACCGCGGACAGCAGGCCAGTCGTGCCCGACCCGTCCCCGTTGTCGTCCAGCTGCGGATGCTGCGGAATATCGCCGGCTCCGCCGTTGCTGCGGTTGTTCACATAGTCGCCCGTCTTCACGTAGGCCAGTTCAAAGCCCTGTTTCAGGCTTCGTCCTGCTCCGAGATTGCGGAATAGCTCCATCAGGAAAAACTCGCCGTCCCGGACGCCCGTGTCCTGGTTCAGCACACCGCGATAGGATATTTCGTCAGCGGACGTGCTGGTGATGATGACCCGGCCCGGACCGGAGAGCACCGGGAGAAACGAGCCGGAATAACAGGCGCCGTAAATCACCACGATTTCCTGTTCGGCGGCGGAAGATTTCTCTGCAAGCAGGGACAGACCCGTCTCGTCCGCTGGGGCGGACTCGCTTGCGTCAGTCCCTGTTGCCTTGGTATCCAGGCTGGTCTCCAGCACGTGCAGCCACTGGTCAAGATCCGCCGCCGCCACTGCCTCCTGTGCGGGCGAGCCCCCTACGTCCATGTGGAAGAGACCCGGGCTGCCGTGGTCCGCAAGGATTACATAGAGCGGCGCCGGCGAAGCCAGCATCTTGTCCCGAGCCCAAGTCTCAATGGCAACCTGCAGATTCGCGGCCGTCGCCGCGCCGTCCACCGGGAATCCCCGGTCGACCTCGCCCGGAAGGAATTCGCGCAGATAGTAAATATCTTCATCTGCCAGGCCCCGCTCGCGCAGGACGGAATAGACATAGTCGGCCGTCTGCGCGTGTTCGGCATGGCCCTCGGCGTTTTCGTCCAAGCGACCCAACACGAGGATGGCATAGCCCGCCCCTTCCTTGATCGTCAGGCGCGCGTCGGTGAGGTCGTAGTCCGCCGTGGCCACAGGCCGGAAACTATCATCCCCCAGGAAATCCGCTTTGAAGCGCCAAACACTCGCCTGGTCAAACAAAATGCCCGCAGTATCAAAATCCGCTTTGGTAAACGAAACATGCCCCGCGCCTGAAGTCACTTTTATCAGCGGCGCGTAAGGCGTCTGGCCGTCCGGGGTCTGCACCGATAAGCGCATCGGGACACCGTCATACAGCGCGAGCAAATCCGGGTCGCTCGGAAATCCGGGTACGTAGAAAGCTGCGTCCACAGTAAAGGTTTCCGTGCCCTGGAGCAGCAGCAGCGCCGAGGAATGGGAAACGGCCAGTGTCAGCACCGGCTGCGCCTTCATTACGGAAAAGAACGCTCCGTCGCTCTCCGCGCCCCGATAGGCCGCATCTCCCGACCAGGCCGCGCGCACCTCCCAGAAGTTGCGGCCCTCAGTCGCCTCGCGGGGATGGAAGGTGCGGGTATATTCCCCGGAAGCATTACACACCGTGCCCTCCGGGTAAAGGGTGTCCGAAATGCCCCCCGGAGATACGCTGGTAAAACCCACCGGCGCGATGCCGGACAGCCCGGTGATCTGACCGGTCAGCGTTACGGTCGACCCGAGGGTCACCGACTGGGGCGATACCGCGGCCGTGATGGACGACTCGTATAGAATGCGCGTCGCCAGGGTAGCGGGAGGCGCACTGAAGGCATACCCGTCGTAGGCGCGCACCACACAACGCCAGTAGTCGCCCGGCGTGGTCAACAGGGAAGACAAGCTGTCCCGGTTGCCGTTGATCAAATCGACCTGTTGGGAAACGGAACGCTGAACGGCGCCATAGTCAAAGCCGTCCGTGGAACGGTACCAGTCGAAATAGTACAAGAACGGATCAGCATCCGGATCGGAGGCATGGCTGGAGACCTCGCAGATGAGTTCATCCGTATCGTCCGGCTGTGCCGGCGTCAGTGTAATAGCTGGCGCCGTGGGCGGATCATTCAGATTCGTGATCTGCACGCGGAAGGTGTCCGTGGCGATATGGCCAGCGCCGTCATCGACGGTCACCGTCACATCGGCCCAGCCGAACCAGTCCGTTTCCGGGAGAATATGAAGCCACTTGTCCCCGTCAATCGAAACGCCCATGCCCGTCGGCGGCAAGGGCGCGGCCACCGCGTAGGAATGTGCCTCCGCCCCGTCGCACGGGAGCGCATACTCGGGCAGGTACACGTACCGATAAAATTGGCTGCCCTCGTAAAAGGCAACATCCGGAATGCCCGACAGGCTCAGGTCCGCCAGGATGCCCACGGAAATGGTGTGGGTGCTCACATTGGCTGAGGTGTCGCGCGCCACCACCTGCAGCAGATATTCCGGCGAAGTCAGGGACGTGGTGTGCCACTGGGCCAGCAGCCCTTCACGGACGGGCGTGGTCACCGGCACAGGCGTGATCAGGGTCCAGTCCGGATCGCCCACATTCTTGTACTGCACCTGGTAGTCCTGAAAATCGGCATCGTCCCATACCGTTCCCATAATATCCACGACGGTTCCGGTGAAAAAACTCGAACCCGAAACCGGCGCCAAAATATAGGCGGCGGGCTTGTCGCTTGCCACGGTGACCGTTATGGAGGCGGTCGCGGAACTGTTGCCCTGGTAATCCAGGGCGCGCGCCTCCAGGACACACGTCCCCGCCGCTGTCGGTGTCCAGGCATGGGTCCAGGCAGCCGTTCCCGTCACCGGCAACCAGGAACCCCCGTTACTCCGAAGTTCCACCCGCTCCACCCCGGAGTCCCCGGAATCCACGGCCGTGCCGTGAAGCGTATACGTTTCCGGCGCCGCGCCGTTCAGATAGAGTTGGGCGTTGTCCGGCAAATAGGTAATGCTTACAGTGGGCGGGGCGTTGTCCACAACCAGGTAATTGGATGTGGACGCCAGGCCTATGTTACCCACCCCGTCGCGCAGACGTACCCGCAGCGCCACCCTGGACGCGCCCGAACCCGCAGGCAGGACGCAGGTCCCGCGCAGCGAACCATTGGCATGCAGGGTCAATTCCGAAGTCACCGTCTTAATAACCGCGCCGTTCTCATTGACCAGTTCCGCGAGGTGCAGATAACAGGCGGCATCACCCTGGCCGATCACATTGATGGCGCCGTTGTCCGATGTAAGGCCCGGCTGCGGCACGCCCTCAATGCCCAGGACCGCGGGCGCGGTGGGCGGCGTCGTATCCTGGTCAACATAGACGGCCACCCAGGTTTTCGATTCGATACCGGCGCCGTCATTCGCGCGAAGGCGCAGCACGTACCAGCCCACGGGCAGGGCCACCACGTTCCATGTGCCCAGCAGACTATCCGTCACCTCTCCCGGCGCCACTGAAACCGGCGTCCAGGCGCCCGCGGCCTCAGGGTCCTCGCCGGCACGATATTCGAGCGTGTATCCGCCAAAACCCGCCAGGCCCGCCGAAGCGGTGCCGATAACGGAAACCTGGCCGTTGACATGCTGTTGGTGCAGGGGCGAAATGATATACGCCACCGGGTTTGCCGGTTGATACTGTAGTACCCTGGCTTCGGTATCCATGTTGCCGCCAAAGCCGTTCAAGCCGCGGATGACCACATCGTATGCGCCAGGCGCACCGGGCGACCAGGCATCAGCCCAAGTCAACGAGGACGTCGGCACGCCGATACCGGTGAAGGTGTTCCCGTTGTCGTCACTGCGGAACAAGGGCGTGACCTCGGGGGAAGCCGTCCGGCCTGAAAACGGAATGGGCAGGGTTCGGAACGAGGCACCGGGGCTGGGAAACTCCAGCGACACCCAGAGCGACGCGTCCGTGACCTCCGGGTCACAACCCTGCGCCGCCTCGAACCAACAAGGCAGACCGTCACCGTCTTCATCCAATACGCCGGAACCGGCACAGAGATAAACGCTGCGCCCGGCAGCGTCGCCGACCGGTTGTCCGTCACCGCCCTGCGTCTGGTTTCCGTAAAAGGATGCAAAGGACGAAGCGCAGTCATAGCCGGCTCCACAAAGGTACAGGCCGCCACCGGTCGCTTCGCCGCCTGCGGCCTTGACAGAAGCATTGTTTGCGCCGCCGGTGCCGCCTGTTACACTGTTGAAGTCAATTTCGCAACTAGTGAATGAAAGGGCCATGCCCTCATCATAGAGACCGCCGCCTCGGCCGGCGCCACCCACGCCGCCCGCGACAATGCCGCTGCCACCCTGTCCGCCGCGAACCGTATTCAACTCCAAGGCCGTATCCTGCATCCACAGTTCGGATGTGGTGTTATAAATGCCGCCTCCTTCCGCCGCACCACCCGCGCCGCCCGCGCCGTTCACGATCGTGCAACTACCGCCTAATCCGCCCAGAGAATCATTATTTGTAAAGTTACACTGAATCAGCCACGCCGAAGAAGTATTCAAAGAAAGCCCGCCTCCAACGGCCCCTCCCCCCATACCGGCGTTATCGTCCGTACGGTTGCCGCCCTTCCCGCCGTTCGCAGTATTACCATTAAAACCGACATCCCATGCCGCCAAGGCGGCATTGGAAACGGACACGGCCCCACCGGACGCCGCACCACCAACCCCGGCAAGGCCCGAAAAGGTCGAATTATAGCCGATCCCTCCTGTAACGTTATTATCGATAAAAGCGGTTTCTAAAATATGAATCCTGCCACCCGCTACCGCCAGTGCCCCGCCCTCGCCCGCCTTTCCAGTCCGGGAACCACTGCTGCCGTTACTACCCAGTACGGTGTTTTCCGTAAACAGACATCGGCGGACGCCCATGGAGAGAACAGACGATACATACATGCCCCCCCCCTTCGGCGGGATTTCCGGTAACATAACCGTTTTGCAATGTGAACCCGTCAAGCATCGAGGATGAATCGGCATTCACAATGATGCAGCGCCGGATATTTTCACCGTTGATGATAACTGGATTAGACACCGGGTCGCGTTCTTGACGGGTATTTTCCACGCCGGAAAAACCGCCGAAAAGGGCAACGTTATTCCGCATCCAGACCACGCAGTAATCGTCCCCCAGGTTGCTGTCCACCGTCCCGGCATTGATGCTGTCTGTATAACTGCCCCGGGCCACCCAGACTTCCCCACCGCCGGCCCCAAAAGCGGCGTCAACCCCCTCCTGAATGGTATTAAATGCGGTAGCCCAACTCAGGCCATCCTCCGTTCCGGAGGTGTTGGCGCTAGCCACACGAAAAACTGTCGTCGCAAGCACCGTAACGAGTCCCGTCTGAATTACCGTATCCGTCCCTTCAGTGGTGGTGACCGTAAGGGAAACCGTGTAGGTCCCGGGCGTCTCATAGTGGTGGACCGGGTCGGGAAGCGCCGCGAAGGGATCTTCTTCCGAACCATCGCCAAAATCCCATGCCCAGGCGGTAATGACTGAAGATCCAGGATCGGAAGTATCCCTAAACCAGACGGACAAGGCGCTCACGCCCGACACCGACTCCGCAGTGAAAGAAGCGGCAGGGCCCTCCGCAATCGCGGTAACGGCAAAAAACACTGCTGGAAGGAACAACAGAACCGAACGCACACAGACACGCATTATCAGGCCCTCCTTCCTGCCTGTCCTTCATCCCTCTGTTTTAGTTGTACAGATGAATTCTCCAACGCCTCGGCGAAAACCCGACACGTGCCCTCTCATGATTAATGTCGTCTCTTTCAAGCATCCCGAGCACGTCCACGAATACCAGGCCCGGCGATACCTCAGCTTATGTTAAATTACGGGACGCACACATACGGGCACGCCCCGCGGGTACAGATTTCAATCAACGATAGCCACGCTAGTTTTCGGATTACTACACTTTCTTCTTCTGTGCTATTTTCTTCGATGGAGCCGTTCCCGCTTTTTTCCCTTTTGGAACATACTGTCCGAGCAACCCGTCCCTTGTGAGACTGGGATACTGCTCTTTTCTTTGTTCTTCAACTAGTCTCAATAAATCTTGGACCTCGGCAGGCAACTGCATCTTTTTGGTTTTAGACTGTGATGAACCTGTTGCTTTCGTTGCAATTTTTTTTATAGGCTTCGGAGGTTTCTTCATGACCGGATTCCTTATTTAACCACTTTCTTGCTTATCAAACCGAGTTGTGCCAATTCAGTAATCAATTTCCCGACTGTGGTCTGTTCTTCTGCCTGTAGTACTTCAACTTCTGGTCTCGATATCGGATCGGCGTTGAAGAAGCCAATTGCCTGGCCTTTATGACTAAGATTCCCCATAATCTGCTGATGTCCCGAGATGAAAGATCCATCACTGTCCAATATCGCCCCGGGAATAACAGCGTTGCTGCCATCCGGGGTGTAACAGAAAATCAAACGGGTTCCCAGTTTTCCAGGTTCGTGATCCTGGGAAGCCTGTAAAAGGATTCCCCCCACCGCATTGGTATTGTAAGTTCCGTTTTCATATCCTGAAAACACTTCGGAACCAAACAACGTCATATTTTCGCCTGCTTTGTGAAACTGTTTGATATTGTTTGTGTCCGTTCTTGAAGTCACAGATACGAACCTTGTCGCAATCCCATCTTCAGGCACGTTTTGCGTACTAAAATTGTTCGCGATATAACAATCTGCGCCCGAGAATGAAGGAGGCACTTGGGCGTTATCATTCTTTAAACTTATCGATGTGCCCCACACTACGGCACCGTGGGCAAGGGTCTCCAGGCCGACAGCATTTGTTTCATTATCAACAAATTTTATGTCGTTATTAATTGGTTCGGTACTCATAATTTTTTCTCCTCTTCTTTTTTTTGTTAAACCACCATGCCCATGATCACGTTAAAACACTTGAACTATACATTCCTTAGATTTCATATACGTATCTTTGCGTATCGAAACGGAATAGCACCCATACCCTCAGCCCAGCCACTTGCGTGTCTTCATTACTTTCCCATAAATATTAAAAACGTTGTTTATCGTATTTATCTACGACTAAATCAGTTCAAAGCAGACAATAGGGCCTCGAAAATATATGCAATAGTATAAATTATAATCGAAATGCGAGATAAATGCAATAAAAAAAATGAGGATTTCTTGCCCATGGCGTACATTACGGAGAAGACAAGAAAAGCGAGGTAACATCGGAGCATTCAACAAAGGTCAGGGAAAGACCGGGATTTACAAGCGTTATGTCTGAATACATCCCCGTATTATTAAGACTTACTGCAGTGTATCCCGATACAGCGCGAACAACGCGTCACGGAACGCAACAGCCGACTGAAACCTCTGGTCCGGATCACGAGCCATGGCCTTTTCCAGAAAGACATCGGCCTCGGGCGGAAGGTCGGGACGGAGTTCGGTGAGTTTTCTCCCTTCCTGGGGCGCGCGCCCGGTCAACAGTTCAAAAAACATCACCCCCAGGGGATACAGATCGGCCCTGCAATCCACCTTGCCGGCGTTAACCTGCTGTTCGGGCGCCATGTATTGCACCTTGCCAAGATCCACCCCCGTAACCGTGAGATCCTTAAACCCGTCCTCCAGTTTGGCCAGCCCGAAATCCAGCAGCCGGATGGTGCCGTCCCGAACCACCATGATGTTTTCGGGGGAAAGGTCCCGATGAATGGTGATGGTATGGGCATGGCTCAACGCATCCGCCACCAGGCAAAGAATGCGCACAACGGACGGAAACTCGAGCTTTTGTCGAAGTTGTAACAGACTCCGCAACGATTTGCCTTCGACATATTCCATGGTATAAAAGAACATGTCATCCAGTTTTTGAGCATCGAGAATTTTGACGATCCCCGGATGATTGAGCCGGCGCACCGTGGCGATCTCGCGGATAAAACGGGCAATGGCGCTCCTGTTGTCCGCATATCTTTTATGGAGTGTTTTCAAGGCCACCTGCCGCCCCGTTTTTTTATCCAGGGCGAGAAAAACGGACCCCATGCCACCGCGCCCGATTTTCCCCTGAATGATATACCGATCCCCGAATAGTTCCCCCCGCGCAAAGTTTGTTTGTTCCATCCTACGCACCCTTCCCGATTACACGGTTCATTACCGGTGCCGCCACCGATTTTTTAGTATATATCTTTCGGACCCGCAAAATAAACATAACCTGCCCACAAGAGAATACTAACCAAATGTTGAGACAAATGATGATAGATCAGTCAATAAAAAGGCTGAGGCCCTCTTATTTACGGGGCGCAACAGGATTTTTCAGGCCGGAATTTCTTCAGTGTTGCAGATTGTTAATGCAGTATATCCGTCGGGCAAAGGGCGGAATGCGCGAAAATACCAATTCCGCCATTGTTCTTGCTTTATAGCGTTAAAAGGAGCCAATGACGGAAAAGAACGGTCAACCTTGGAAAGGTACTTTATGTTTTTTCCGATAAACAGAACCTGCGAAGATGTCGCCACTAAAGACGAGTGCGCCTTGCCTTGCGCTGACGGTGTTCGAATTCCAACGGACAAAGGTGGCTGTCAAGACCAACCCGTAGGGACGGAGAAGAAACCCTACGACAAACAGGCTTCTTGTGTAAAGGCAGATAGTCATTCCGCAAATCCTGATGCCAATAAGTTGAGGGATTTACTTCCAGAGCTTCTGGTGCGGGAAGAACAGGCCTCACCAGAACAGATTAAACAGGCGCTCAAGGAACAGGAAAAGACAGGGCGTTTCATCGGGGAGATTCTTTGTGAATGGGGAATACTGGGCGAAAAGAGCCTGGTCCCCTTCCTGGTCAGCAATTGCCGCATCCCCTATCTCAGCCTGCTTGACTACCTTATCGATGCATCGGTGGCGTCTCTGATCCCAGGCGATATCTGCTGGAAATACCATGTGTTGCCCATCGACAAAATGGGAAGCAGCCTTACGCTGGCCATGGTAAACCCTTTGAATCAGGAAGCGCTTAACACAGTCAGATCCCTGTGTCCCGGCTTGAAAATCAAACCCATACTTTGCGAGCATCGTGAATTTGAGACTGCGGCAGGAAGACTTTTCGGGCCCCGGGAAGGGCATGATGATATCACGTGGACCCATATCCAGGAACTGGATCCCGGTTCAGAAGGGGTGAATCCGATGGTCCTGCAACGCTTTTCGGTTGCCCATGTACCACTGCACCCCCATGAAAAAGCGCTGAAGGCCAAAACCCGCAAATCATCTCCAGAACAGACGCCCCCACCCTCTCCGAAAAATGTTCTTTTAGACAGTAATCTTCTGTTGGCAACCCTGTTCGCAGGCGATGGGGCGCCTTCCAGACCGAACGATGCCGCCCCGGCCCCACAAGTGACCAGCCCTGAATCCACAGGACCTGCAAATGTCCGAAATGAGGAATCTCTTGAAAAACAAAGCCAGGCCGATGATATTGTCTCCCAATACAGCGATGCGGGCGGCCTGCTGCTGAAGGTCGCCGATATCATGCTTGACAGCATGCATGAAACGTATGTGCTACTGACACGCAAAATCCCATTCTTTAAAGGACTCGACCCGGAAGACATGGCAAGAATATATTCAAGAGAAAACCTGGCCGTCTATGAGGTGAACGAGACCATATACGAGCAGGGCGATCCGGGAGATTTTGTGTACGTTGTGCTTACTGGTAAAATCGGCGCCCTGGAAGATGGCAAACAAGTTGCCACCTTCGAACGAGGCGATATATTCGGGGAAACGGTATTGGCCGGCGAACTCTCCCGATCCGAAACGACCGTAGCCCAAATCAAGAGTGTCGTACTGCACCTGAACCCGACAACGTTTCAAACAGGACTTTCTTCAGACGCCCAAGCCCGAGTGTTGCTTAATATGCTTAATTCCTTAAGTGCCCGTGTTCGAAGGAATCATTGCCGGCAATAACTATGCGGCCTTCCGCACCCCCAGGGTACACTCAAGCCCCGCAACCATCTTCGCACACTCGTGGCACAGGGATGAAAATAAACATTTCGCCTACCTGCTGTTTTATATTTGATGACAAAGATGAAGATGCCGGTAGTCGGCATCCGGAAGAGGCGGGAAACAACAAAAAAAGCCTGAAAAATCAGGCTAAAACGGGGCAAAAGGATGGTGGGCCCTGCTGGAATCGAACCAGCGACCAAGTGATTATGAGTCACCTGTCCGTAACTCAAAAAAGCCTGAAAACATTGGATGAAAACGATACAGAAGAATTGAGTGTCACTCAAAGTGTCACTTCAAATACAGAAAACGCTATAAGGCAGGCCCTTTTGCAGACATTGAAAAACATGCCCAAAGAGGAACTGGTCACGCTGTTGGCAGCTGCCATCAGTTATGAAGGCAATCATACAAAGGCCTAGAGGGCTGCCGCCGGTCCCCACCTCTTTCATGCGTTTCTTTTGCTTTAGAAATGCACCCGCAAAACCCGCAATATTCTTCTGGACGCCCAAACCCAACCTTGGCTCCATTCCATTCTTCAACAACCGGGGGGGGCAAGGGGGGGAAACACCTCGCCACACAGCATACGTCAGGCACACACAAAAAGTGTGGTAAAAATTTTTATGACATGAAGATTATGTTTTCCGGACGACAGGAATAGATTGCTCATCATTTCAACGCGCCTATCGAAAACGCGGGGTCTCCATAAAATACTGGATAGGTTGAGTTCGCGCCCACCGGATTTCCTTTATAGGAGACCAGGGGCCGTATCTTGTTATTTACGGCATTTTTGATATCCGACAAAGTTTTCGTTTTCCCATTTTCAGACGCCCAAACAGGCATCATGACGTAGTCCGCCCCCAGTGCCAACGCATCATTTACAAAGGTTTCCGGCTTGAAAAGCGCATAGTCCCGTACAAGCGTCTTATACTTTCGTGCCAATGGGGTCGCATAGAAAGACAGTTCCGCAGGCATCAATATGGTGGCACCGGATGGGAGGTTGCTTTTAATCCATTCCGTGGCAAGATTTCGTGTGTCCGGGAGTGCGGAAACCATCTGGCCAGGCCGCTGCAGCGGTAACACAAGATACGCCACTCCAATTATCGCGCATGAGGCGCCCACAGCCCGTAACACCTTCCTTGTGCCAAGATATCCTATTTTCCCCAAAATTATAAAAAGTAATTTGTATGCCGCAAAAAGGCCGACAGCAACAAGCAATCCATAATAAAGAAAGCAAAATGCCGCATTCCGTTCATAATAAAGCCGGCTCAAACTCAGGTGCACAAGAAGCAGTATTGGGAAAGAGGATAGAATAAATGCCCCGCGCCAGTTTTTAAAACTCATATACACAAGCCCCGCGACTGCAGGAAACACTGAATAATAACCATAATCCTTAAGCGTGAAAAATATATAGTGTCGCGCGTGGTCCCAGCCCGGCGCGTACGTCCTGCCCGTTCGGCCTTGTGTATAGGAATATGCCAATCTGCCCAATTCCTCAACAAACGTGCGCACATCCAAGATGGAATACGGCACAACGATAACGAACATCAGAATGGCCGATGCGAGAAGCGCCAGCGTGCGATAGAAACGCCACCGTCCGCCGTATATCCATATTGCCAGTACCGCGGGCAGCATAATGCCCACATAAGTATACTTTCCCGCCACAGTCAAACCGCATAGCATTCCGGGCAGGATGGCAGTCAAACCAAAACTGGAGGAACCTGCATGGAACGCCACAATAGTTAATGTAAGTGCGGCCATACTTACCGCCAGGGTATCCACATTAATATATCGCCACCCATGCTGCAACAGAAATATTGAGAGGGTGAGTGTTATTGGCGTCAAGAACATTGCCTCCGGAATGTCGAAAAAACGCCATGCTGCCAAGCCCATACAAACGAAAGCCATAACCATTAATAACGCGAAAAGAATACGGGCGGGCAGAAGAATTTGAGGAGGATCATAATAAGGGTACGAAACGGATTTAATAGCGTTAATATCTACTTTATTGCCTGCCCCGGCATGATGAAGATATCCCAATGCAAGCATACCTGTCGTGAGATACACTGGATAAGAAGAATAGTTGAATTCGTGTGGATTCCAATCATTACTTTTCAGAATGGCAAGAGCCCGTTGAGTAATGAAGACCTCGTCCATATGCCGGGGATAAGGCATTGTTTCCTGTATCCGTTTGAAGCATATCCAGGAATCCAG
>Ga0123335_1002445_pt1 | contig 27749 bp, 19 predicted proteins | sample BiotimSIPDNA_2_FD_89707 | JGI IMG/M metagenome (GOLD analysis project Ga0123335, IMG submission 89707) | Anaerobic biogas reactor microbial communites from Washington, USA - Biogas_R2 time_0 SIP DNA | ecosystem: Engineered > Bioreactor > Anaerobic > Unclassified | place: Washington, USA...
CGCCTGCTGGGAGTCCTTCTGGAGTTCAACGCCCGTGTAATCCCTACCCACAAATATGACGCTCACACTTGACAACCGTTCCTCTGATCCATTGGGGGTGGTTTAAGAGCATTTACGTAGGATGCAACGGGCAAGTCCCCGCTGTGTATCTCCCGGCCAACCACTCTATGTGGTGCCAATCATGGATATTTCTGCTAGCATCTTTCGCAAACAGCGATTAAACTAGTATTAGGTATTGTTCTCTAATCTCCATGTGCGTTTCGCAGGGTTGATATTATGGCGATTCCCGTTCGATGCGCCGGATGTGGTACGACGATGAAAGTCGACGACCAATATGCCGGCAAAAGGGGGAAATGCCCAAAATGCGGCGGCAGCGTGCAAGTCCCCAAGATTGCACGGACGCTGAGCGTTCCTCAACCCGCTGTGACAAACTTGCCGCGCGCCAAGGCGCAGAGCACATTGCCGATGCCCTTGGTGCCGTTTAAGCCGGCGACTTCCCGGCAAGGGTCGTCCGTTTCTTTTTCGTCTTCCACGATTGATTTTCGGATAAAGAGCAAGCCGTCGCTTCCACCGCCTTGGGTTTGGGTGGCGGGCAGCGGCAGCGCGGCCATTGTTGTTTTATTGGTGATCGGTTTTTTGCGGGGGGGGGATTCCGCGCCGTCCGCGCCTGCCCCGCAATCGTACGCAACGGCGCCGGATGCGGATCGCGGAAATGCGGCCTACGGGGGCGGCGCCGCCGGCGTGGAACGTATTTCCAATCAGCCCCGGCAGCCGAATGCGCTGGTTCCCGTGGTGGGTTCGATCGACCCGCCGGCTAGTCCGAGCGGAAGTTCCGTAAACAATTTTGAGGACGTGGCCAAATCGATCGTCAAATTCGAGATGCCTTTACCCGACGGCGGCATGGCGACGGGCACGGGCTTTTTGATCGATCGGCGCGGCTGGGTCGCCACAAACCACCACGTCGTCTCGATGGCCTCGACCGCCGCGCGGGTTAAGTTGTACTCGGGCAAGAAAGTCGAGATCGAAGGGATCGTGGCCCTCGCCCCGGAACGGGACTTGGCGATCGTCAAACTCCGCGAATTGCCGTCGGACATGCACCCGTTGGACATCAGTTTTTGGGCGGTGCCCAAGGTCGGGTCGCGGGTTTACGCTTACGGCAACCCGCTCTACAACGAGTTTTCGCTCGTCGAGGGAATAGTCAGCCGAGTGTTGAACACAGCCGAGTTTGCCGCCCAGCAGCCCGACAGCGTCAATGTTTTGACCAAGCTCGGCGCTCCGCCCGATCAATTGTGGATTCAAACCGACGCGAAAGTATCGCAGGGGAACAGCGGCGGACCGTTGCTGGACGAAAGATGCCGCGTGATCGGCGTGAACACTTTCGCCAACCTGGACGCTCAATTCGGCTTCGCCAGCCACGTCCGCTACCTGAAGGGGCTGGCCGACACGGCGCCGGACCAGGTAACGCCGCTAAAACCGCCGTCGGAAATCCGTCTGCCGGATCGCAGGGAACGTACGGACGACTCGCAAGAGCTTGCCTTGAACAAGGCGACGCTGCAAAAGGTGTTCGACGCCGTCGAGGCGTTCGGCTGGAAGCCCACCACGCGGGAAGAATACCGAAAACTGGCGGACATGGCCCTGATTATGACTGCCTGCCGAGAACCGGAAAATAAAGACATACCTTTCGATTTGTCCGATCTGGTTGATACGCTGTTTTCCAAAATCCAACGAGTTTTCTGGACCGACGAGCAACTCAATGCCATCAACGGGCAAGCGAAGAACCACGTCGCCGCCGGACGCGGCATCGTCCTGGTCGGCTTTGTCGTGGCCCCACTGACTTATAACAACGACAACTACTTGCTCATTCGGGCCCCCGGTTTCGCCGAGTTGTTCCTGGTGCCTTTGGACAAAAACAGCCTAATCCCCACGCAAGGGACGCGACTGATGATTTTTGGCGTGACCACGCCGCAAGTCCTCAACGGACGATTTTCTCAGGAACCAGACGCCAAAGTCTGGAAAATCCGAATTATAAACACACACCATACTTTGGGCGTATAGAACTGGTCGCTCAGATCGTGGTAAACATTCACGTGGGGGCTGTCCCACTTTTCGTGGTATATCCGCGAAAAAGAGCCTATCCCCATTTTCAGCCGATAGATGCGGCTAAATTCGCCGCTCTTCTTTTTCTCTGCATATCGTCCATTTTCGCCAAACCGCGATTAGGTCGTTTCCGGCGTTATCTGCCCTTGACGGGGGTTACGTTCCTCTGTATTCTTCCCCCCCTCTTATCGTGATGGGGTGGCGAGGTCGCGGACACTGCGCGGCCTCGGTTTTCGGTCTTCGATGTTTTTTCCTAAAACCTGACGAAAGCATGGAACTCCAACCAGTCCGGCAATCCCTGGAATCGGAATCGGAAGGTCAGCCGAGCACACAATTGATCCATTCGCTGGTGCGAATGTTGATGGCCGTGCGTTATCGCCTGAATCTGGTGTTGGCCGTGATGGCGGCGGCGGTGCTGTTGGGCGGTTTGTACTATGCCACCGCGCCGCGCCGCTACTCGGCGAAAGCCGGCTTGTTGATTACCCAGACCCAGCCGGACCAGCTCGACACGTCCCTGACGACTGGTGAAGCGTTGCGGCAGAACACCATGCCCACCTTCGAGAATTTGATCCGCAGCGCCAAGGTCATCGAGGGGGCGTTGAAGAATCTGGCCCCGGCCGACCGGGTCGATCTGGCCGGCGTCCCGCGCGAACGATGGGTCGCGCAATTGCAGGAAAACATCAGCGCCAAAGCAATCCGATCCACCAGCATTCTGGAGGTAAGTTACCGCTCGAAAGACCCGCAAGTGGCGGTCAACGTGGTTAGCGCCTTGGTGCAGTCGTATCTCGATTTCATGGACCGCATGCATCGCGGGACGGCGGGCGAATTGAGCCGGATATTAACGCAGGAGCGCGAGCAACTATCGCAAAAACTCGCGGAGAAGCAGAGCGAGCTGCTCGAAGCCCGCCGCAAATTCGCCGACATGGGATTCCGCTCCGACGGAGCAACCCTCCACCCCATGGTGCAACGCGCGGTATTTTTCAACGATGCGGTGATCGCCGCGCAAAAAAAACGAGTCGAGCAGGAAGCGCTCCTGATCTCCGTGCAGGCGGCGATTGACTCCGGCGACGACCTCGGTCAGTATATCATGTCGGTCGGCGACGCCGTCGGCCGGGAGATGCTGCTCAGCAGCCTCGGCCTGGGCAACCGGGACGCATACACGCAAGCCGGCCTGGAAAAATCCCTCCTGGACGACCGCGCCCGGCTGACGACCGTTCAACAAAACCTCGGACCGAACCATCCCGAGGTAATCACGCTTGCCGAGCGGGTCCGCATAACCGAACAATATCTCAGTTCGGCGCAGCAGCGCATCAACGCGCGGATCGCCGGGTTGAGCCAGAGCCAGTTAGGCCCTTGGTTGTTGAGCATGGTGCGTCAGAAGCTTGAGGAATCGCGCCGCGAGGAGCAAATTCTCACCACTCAATTCGAGGACGCCCGCTCCGAGGCCATCAATCTTACCGGCCAACTGGCTCATCTCGAAATGCTCGATCGCGACGTGAAGCGGTTCACCGAGATGAACGAAGTGCTGTGGAAGCAAATCGCCTCGCTCGACCTGAAGCAGAACGGGCAGGACGTGCGCGTCACCGAGACCGAGCCGCCGGTGATGAACAACAAGGCGGTTACTCCCCGGCTCGGCGTTGTCGCGATTCTGGCGATTTTGGGCGGCGGCGGCGTCGCCCTGGGGCTGGTCACGCTGCTGGACGCGATGGACGACCGTTTCCGCTCGATCGACGAAATGCAAAGCAGGCTGGGGCTGCCGCTGCTGACGCTGGTCAATCGGCTCGACGCGCCGGAGAAGACGGGGCCGCGGGCGCTGGTCGCGCACGCCTTCCCCAGCGCTACCGCCAGCGAGTCGTTCCGCACGCTGCGAACCGCCTTGACTTTAACGCAAAACGACGCGCGGCAGATCGTCGTCACCAGCGCCGAGCCGAGCGACGGCAAGACGACCGTCTTGGCAAATCTGGCGGTCTGCTATGCCCAAGCCGACAAGCGGACGCTGCTGATCGACGCCGATTTGCGCCGCCCCGGCCTGACGAACCTGATGGACATGCGCGGCCCCCACGGCCTCAGCGAAATCCTCCGCTCCGAACACGACCTCGGCAAAATGGCGAAGAACCACATACGCGCGTCGGGTATCGCCGGGCTGGACATCTTGCCATCCGGACCGCGCCCCTCCGATCCGGCCGAGTTGCTCAGCGGACCCCGACTGTCCCAATTGCTGGCCTGGGCCGAAACTGCGTACGATCAAATCCTGATCGACAGCCCGCCCACCTTGGCCACCGCCGATACGGCGATTATCGGCCGGCTGGTCGACGGCGTCGTGCTGGTCGTGCAGCCGGCGAAGAACCGCCGCCGGCTGGTCACCCGCGTCGTCGAACGTCTAAACATGATGAAAATCCCCCTGATCGGATTGATCGCCAATCGAACCGGCGACGACAACGATCAAGGATACTACGGCTATCACAGCTACGGATACGGATACGAATATCGTGAAGATTACGGACACGATGATCCCGCCGACATGACAAGCCGCAACGGAGAAGCATCGCACGAATACCAACCCGACGAAGCGCGGGACGATGACGATAGTCGAACGCTCCTCGTGCCGAAGCGCGTGGCCTGAACCAACAGGGGCACAAACCGGACATGAAAAGCGATACTTCAATGCGACGGTATTTGCGGCGCCATTGGCACGTGCTTACCGAGCTTGCGTTGCTGCCGTGCTTTGCGGGCACGTACTACGCAAGCTATTGGCTGCGCTTCGAGGGCCAACTGAGCGGGCAGGAAATCGACCGTTTTCAGGAGACCGTCGGCTGGGTCGTGCTGGCGAAGCTGCTCTGGTTCGTCGCCTGCCGGGCCTGCCGGGGATGGAGCCGACCGGTCGCCTTCTACGACCTGCTGCCGCTGGTGCGCGCGGCCACGGCCGGCCTCTGCACGATCGCCATGATTCAATATATCCTGGCCCCGCTGCCAAACATCCCCCGCAGCGTGATGCTGCTCGACTGGGGCGCGACGATCTTCGTTCTCGGCGGGGCGCGGGCGATGATGCGGGGCGCGCGCGAAACCAGATGGCCGTTCTTTCAGCCCGCCGACCGCGTGAGGGTGTTGATCGCCGGCGCCGGCGACGGGGGCGCGTCGATGCTCAGAATCATCCGCCGCATCGACCGGCCCAGCTACCATGTCGTCGGCTTTATCGACGATAGTCCGAACCTGGCCGGCGCCCGCATCGAGGGCGTGCCCGTCCTCGGCGATTGCGGCCATGCCCGAAATATCGTCGAGCGGTTCGCGATCAACCAAATCCTGGTCGTGCAGGGCGAGTTGGCCGGCGCGCGGCTCCGCGAGTTGGTCGACGACGTTGCCGAAAGCGGCTGCGAAATCCGCGTGCTTCCCAACTACCGCCAATTGATTGAAGGGACCGTGACCGTCCAGCCCCGCCCCGTTTCGATCGAAGACCTGCTGCAACGCGAACCGATCCGCTTGGACGTGGAAAACATCCGCGAGTGGATCGACGGGCGGGTAATCATGGTCACCGGCAGCTCGGGCAGCATCGGTTCGGAAATCTGCCGCCAGCTCCTCCAATTTTCGCCGCAACGGATCGTCATGCTCGACCGTTCTGAAACCGGACAATTCTACCTCGAGCGCGAACTGGCGCCGCTGGCCGTCGGAAAGGAGATCGACGTTTGCATCGCCGACGTGCTCGACGTGCATCGCATGCGCCGGGTGATGATGCAACACCGCCCGCACGTAGTCTTCCACGCCGCCGCTTACAAGCACGTGCCGCTGATGGAGCGGCACCCGCAGGAAGCGGTAATCAACATCGTCAAGGCGACGCGGCAATTGGCCGACCTGGCCTGCGATTTCCACGTCGAGTCGCTGGTGATGATCTCGACCGACAAGGCCGTCAACCCGACCAGCGTGATGGGCGCGTGCAAGCGCATGGCCGAACTCTACGTTCAGTCGTTGGCCGATCGCGCGAAGTGCCGGTTCGTCACCGTGCGGTTCGGCAACGTACTCGACTCGGCCGGCAGCGTGGTGCCGCTGTTCAGGGAGCAAATCGCCGGCGGCGGGCCGGTAACGATCACGCATCCCGACATCCGCCGCTATTTCATGACCATCCCCGAAGCCGCGCAGTTGGTCATACAATCGGGCGTCATCGGCCGCAGCGGGCAAATCCTCCTCCTCGACATGGGAAATCCGGTCCGCATCGCCGATCTGGCCGAAGACATGATCCGCCTTTCCGGGCTGAAGGTGGGCGAAGACGTCCCCATCGAGTTCGTCGGCTTGCGACCCGGCGAAAAATTATACGAGGAACTGCACCTTTCCGGCGAGGAATTGCTCCCCACGTCGCATTCCAAAATAATCGTGGCCAATCACAAGTTGCCGGCGATCGGAGACATCGACGCCGCCATCGCCGAACTCGAGCGGACGGCCCGCGCCGAACCGGATAAAATCGTCGAACTTCTGCAAACGACCGTCTGCGGTTATTGTCCTGACGAGACTCGGTCGGTTTCATCGCCGCGCCGCGCCGCCGCCTGATTTTCCCAATCGCAACGACGCTATTATTGCGGCGCCGCTCGCAATCGCCCCCGGCTTGAACCTCTCGGCCAAATCGCGGATAATCGGTAATCAGGTTTGCGAATCTTGACTGTCGTGTGGTTAATGCCGGGGGAAACGCCCGCCGGCTGCGACCGGCGGGGTGAAAAACGCCGCAATTCCCCCGCGAGCACAGTCGCGGGGCGTTTCGATTCACCCACGTTATCAAGCTGATTCTCAATTGCCGCCATGAATTACGGAGCAACCCAAATGAATCTGACCATTTGCCGAGACGCGAAGGAAATGGGGCAACGGGCGGGGGCCGCCGCCGCCGAAATCATCCGCTCGGCCATCCACGACCGGGGACGCGCAAACATCATCGCCGCCACCGGGGCATCGCAGTTCGAAATACTGGCGGCACTCGTCGCCGCCGACGGCATCGACTGGCCGCAAGTGTCCGGCTTTCATCTCGACGAATACATCGGACTGCCGATGACCCATCCCGCCTCGTTCCGCCGCTATCTGAAGGAACGGCTGGTCGATCGCGTGCCGATCGGCGCGTTTCATTACATCGACGCCGAGACCGAGCCGGAGGGCGAATGCCGCCGGGTGGGCGAACTGCTCGCCGCCGCGCCGATCGACGTGGCACTGGTCGGCGTCGGCGAAAACGGACATCTGGCCTTCAACGATCCGCCGGCCGACTTCGAGACGGAAACCCCGTATCTGGTCGTGGAACTGGACGACGTCTGCCGCCGCCAACAATACGGCGAGGGCTGGTTCCCGACTTTCGACGACGTGCCGCGCCGTGCGGTCAGCATGTCGATCCGGCAGATCATGAAATCGAAAAACATAATATGCACCGTGCCCGACCGGCGCAAGGCCGAGGCGCTTCGGGCGGCGGTCGAGGGGCCGGTTTCGCCGCTGGTCCCCGCCTCGATCCTTCAACAGCATCCCCAAACGCTGTTTTTCGTCGATCCGCCCGCCGCCGAATTGCTGACGAAAAAGTATCCGCGCACATAAATTCCGCATCACCTCAATTGAGCAATCAGTTGATTGTTACCAAGGTAAATGAACAATAGCCGGAGGCTAACAGCCTCCGGAATGCACGAAAATTGCGTGCTTTTCCCACCGGAGGCTGTTAGCCTCCGGCTATTACGACATTTGCCGCCTGACGCCCAATATACATTTTGTGTTTTTATTCGCGAACAAATGATCGACAAAGTTGAATATTACGACCTGCAAGTCAACGGTTACGCCGGCGTTGACTTCAATCGAGACGAGCTGCCGGGGGACGATCTGCATTCGGCCTGCGCCCGGCTCCGCGCCGACGGCGTGGCCGGAATTCTGGCGACGATCATCACCGACGAGCTGCCGTTGATGGAGTCGCGGTTGCGGCGAATCGCCGCGCTCCGCGAACGCGATCCATTGGCGCGGGACGTGATTCGAGGGTTTCACGTCGAGGGGCCGTTCCTTAGCGATTCGCCCGGCTTCTCCGGCGCGCATCCATCGCGGTCGATCCGCCCGGCGAACCTCGACGAAATGAAGCGTTTGCTCGACGCCGCCGGCGGACTGACTCGCCTAGTGACGCTGGCCCCCGAGCGCGATGCGGAACTGCGCGTCGTTCGGCACCTTGCCGATCGGGGGATTTTAGTCGCCGCCGGCCACTGCGACCCGACCCTCGATCAACTCCGCGCGGCGATTGACGCGGGTCTATCGGTCTTCACCCACCTGGGCAACGGCTGCCCACCGCTGTTGCATCGCCACGACAACGTCATTCAGCGGGCGCTCAGCCTCCGCGACCGGTTGACCCTCTGCTTCATCGCCGACGGCGTTCACGTTCCTTTTCCGGCGCTGGGCAATTATCTGCGGCTGGCCGGCTTCGAGCGGACGGTCTGCGTAACCGACGCCATCGCGGCGGCCGGCTGCCCGCCCGGTAGTTTTACAATCGGATCGCAATCCGTCGTTGTCGGCGAAAACCTGATCGCTCAATCAGCCGACGGCTCGCACTTCCTCGGCTCGACGGCAACGATGCCGCAAATGTCCGAATTGCTCCGCGACAAACTCGGTCTGCCGGACGACGCTGTTCGCCGGCTGCTCGGCGAAAATCCACGCCGGTTGATCGCGTAGAACGGAATTCATTCCGTTCAAAATAGCGATTAGGTCAGCGAGTAGGTCGGGTACTCCGTACCTGACAGATAAACCGGAAATGTCAGGTGCGGGGTACCTACCTACGTTGAAATGGCCGACAACCGCATCAGGATTTCCGTCGATTCATCGTAACTGGTTGCGAGTTTCACGTCGAGCCGCACCCCGTAAGGAAGAACTTGGGCCGTCTTGATCCGCGCCGCAGGGCCGCCGATCTGCTCGATCTCGACCTTGGGGGTGGAATCCAACGGCGGGCAAAACGCCAGATGCACGCTCCCGGTCCGCTGGCCGGCGGCGAAGTGAGCGCGCAGCCAACCGGAAATCGTTTCCCCGCCGCCTGCCGCCCGGCTGCGGACAAGCTGCTGTGTGACGTTTTCAGCCGGCGCTGCGTCGAGAGCGGCGACGGAGGGTAAGCAATAGCCGGGGTCTGACAGTTCCGGGAATGTGCTCGAATCGGCGGCTTCCTCGCCGGAGTCTGTCAGGCTCCGGCTATTTTTCACGTATTTTATGCGACTCGCCCAGGCCCAAGTCTCTTCCGCCGCCAGCAGTATTCCGAATACCGCGATCCACGCCGGCGGCGTGCCGGGCAAACAGAGCGATACGAACAAGCTCAGCGCCGCCAGCGACGTGGCGGCCATAGGGAGCCAGCCGCCGCGCGACCCCGCCGGGAGCCATCCAAGCCGAACGGCGGCGGCCGCCGCGGCGATCGTCGCTACGGCCGCCAGCATCAACGCCGGAGGCAGCGGATCGACCAGTGCCCCGGCCAGCCGTCGGAAAACGACCGTCGCGGCGGCAAGGCAGAGCATCGCCAAGATGACGGCGGCCGCGCCGTCGCGAATTCGCCACCTCGCCGAGCCGACATGAAAAGCGTCGATAATCGACGATGACGCATTATTCATGCTCGGTCTCCGCTGTCATCACATATACTTGCCGTTACTTCTTTACTGCCGCGGCCAGTTCCTCGGCGCGGTCGGTTTTTTCCCAGGTGAAATCCGGATCGTTGCGGCCGAAGTGCCCGCCGGACGCCGTCTTCGAGTAAATCGGGCGGCGCAGGTCGAGATACTTAATGATCCCGGCGGGCGTCAATGGGAAGAACTCGCGGACCAGCTTGCATAATTTCTCATCCGATACTTTGCCGGTCCCTTCCGTATCGACCAAAACGCTGACCGGTTCGTGAAAACCGATAACGTAGGCCAACTGCACCTCGCATCGGTCGGCCAGGCCGGCGGCGACGATGTTTTTGGCGATGTGCCGGGCCATGTAGGAGGCGCTGCGGTCAACCTTTGTCGGGTCTTTGCCGCTGAACGCCCCGCCGCCGTGCCGCGCCCAACCGCCGTAAGTATCGACGATGATCTTCCGGCCGGTCAGGCCGCAATCGCCGTGCGGTCCGCCGATTTCAAATCGGCCGGTTTCATTGATATGATATTTAATGTCGCCCTTTACCAACCCTGCGGGCAAAACCGGCTCGACGACCTTTTCCTTGATGAACTTGCGTAGTTCTTCCTGGTTCACGCTGGGGGCATGTTGGCAGGCGACCACAACGGTGTCGATCCGAGACGGCTTTCCGTCCTCATATTCCACGGTCACTTGGCTCTTGCAGTCGGGACGAATCCAATCGACTTCTTTGTTCTGCCGGGCTTCGGTGAGCCGGTTGAGGATTTGATGGGAGAGTTGGATCGGCAACGGCATCAGCTCGGGCGTGTCGTTGCAGGCGTAGCCGAACATCAAGCCCTGGTCGCCGGCGCCGACTTCCTTGCCCTTGGCGGCGTCTTCGTTAACGCCCATCGCGATGTCGGGGCTTTGCTCGTTGATCGAGATGATCACGGCGCAATGGTCGGCGCTGATGCCCATCGCCGAATCAGTGTATCCGACCTTGCGAATTACCTCGCGCACCACATTTTGCATGTCGATGTAAGCGTCCGTGGTAATTTCGCCCGCAATAACGACCATGCCGGTCGAGACCAGCGTTTCGCAGGCCACGCGGCTGTTCGGGTCTTGTGCGAAAAGCGCGTCGAGTATGCCGTCGGAAATCTGATCGGCCAACTTGTCCGGGTGGCCCATGCCTACCGCTTCACTGGTAAACGTGAATTTTTTATCTGCCACGAAATAACCTCCTATATCGCAAAAAAATTAGCTATTTGGTTGTAAGCTACGTGAATCCCATATTATATACACGGCTCAATTCCGGCAACACCGGGGGTGGAGATGAGAAAACGACCGTCGCCATTGTTCGTGAGGGGGGGCGGCCGCGCCAGGAAACCAAGTTTTCTTCAAGATATGGCCCGAGGCCGGCAGCCTCCGAAGGGATAGTGCAAGCATCGCACGTTGCTCATTTTTCTAAAGAGAACATGCCGCATAAGTTTTCAACGTGGAAAACTGACATAACCCCACGCTCCGGAGGCTGTTAGCCTCCGGCTATTGTTTATTGTCATGTCCAGCAATCTGGTCCAAAAGTTCCAGCGTCCGCTCGGTCGCGCCTAGTTGAGACATTACCAGTTCTTGGCCGCGTCGGCCCAACTCGGCGGCGAACTCGGGCCGCTCCAAGCAACGGCGGACGAACGCCGTGAACTCCACGCCGTCGCGGACGACCACCGCGGCCTCTCGGGCGAGCATCGCCGAGACCACGTCGCGGAAGTTCCATGTGTTCGGCCCGAAGGAGACTGCCGCGTCGTATGCGGCCGGCTCGATCATGTTCTGTCCGCCGCGGCTGCCCATGCTCCCGCCGACGAAAGCAATTCGAGCGGTTCCCCACCACGCACCGAGTTCTCCGACCACGTCGATCAGCAGGACGCGAGGGGAGAGGGGAGAGGGGAGGGGGGAGAGAGGAGAGGAGGAATGGACATTGTTCGCCTCTGACATTTTGCATTTTACAATTTGCATTTTACAATTTGCATTTTCTTCACTCGATCCTGTCGCGGCCTTTCCGTCACTGGCCACTGGCCACTGGCCACAAGCTACTTCTTCCTCCCCCCTCTCCCCACTCCCCTCTCCCCTCAACGACTTCCGCCGACACCAAACAACACCCGAATCGTCCAGCATCCGCGCCACCGCCTCGAACCGATCCGGATGCCGAGGAACTAACACCAACCGCAGCCGAGGGAACTTCTCGCTGAGATCGCGGAATGTGTCGAGCGCCATCGCCTCTTCCGGCTCCTGCGTGCTGCCGGCCAGCAACACAATGTCGTCGGCAGTGAAGCCGGCTAGTTCGGCCAATCGCCGGGTGGTCGTGTTGTTCCGGTCGGTTTGAGCGCCGTCGTATTTCATCGAACCGGTCACGTGTACCGCTTCCGGCCGAGCGCCGAGCGCGCGGAACCGCTCGGCGTAGGTCTCGTCCTGCGCGGCGATCAGGTCGATCTTTCGCATCAACCCGGCCAGTAGAGGGCGGATGCGCCGGTAGCCGCGAAAGCTCCGCTCGCCCAGCCGGCCGTTAATCACCGCCACTTTCGCCCCGGCCCGTTTGGCCGCTGTAATGAGATTCGGCCATAGTTCAAGCTCGGCCAGCACGAGCATATCCGGCCGGACGCGCCGCATGGCCGCTTTCACCGCCCAGGAAAAATCCAACGGGCAATAAAAAACCGTATGGCCGGGATATTTTTTCCGCGCCAGCTCCATGCCGGTCATGGTGGTCGTCGAGATAACGCACTCCCATTCCGACCGTTTTTCCCCGATCATTTTTAGCAGCGGAGCCAGCAGATTCACCTCGCCGACGCTGACGGCGTGCAGCCATACGCAAGTCCCCTCGCCCGACCGACGCGGCACGAGTCCCAGCAACTTCTCGGCATATCCCTCGCGATACTTCCCCTTCCTCGCCGCCTGGACGATCAGCCACGGGGAGACGATCAGCAGCAGCAGGACATAGATGATATTAAGCAGATACGGCACCGACGGAGGTCCTTTCCGCGATTTATAAAAATACTGCTATCAAGGCAATCAAAAAGGCCGTGAAAATAAGCAAAGGCATGGCAATTATCAATACCGCCGGCTCCTTGGGGCCAATCGCACGGCGGAACTGCATCAGCGATGCGACGGCCACAACAGCGCCGGTAATTGCCATTAAGAAATCTACCATTCATTGGGATCGATCCGTCTACAGTCTTTAACGGCTTCCATCATTTCTTTTGCTTCTTCTTCGGACAATGTGCCCGCGAAGCGAAGAAGTTTGTCGCCGGATATGCCGCGCGGAGCCGATTCGGTAAGGGAATGGGCATATTCAACCACTTTCCGCTGAAGCGGCGGGGGAAGCTGTGCGACTTCTCTTAATAAATCGTTTTGTGTCGTGGAATCAAGCATTGACAGATCCCTTTTGCCCTTATGTTTCTGCCGCAACCAACAAAAAACAATATACTCGCCGTCGTACCTAATGTCCAGCACAATAGCATCATTTGCTTCCGTTGTTGTCGCTACTGCTTACGAGAACGTCTTTCGCGTAAAAAGAAAAACCATATTTATCACAAAGTGCTTCAAGATGTTCGAGATCGGATTGTGACGCTACCTCGCCTTGAATGATATAACGTCCTTTGAAACGTGTTATGGAAAAGTCGACGTTGCGGAATGCCATGTTCGAGTGGGCGGCATTGGCAAGTTTGCCGAACCGTATATCCGCGACGTGTTGATTATGTATGCCATCGGAATACAATCGCCAGATCGCACCGCCGCTTCCCGAGACTATAATAACCAGCAACACGGAAAGAAAAGCAAAATCTCGAATTCTTAGCCGCAGCCATCGATGTTGCATTCGCAAGGCAACAAAAAGCGGAAACGCTATGATTAGCAACAAGATAATCGATGCCGTATCAATTCCAAATACTCGATACAGAAAAACGAAAACGACGATCCATGCAATGGCATAAGCGGCGATTGCCAGCGAGAATGCGTTTTTCGCAGTTGAACATTCGGTTGCCGCGGCAGTCATGGTGAAGGAGTCCTTAATGCTCGGCGACGACAAAAATGTCCCCCCAATACGTTAACGCTTATCATCTCCGGCCGCGAGTGGCCGGGCTAAACGGCCGACGAGTGGAGCGCCGGTTGATGGTCTCATGGGGCAAATGCCGATGGTACTTCGCCTCCGTCGCCGACAAATATCATTCCGAATTCCTTGGCGGATTTTGTAATCTCGCTTCGGTGGAATGGACCAGACGATCGGCGTACTTGTCGTTCTGGAGTTTCGTATAGTATTCGACCAGCCTCTTGGGATCGTGTCCGCACTTTTCGGATATCCGATGGCGTGCTTGCCGAATTCTGGCAATTGTGGGATCAGGTTTCATTTGACGGTTCCTCGGCTAAAAGTTCCAGTGGCGTGATGAGACTGGGGACGTGCAATCCCAGCATTCCGTTGATAATGCGGATGTGCTGGAACTTGTTTGCGTTCGCCAGATGCTGACAGTTCCAGGTCAACAGAAAGTCGCACTTATGGTACGAGGCCATTGCCAAATGCAAAGCATCGCCGGTGGGAACCGCGGGCATAAGTGAATGATTAATGTACGTCTCCACGATTTCCCATATTTTATCATCGACGGGGAGAACGGCAATTTCCGCGACAAGAGACAACGCATCTTCTTTCGTCGGATAATCTCCGTCGCTTAATTCATCGAGAACCGCCGGGCTAATATATAGTTGGTATGATTCCCGCTTAAAATCCCACCAATGTTGCGTCCAGTTTCGTCGTGCAACAGCTTCCAGATCCGTCCGAGTCTCACAATAAAAACTCGGAATGGTTGTTTCGATATACACTTTGGGAATCATGGCATTATTTCTCGTAGTAAACCGATCTTTCAGAAACCACGGCAACGACATGTTTGCATGGTTAAACGTTCGCGACGGTCATCTCCTGCCACAAGTGGCCGGGCTAACCGATCAGTTGACGGCGCCGGGGCTAAACATTCATCGTGTTCTAACCACTAACCACTGACCACTAACCACTATCCACTACTTCCTCATGCAGCACGCCTTGAACTTCTTCCCGCTGCCGCAGGGGCATGGATCGTTGCGGCCCACGCGCTGTTCGCGGCGGCGGATCGGTTGCGGCTTGTGATCGACTTCCGTGCCTTCGATGGCCGCTTGTTGTTGCTGGGCGATTTCACCGGCCGACTGGGCATCCTCGTGAATCGCCTCCGATTCCTTCCAGGTCGAGCCGACGAAGCCCTCGTCCAATTGCTCCATGCGGAAAATCAAGTCGGTTATCCGCTCGCCGACCGAGGTCCACATCTGCTCGAAAATCCGCATCCCCTCGCGTTTGTATTCGACCTTGGGATCGACCTGGGCGTAGCCGCGCAGTCCGACGCTGCTGCGGAGGTGGTCCATCGACAGCAGGTGGTCTTTCCAAGCGGTGTCGAGCAGTTGCAGCACCAGCGACCGTTCCATTCGTCGCATTTCGGGGCGATAGTATTCCTCGACGGCCGCGGCCAGGTGGCGTTCCAGGCGTTGGGCGTTGCAGCGGAGCATTTCGTCGGGCGTCAGTTCGTAGCCGTATTTTTCCGCGAGCCATTTGGCGAGTTCGGCCAGTCGCCCGTCTTCGTGCGCCGCCCGCATCGCCCGCACAAACGGCAAGCTCGGGTCTTCGAGTCTTTCGAGCCAGGCGAGTGCTTCGGCCAAAGCCCCGGCCTGCCCCTGGGCGAAGCGGCGGCTGTGATCGATCAGCAGCGCGCGAATCTCCTCGCGCTGCTTGTTTTTCAGGTCGTCCATGGTCAATTCGACATGGAACCGGTCGGCCGCCCAGCGGACCAGTTCCTCGCGGTCGTAGCGTTTGTGTCCGCCGGGGTCGCGGGTGGTGAAATGGAGCAGGCCGGCCATCACCGGATATTCCATTTCTTTTTCCTCGTAAGCGGCGCGGGCTTTTTCGCGGACTAATTGTTTCAGCGCCGACGGTTCGAGGTCTTTCACCTCGTCGAAGTTCAGTTCGAGGCCGAATTTGTATTTTATCCAGTTGACGGCCGACTCCATGCCGAAGGTCGGCTGCAGGAATCGCTCGCCTTCGGAGAGGTCGATTTTCGCCACCGCCTCGCGGGCTTTTTCGATGAGGAACTCGCCCACCTGGTCGCGGCCGAGTTGCCGCAAGTCGCGGTCGCGGAGGTTCAGCCGCCAGCGGGTGTTGGCCGTTTTCGCCAGCGCCTCCCAATTCCATTCCGAAGCCTCTTCCTCGGAGGGCAGGTTCTCGTCGATCGCCTCCACCACTTGACTTTCGGCCATGCGATCGGCGTCGTCGCGGGCTTGAATTTCGGCGGCCGCGAAGTCGATATTGCGATAGTCCTTGGCGTCCAACTCGACGGCGAGCAGTTTCGAGGCCCAATTGGCGAACGACTCCGCCCCGTAGTCCTTGCCCAGGAACTGGTTCAGGTAATGGTCGATCTGCTTGTCGATCATTTCGACGATCAGTTCTTTGCAGTTGGCGCCGTCGAGTATGTTTTGTCGGTATCCGTAGACGCGTTTGCGTTGTTCGTCCATGACCTCGTCGTATTCGAGGAGGTTTTTGCGGATTTCGAAGTTTCGTTCCTCGACTTTTTTCTGGGCGCCTTCGACGCGGCGGGAGACCATTCGGCTTTCGATGGCCTCGCCCTCTTTCATGCCGAGCCGGGTGAGGATGTTTTTCACCCATTCGCCGGCGAAGATTCGCATCAGGTCGTCTTCGAGCGAGAGGTAGAAGCGGCTGCTGCCGGGGTCGCCTTGCCGTCCGCAACGTCCGCGAAGCTGTAGGTCGATTCGCCGGGCCTCGTGCCGTTCGGAGCCGATGATGTGCAGCCCCCCCATGCCGGCCACCAGGCGGCCCTCGGCCTTCATCTGTTCGCGGCCTTCGATTTCGGCGACCAGGGCGTCCCATTCCGCTTGCGGCACTTCGAGCCGGGTGGGATATTTTTCTTGCAACTTCGCCCAAGCCATCGCCTCGGGGTTGCCGCCGAGGATGATGTCGGTTCCGCGCCCGGCCATGTTCGTGGCGATGGTCACGGCGCCGAGCCGGCCGGCCTGCGAGATAATCTCGGCCTCGCGCTGGTGATGCTTGGCGTTGAGGACTTCGTGGGGGATCCCCCGCTTTTCCAGCATGCTCGAAATCAATTCGCTCCGCTCGATCGAGACGGTTCCGACCAGGATCGGCCTTCCCCGCCGTTCCATCGCTTTTACGGCTTTTTTGGCGATGGTCTCGCGTTTTTTTTCGCCGCGCGGCTCGAACTCGACGGTTTCGTCGGTTTCGTGGATGATCTTGCCGAAGTATTCCTCGCCCTTTTCGTTGACCAGCACGTCCCACTTGTGCATCCGCTCGATTTCGTCGGCGATTGCGACGTATTTTTCGTGTTCGGTGCGATAGATCACGTCGGGGTTGTTCAGCCGCCGCAACTCCCGATTGGTCGGGATGGCGATAACGTCGAGCTTGTAGATTTTCCAGAACTCGGCGGCCTCGGTCATGGCGGTTCCGGTCATGCCGCATATTTTGTCGTACAGCTTGAAGTAATTTTGCAGTGTGACGGTGGCCAGCGTTTGGTTTTCTTCCTTGATCTTCACGCCTTCCTTGGCCTCGACGGCTTGATGCAGGCCGTCGCTCCAGTTTCGGCCGGGCATCAAGCGGCCGGTGAACTCGTCGACGATCACCACCTCGTCGCCGTTGACCACATAGTTCACGTCGAGTTTGTAGAGATGATGGGCCTTCAGCGAATTGTCGATCAAGTGCGGCCATTCCATGTTGCCGGCCGTGTAAAAGCTTTCAACGCCGGCCAGATGCTCGGCAGCGCGGACGCCTTCGTCGGTCAGGTGGGCCGTGTGGTCCTTTTCGTTCACCTCGAAGTGAACCCCTTTTTTCAACTGCCGGGCGATGCGGTCGGCCTTGGCGTAACGGGTAACGTCGTCGTGCGCCGGGCCGGAGATAATCAGAGGCGTCCGCGCCTCGTCGATCAGGATATTGTCCACCTCGTCGATGATGGCGAAGTGCAGCGGTCCCTGCGACTGCTGATACCACTTGTCGTAGCGGTTGTCGCCCCGGGCGGCCGGACGCATGTTGTCGCGGAGATAATCGAAGCCGAACTCGTTGTTCGTGCCGTAGGTGATGTCGCAGTCGTATGCCTTTTGCCGGTCGGCGGTTTCCATGTTGCTCTGAATCGCGCCGACGGTCAGGCCCAGCGACATGTAGAGCGGTCCCATCCATTCCATATCGCGTCTGGCGAGGTAGTCGTTCACCGTGACGACGTGAACGCCTTTGCCTTCGAGCGCGTTGAGGTATGCCGCCAGTGTGGCGACGAGGGTTTTGCCTTCTCCGGTGACCATTTCGGCGATGTTTCCGCGGTGGAGCACCATCCCGCCCATCAGTTGGACGTCGTAATGGCGCATGCCGAGGACTCGACGGCCAGCCTCGCGGCAAACGGCAAACGCCTCGACCAGCAGGTCGTCGAGCGTTTCGCCGGCGGCCAGACGGCGGCGAAACTTGACGGTCTGCTCGCGCAGCTCGTCGTCGGACATGGCCGCATACTTCGGTTCCAGGGCGCCGATGGCGGCGACCGTGGGCTGGAGCTTTTTCATGTATCGGGCATTCGACGAGCCGAACAGACTGGTAATGCCGCGCTCGATGCCCCGGCTGATGCCGCTGAAAAAGTCGGACACAACGTCCCAGATTTGCGAAAGGATGCTATCCATTTGATTTATAAATATCCGGTCGAGTTACTCAGCGGCGCGGGCGCGGCGTGCCATGCGCACCCCTATTTGGGTATTCGCTGCCGAACGTCGATAATTACACATCACGCCAATGTGGCAATCTACCCGCAATGCCCAGCTTGGTCAAGAACGGTTACCCCGCCCCCATAAAGCGGGTGCGAGTTCGACTCGGCTAGATTGTATGTATGGCTTATCGAAAGCAAGCCCTAAGGGGGCGATAGCGATCGTTCGTGCGACTAATATGCGAAGCGCGACCGTAAAAAAATGGCAAACAAGCACAATACCTAATAGTTTATATTCCATGCCGTTTGGGGTAACCGTTCACGGCCCGGGGGCAGTCCTCTGTGAACGTTTAACGTTTGGGAGTGTATTTTTACGAATTGGGGTGTTATGATGCATGTTCGAGGAAGCAGCGCCGCATTCTGGTCTTCATCGCCATGTGGTTAATGTCGGGAAAAACGCCCGCCGGCTGCGACCGGCGGGGTGGAAAACGCCGCAATTCTCCCCGCGAGCGCAGTCGCGGGCGTTTCAATTCACCAACGATATCAAACTCACGGTCAATGAATAAGTTTTTCTCCCCATACTTGGAAGTGCCGAAACTCTCGCGAAGGAGGAGTCATGCCTGTATCTGCCGTTTTCAGATCGCACTACTTCAATCGTTTTTTTGCAGTGTTGATTCTCGGTTCATTCGCCATTGGTGTAATTGCTCCGTTTGACGGCCGGGCCGAAGACGACGGGTTGGGCTATAAATACACTCCGCAACTACCCAACTCCAAATGGCGGGTTCACGACCGCAATCGCCCGCAAGCGCCGAAGGTCGTTCCCGGCGAAACGCCCGGCGCGCCCCCCTCCGACGCCGTCGTTCTGTTCGACGGCACCGATTTTACGCAGTGGGAAAAGACCAAGGCGAAAAACCTTGGCGCGGAAAGCGGCGACGACGCCCTCGACCGGAAACTTATCCAGGACGGCTCGTTCGACATAATGAAAACCGGTTGGATTCAGACCAAACAGCACTTCGGCGACTGCCAGTTGCACATCGAATGGGCCGCGCCCAAAAAGGCCGACGCCGGCAATCTCGACTGGGGCAACAGCGGCATCTTCTTTCTCGGCCAATATGAGCTTCAGGTGCTCGAATCGCACGACAACAAAATCTACGCCGATGGAATGGCCGGGGCGATCTACGGCCAAACGCCGCCGCTGGCCAACCCGGCCCGTAAGCCGGGCGAGTGGCAGACCTTCGATGTAATCTTCACCGCCCCGCGATTCGCCGGCGAGAAACTGCTTTCGCCCGCCTACATCACCGTGCTCTGGAACGGCGTGCTGGTGCAGAACCATACGGAGATAATGGGCTCGACGCGGCACTTGACATTCCCCAACTACCGATCATTCGAGTCGTCAGCCCCGTTGGTCATCCAACCGCATCGTTCGGCGGTGCGCTATCGAAACATTTGGATCAGGCCCCTGTGAGCCAATTTGAATTCGTTTATTACATTCCAAGAAATGAATATGTTAACGGCTGGGGGCTTGCCAGCCCTCGGCTATTGTCAAAACACTATCAATTCAACTCAACGCACACACTCGATACAGCAATGAAAGGACCGCCATGCATGATAGTCGTCATTTCTCACGCCGCGCGTTTCTGAAGGGCGCCGCCGCCGCGGCCGCCGCGCCGTATGTGCTGCCCTCGTCGGTCTTGGGACTCGACGGCGCGACCGCCCCCAGCAATCGCGTGATCTACGGCTACATCGGCTGCGGCAATCACGGCGTGCGATGGAACTTCGCCCAGGTCTTTCGCTGCGACGACGCCCAAATTATCGCCGTATGCGATGTGGACGAAACGCGCCTGAACAATGCCAAGGATACGGTCGCCGCTCAGTACGGCCGTCGATACGGCGGGGATTATAAGGGTTGCTCGGCCTGCGGCGACTTTCGCGAACTGATCAATCGCGCGGACATCGACGTGGTGGGCATTGCCACGCCCGACCATTGGCATGTCATCCCCGCCATCATGGCCGCGCGGGCAGGCAAGGACGTGATCTGCGAAAAACCGCTGACCCTCACCGTTGCCGAAGGGCGCATACTCGCCGACACCACGCAACAGACCGGCCGCATCTTCCAAACCGCTTCCGAAAACCGCTCCATCGACGTTTATCGCCGGCTGATCGAGTTGGTCCGCGGCGGCGTGCTCGGCAAGATCAAGCATATTGAGATACGTTTGCCGACGGGCAACAGCGTCGCTCGGGTCGGCGGCGAAGCCCGCGAACTGGCGAAATTATCCGAGCCGGCGGAACCGCCCCGTGAATTGAACTACGACGTCTGGCTCGGTCCCGCGCCGGAGATGCCGTATATTCCCGCCCGGCTCCACGGCAACTTCCGCTGGAATTTGGCCTTTTCGGGCGGCGTAATCACCGACTGGGGCGCGCACATGATCGACTTCGCCCAATGGGGACTCGACAGCGAACACAGCGGTCCGGAAACGATCGAGGGCCGCGGCGATTTTCCGCCCCGCGAGGCCGTCTACAACACCGCCCCAACCTTCGAGGTCCGCTATCGATACGCCGACGGCACGACGATGACCGTCTCGGCGGGCCAAGGCGACCTCGACCCGAATAAGCGATACGAGGAACCCGTCGTGGGGCGAACTCCGCTGCCGGGCATCCGCTTCGAGGGCGAGCTGGGATGGATCGAGTCGCACAACTGGCGCGGCACGCTGCGGGCAAGCAGCCGCTCCATGCTCGACGCCGTGATCGATCCGGATACGTTCAACCTCTATCGCCTTAGCGAAGTCATCGGCCGCACCGAAAAGAAGGGGGGCGAACACCGCAACTTCATCGACTGCGTAAAGTCGCGCCGCCCCTGCTACGCGCCGGCCGAAACCGGGCATCGCACGATCACCATCGCCCATCTCGGCAACATCGCCATGCAACTCGGCCGCAAACTGCATTGGAATCCCAAAACCGAACGGTTCGTCGACGACGCGGAAGCCGACAAAATGCTCAGCCGCGACCAGCGCGAACCCTGGACCATCGACAACATCGACTCCTGGATCGAGAAGCGCTCGTGACGCCCGCCGGGCGGTCGTGTTCCGTTCACTAACACCCCAAGAGGCAAACAATGAACAAACGATGCAATATTTCACGCCGCGGGTTTTTACAAAGCGCGGCGGCGGCGGCGACTGCCGTCTGTGCCGCCCCGGCGATAATTCCCGCCCGAGCGCTCGGCCTTGACGGCGCCGAGGCCCCGAGCAAGCGCATCGCGGTAGGCATGATCGGCGTCGGCCGGCAAGTGCTGGCCTACAATCTGCCGTTCTTCCTCGACCAGCCCGATTGCGAGGTGGTTGCGCTGTGCGACTGCGACCGCTGGCGGCTCGACGTGGACGACGCGCGGACGGCGGCGTATTACAGCAAGCGGAAGCATCGCGTGCCGAAGATGCCGAAATGCCCCCGCTGCGTCGATTTCCGCGAGGTGCTCGGCCGCCCGGACGTGGACGCGGTGATGATCAGCACGCCCGACCACTGGCACGTGCCGATGTCGATGATGGCGGTCGAGGCGGGCAAGGACGTCTGCTGCGAAAAACCGCTCACCCGGAGCATCGCCGAGGGCCGCCTGCTGGCCGACCTGACCGCCAAGCACAAGCGGGTGTTCCGCACCGACAGCGAGTTTCGCTCGCTCGTGCAATTTCATCGGGCGGTGGAACTGGTCCGCAACGGCCGGATCGGCAAACTGCGGAAGATTTTCACCACCGTGCCGTTGGGCAATTCCGAGTCGCCCGAGTTCGTCGAGATGCCCGTCCCCGAAGAACTCGACTACAACCTCTGGCAAGGCCCGGCGCCCATTCGGCCGTACACGGAGAACCGCGTGCATGAGATAAAGGGCTACAAGCGGCCCGGCTGGATGAACGTCCGCGACTACTGCGACGGGATGATCCTCAACTGGACCACGCACCTGAACGACATTGCCCAATGGGGCCACGGCACCGACCGCACCGGACCGGTGTCTGTCGAGGGGCGGGGCAAGTATCCGCCGCCGGGAAGCCTCTGGGACTGCTGCCACGAGTTCGACTTCACCTGCACCTTCGACGACGGCGTGACGCTCAACTGCAAGACCGACCCCGGCCGGCCGCACACGCGGTTCGAGGGCGAGGAGGGCTGGGTCCAGGCGAACTTCGGCGGCGCGCCGCTGGAGGCCGAGCCGAAGTCGCTCCTGGACGCCAAGATCGGACCGGACGAATTGCATTTCCCCCTGAAGCCCGAAAAACGCGACTTCCTCGACGCGGTGAAAACTCGCGGCCCGACACTCGAGGACGCCGAGGTCGGCCATCGCACCGCCTCGCTCGGGCACCTGGGGCAGATCGCCATCCAGTTGGGCCGCAAACTCAAGTGGGACCCGGACCGCGAGCGGTTCGTCGGCGACGACGAGGCGAACGGGATGCTCGCCCTGCCCCCGGCCCGCGATTGGGCAAACGCATAAAAGCCGTTATTTAGCCCCCGGTGAATACACCGGGGGCACGGCCCGGAGCGCCCGCGGCGCTGCCCCCCGTGTATTTACGGGGGGCTAAATGATCGTAGATTTTCACGTCCATCCAATTAGCAGGAGTTTGCGATGTCCGCAAGAATGATTCGCCGCTGCGCGGCTGCCGTCGCGTTATGTTTCGCCATCAACCTGTTTGCCTCGGCCGACGACGACGCCGGCGCGAAGCCGAAGCGGCCGTTCTTCGCCTTCGACAACGGCACCGGCCGGGGCGTAGTCCCGCTCGAAGATCAAGCCCGGATGTTGAAGGAACTCGGCTACGACGGCATTGGTTATACCGGCTTAACCAAAATCCCCGAGATGCTCAAGGCCCTTGATGCCCAGGGGATGAAGATGTTCACCGTCTACTCGTCGATGAGCGTCGATCCGGACAAGCCGCCCTACGCACCCGAGCTAAAAACAGCCATCGAGCAGCTCAAGGGGCGCGATACCATTATTTGGCTCAACGTGCTTGGCGGCCGGCCGTCGTCCGACGCCGAGGACGAGCGGGCGGTGGCAGTCGTCGGTGAAATCGCCGACCTGGCCGCGGCCGCCGGCCTGCGCGTGGCCTTCTATCCGCACGTGAACAACTACGTCGAGCGCGTCGAGGACGGGCTGCGGCTGATCGAGAAGGCCAAACGCAAAAACCTCGGCGTTGCGTTCAACCTCTGCCATTTTCTCAAAACCGACGACGAAAAAAATCTCGACGCCTGCATTCGCGCGGCGGCGCCGCATCTGTTCTTGGTCAACATCAACGGAGCCGACTCCGGCGACACGCGCAAGATGAGCTGGGACCGGCTGATCCAGCGACTCGACAGCGGCAGCTTCGACCTAGGCCGGCTGCTTAAGACTTTGGACGAAGTGAACTACACGGGTCCGGTTTGCCTCCAGAGTTACCTCGTACCCGGCGACATGCGCGAGAATCTCGCCCGTTCGATTGCCGCCTGGCGAAAGCTCCATTCCCGACGCGGCTCGGACAATTAGTCCGGCAAGTATTTTGTTGCGCAGCCCGGCGGGGCAAGAACTGTTCGACGTTATCAAACTGACGCTCAATCAATCGCCGCCAGCACGCCGCGGACGTATCCCACCGATTCGGCCAAGCCGGGCAAGATGTCGCCGGGGTCTTTCTCATACTCGAACGAGAGGACGCCCGGATAGTGAATCTTCTTCATGACGCGGAGAAAGCCCGGCAAGTCGATCACGCCGCGGCCGGCCTCGATGGTGCGCCCCTCGGCGGCGGCAATCGATACGTCCTTGATATGCACGTCGAGCAATCGGTCGGCGCAACGCTCGGCGGCCCGGGCCGGATCGATCCCGCTGCGCATCGTGTGGCCGATGTCCAGGCAGAGTCCCAGCCGGGGATCGAATTTCTTGATTTTTTTGTATGTCGCCTCCGGCCTAGGATATAGTTTGTCTTCCGGTCCGTGGTTGTGAATCGCCACGCTGATGTCGTATTGCTTGATCTTATCGTTTACCAGCGGGAGCACGTCGAAGGCGGGTACGGCGACGATGACTCTCATGCCGGCTCCCTTGGCGTACTCGAAGGCCCGATTGACCTCGGCCGGATTGGACATTTTTACCACGCCGCAGCCGTAGAGGTCGATGCCGGCCGCCCGCGCTTTTTCGGCGGCTTGAGCAAGTTTCTCCGGCGAGCTGTCCAGCGGCAGGTGAAAATCTTTCAGGCATAGATGCCGAAGCTCGAGGCGTTCGGCGATCTTCAGCGTTTCGTCGAGCGAATGCTTCCGCGTCGAGTAGGACGCCAGCCCGAGGAAGAGCCGCCGGGGCGGCACGGCCGCCGGGGCGGCGTTTTCTTGCGGCGCCGCGGCCGCGCCGACCGTCGAAATCAACGAAGCCGCCGCTCCGGCGCCGGCTAATTTAATGAACTGCCGTCTGTTGGACATGGTGTTCTCCTCTGATTTAAACGATGTCGCGCAGGAACTCGGCAATCGCCGCGGCAACAGCGGCGGGGGCTTCCAGCGGCGCGAGATGCCCGGCCTCGGGTATTTCCACGAATCGCGCGCCGGGGATCGTCTCGGCCATCGTCCGCATCTCCGCCGGCGGAGTGAGTAGGTCTTCGTCGCCGACGACGAGCAGCGTCGGGCAGGAAATTTCGGCGATCGCGGCGGTCATATCGGGCCTCGCGGCCATTCCACGCAATGCGGCCGCGACGCCCCGCCGGTCGCTCGTCGCCATCATCCGCCGCAGGCGTTCGATTAGTTGCGGATTTTCGCGCTTCGTTTTTTCGGCCAGCAGCCTGGGCGTCATGGTTTCGATAATCGGATCGACGCCTTCGCACAACACCCGCTCGGCCAATACGCCGCGGGTTTGGGCGGCTTCGGGGGAATCGGCGGCCGCCCGGCTGTCGCAAATAACAAGCCCCCGCAGTCGCCGGCGATATTTCCGCTCGAATTGCAGGGCGATGTAGCCGCCCATCGACAGCCCGCAAAACACCACCGGCTCGTCAATTTCCAGCGAGTCGAGCAGGCCGGCCAGGTCGTCGGCGAATTGTTCCATCGTCGCCGTTTCGCCGCGGGGCGGGCTGAGACCGAAGCCCGGCAGGTCGGGGGCAATCGCGCGGACGGCCGCCGCGCCCGGATTCATCGCGTCCCACATCGAGTGGTCCAACGGAAAACCATGCACCAGCAGCAGCGGCGCGCCGGCGCCGCGGTCGGCGTAGTGGATTTCCGCTCCGTTGACGGCGATCGACTTCACTTCGGCCGGTTCTCCTTTTCGCGAGTTTCCTTCAGCTTGTCGCTGAACACTTTGAGTTTTCGTTGCAGGACGCCCGAGTGCGGATCGAGTTTGACGGCTTTTTTTTGGGTTTCGACGGCTTTTTCGTACTCGCCCTTGGCGAAGTAGACGTGTGCGAGCGTGTCGAAAAACCCGCCCTCCCGCGGGGCCAACTCGACCGACCGCAACGAACATTTCAGCGCCTCGTCCAGATCGCCGTCGGTGTTTCCGACCAGCCAGGCGAATTGGTTGTATGCGGGGGCGCTGTCCGGGTTTTCGGCAATGGCGCCGCGGAACTCGTCGGTCGTCTCCTCGATCAGTTTGGCGATTTTCGCGCGAAACTCCGGCGGCTGGTCGGGGAGTTTATGGCAGGCAATCAACACGTCCACGTCTCGCGGCGAAACCTCCAACGCCTTGTCGAGCGCCTCGCGCTGCTTGGGCAGATCGTTCTGCTCGGCCCAGTGGCAGGCGGTGAAATAGTGCATCTGGCAGCGGATCAGATTGATGTTCGCATCGCGGACGAATTCCTTGGCCTTGCCCGCGTCAACCGCCTCGACGACCCTTTTCAACGCGGCGGCGGCCGCCAGGTGTTCTCCCTGATCGTGCAGCAAATTCGCCAGATAACTGCTGGCGTAGACCATCAATTCAGCGTGTTCTTCGCCGCATTGGGCGATGACGTACTCGTACTCGCGCCGCGACCAATCGTGCCGGCCCCGATCGCGGAGCGACTCGGCCGCTTGCAAATGGCGGAACAACTGTTCCGGTTGCTTTCCGGGATTGAGCTGCAGCGCCCGCTCGGCGGCCTGCGCGGCTTGGTCCTTCTTGCCCTGCTCGGCGTAGACCTGGGCCAGCGTGTATAACAATTCGGGATCGGCGGCGAATTGGGGGGGGAACCGCTGGGCCAATTCGTCGATAGCCTGCCACGCCTTCTGCTCGATCAACCAATCGAGCAGTTCTGCCAGCGATTCCGCCCCGCCCTTCTCCAAGGAGACCAGCCGGCGGATGGCTTCGGCCGCTTGCTCGCCGCGGCCGAGCTTGTTCAGCCAGGCGACTTGGAAGCGGATCATGGCGGAGACGATTTCCGGTCCGCTTTCGGGAGGCGTTTGCTGGAACACCCGCTGCTCTTCGGCGACCAGTTTTTCCCATTCTTCCAGTGCCGCCTGGGGATTTTCGCCGAGCCGCGTCCAGGCCAGCAGCCAAATCGCGCCGGGCCGCGTGCAATTTTGCAGTTTTTCGCGAATGATCTTTACGACCGCCTCGCCGGGCGGGGCCGGATCGTCAGCGTTAAGCAAGGCCAACGCCGCCTGCTTGGAAAGCGCCGACGACTTCTCGAACCGCACCAGCCGGCAAAGCGCCTCCACGCCCTCGCCGTCGGGCAAACCCGCTAAAACCTGCATCCGCAATTGCCGCTGGGGAACGTTGAGCGCTTCGTAGTTCTGCAAACATTCCTTGACCTTCGCCGAGTCGCCGGCCGAAATCCACTCCGCGCGCATCAGCCGCAGCAGATACCTCGCCCGCGAGGCTATCTCGAAATCTTCGTGCGTGCTGGCGGCGTTCAGCGCCTCGAATGCCTCGAAACCCAATCGGCCCAACTCCTCCTGGGCCTGCTGCCGGGTGAAATAGTCCTTGTCGCCCAACTTGCGGATCAATTCTTCAATCCGCTCCGGCGACGACGGCTTGGCGGCTGGCGGTTCGGCGGCCAAGACCAAACCGAGGCTCAAAAAAATACTCGCGACAACTATTATCAACCAACGACTTGCCATGTTGATGCGGATTCTTAATAGCTCGGGCCGTAAGCGTTCACAAGGGACTGTCCCCCAATTTTTCGGCACAGACGATCCAAACGGCATTTCTCCCCCAAAATACCGCATGTTGAATTATAGACCGCGACCTTCAGGCGTGCAACCAGTTTGGCATGATGGGAAAAGGGCGGATTTACCCCGCTCGATTAGCATAATCAGCGGACCAGAGAGAAGATGCCTTAGCAGCCCGTTGAAAAAGGGTGCCACTGCTGGCTTGTCCAGCAGTGAAGGAGGTAATCCTCGCAAATTCACTGCTGGACAAGCCAGCAGTGGCACCCAAACTCCCCATAATCGACTTTTTCA
>Ga0123335_1002446_pt1 | contig 27742 bp, 41 predicted proteins | sample BiotimSIPDNA_2_FD_89707 | JGI IMG/M metagenome (GOLD analysis project Ga0123335, IMG submission 89707) | Anaerobic biogas reactor microbial communites from Washington, USA - Biogas_R2 time_0 SIP DNA | ecosystem: Engineered > Bioreactor > Anaerobic > Unclassified | place: Washington, USA...
ATCCAAGTTATGATCCAGCCCGATAGGCATCACAGGTAGGCCTTGCAATAATCTACCTATCCAAGTAGGTGATTATTGTGCTTCTCCATTCGGAGACTTTTTATTAGCTTGTATAAGAGCTTCCGTGAGTATTTCACCCGTTCGGCAGTCCATTGATTTCTCCTGCCCTCACTACGTACGCACGCGAGAGTTGCAACTATTTTTCGACCCCTATCACGACACCTAAATGAAAATGTATCGGAGAACAATCGAAGACGGTCCTGGTTTCTACTTTTCATGTTCTTTTATTTTATGTACTTTTCGTTTTGCCTTTAAGTAGGCTTTTCTGGCCTCCTCTTTCGTGTCATAATACCCAAGATTTTCCCTTCCTTCCTTTGATTTTATATACGCCATGTATTTCCTGTGCAATTTGTTCCAACAGTACCCTTTTGGATTTCTGTTATACTGATTTTCTTGATTGGTAACGATTCGTAAATTTGGTCTTGAATTATCCAGAGTGTTGTGGTCTATATGGTCTGCTTGACGCTTATCTCCGAATTCCAATCCAAGAACTTGTCGAGCCATATGTACTTTTGCGATTTTTCCATTTATTCTAACGCTTCGCACAGCATAGTAGGATTGGGTGTGTGAAGACCACCAAGCATGCCATTTATATTTTGCAAGGTGGGAGTCGATATCACTTACAATCGCGGTCAGTCCACGTGTTAATGGAATTTTTATCGTTCCTTCCTTTCCAAGACTTTTTATGAAACAGACGATTGTTTCATAGTATTATCGTCAAGTGTCCTCTATTTTGAAGAAGAATCTTTCAAATTTCGACAAAATTTTTTGCTCTTCTGATTTTATTCAGGTGATTTTCACAATGACTGCACCTCTGCCCCGCCTTCCATTCCTCGCTATTCTCCTCCACAATAAAATTCACATGATTCCATTTACCGCACATACATCTATGCCATGTTTCGAGTAAATCGGCTGCATATTTACCTGTCAATTTCAAATGAAGGTGCGCAGGTTTCATTGAATTCTCCTTTTTGATTTGGATTCAAAGCCAATCATCCGGAATCACACTCTCTCCGCCTTCCCTTATTATAGGCTCATTTTTAGAGTGGAGTCTTTTTGGAGTGGAAGGCCAACGACCCCATTTTTTCATTCTCCAGTATGACCTCTTCATCTCCCTGCACAATCTCCATGCTGTCGCTTTGCGTGAAGCTCTATCGAAGTTGCCATAACGTAAAACACGCAGCCATCCTTCACTTATCAAATCCTCCGCCTCAATTGTATGATCCTTCGCTTCATTGCATTGATTCAATACAAGAATAGCACAGCCGGTGAGCAATTCTATTAAGTCCTTTTCATCTTCTTCCCTCCACCAATTGGAATAATTGGTGATGGGACGAGCCATAGTTAATCCTTAATCAAGTTTCACTTTTCTTCCGATCTCAAAATCTGGTATTCCAGTAACCAGGATTATTTGGACTTGAAATTCTTCGGATAATCTTGTCAGTAGCATTCGCAGTCGTTCTCTGTAAATATGCCCATGTAGATTTTTGAAAGGCTCATCCAGAACCAGCAGTTTTCTTGATTGTGGTTTTTGCAATAGTATGCAAGACAAACGCATTGCAAAGCCGGCCACATCAAGCACTCCTCCGCTATCTTGGTTCAACGGATCTCCTATTTCGTTTCCATCCTTCATCAACACCAAATTCGCCTGTGTTCTGTTTGCCTTTTGTGTGAATCTCAATTCAAACTGATAATCGTTTTCAAATATTTCCGTCAGACAAATGGACACAACTTTGCCTATTTGGGAATGCGCCTGTCTTTGTATTTCCTCTGCAATCGTTTGCACAATCTTTCTGGCACTGTTTACATGTCGCAAATGCCTCTTAGCCGTTTGTAGTTCTTTTGTTTCTGCCTTATATTGAGACTTTGCTGTATCATACCGCGTTCGGTATTTGTCAATTGTACGTTGTGCGGAGTGAATGTTCATAGTTTATGCTTCCACTTTTTCTCAAACTGCTCAATCATCTTTGCAAATTCTATTTGCATTGCTCTCCTTCTTCGTTTCTTTTTCTTCAATAACACCTCAGCCTCTTCCACCGTATCACACCCATACATTTTCTTCCATCTTTGAAGCTCACTTTCCAATGCACCCTTTGCCCTCTCTATTTGTTTCATTGCATTTTCCGTTTTTCGTTTGATTTCCAGATATTCGGTTATGTCATTCATTATAGTGCCTTTATAAATGCCATTACAAAGCAGGATAGCCACATGACTGAAATAATCCATACACATCCATCATTTGGATCAGTTGTGCTTTTATCCTCTATTATAGCCCATGTCATTATTCCAAATAGAAAGGCATGTACAAGACCGTCCATATTTGATTCTCCTATTCCTTCATCGCCTGCATAATAATCTGTTTAACTCCTTTGTGGACAGATTCGCGTTCCATATATCGTTTCACCGTTTGTACGAAATCGAATTTTGCATCACCGAGACTTTCAAATTCCGAGATCAATTTGGATATATCTATGTTGTTTGCTTCTGCTTTCTTTTCTTCCGTTTCCGCAATATGTTTATCCTTCGATATATCCAGAGGATATCGTTTGAGGCTCCAATCGCTCATCAATAACAATACAGACGGTTTTATTGCTCTTTCAGTTTGACTTCTGCGGATGAAGCACCCCAAATTATAGAACAGAGTTTTTCCCACTTTACAATCAAATGGAATATGATTGTCACCGCTTACTACAAGACTATACCCATTGAATTCCTTCCGATTTAATCCTACTTTACTCTGCACAGGGGCTTTTGGGTAGCGTGCAGTTGAAATCCAATTGTATTGATGTATCAATGTTATATGTTTTTTGCGTGAATCACTTGTGGATGGAACGATCTTTTCTCCATATGCAAATCCATTGACGTATGTATTATGGCAAATGCGTATGCTGCGACGAAAATCAGAATGCAAAGGAAACAAAATGTTTGCACCAACTAAAGTCCAATAGGCACTCTTATGTATTTCCTTTTTGTTATGATGCGGCAAATCATGCTGTCCAGGAATTGCATACATCTCTGGGAGATGTTTAATGGCGAAATTTATAAGCTCTGGAGGGCTGTCCCATGTGTCAAAAATATCACCAGCACAGAAAATTGGACATTCCAGTGCTTTCCATAATTGATACAATTCCTTGATCGGACGTAACTGTGCTTCATACCAATTTGTTTCTGCTGATCTCCAGATTGGTGCAGTATGACTTAAATGGAGGTCACTACAAAAGATAGCTATGGTTTCTGCATCTTTCCGCATAACGGACATCTTCCTTTTTGCATTTCATCCAACTTCTTTTGTAATCGATCCGTCTCTTTTTCAAGGCGAGTAACTTCCGCCTGTTTTGATTTTATCCTGTCCAACATAATTTCGATCTTTACACATTCATCTTCAACTTCATTCAACTCTTCATATAGGACTGTTAGAGGTTCGATTGATGGAGGTTTGGCTTGCTGAATTGTCTTTTCAAATTCTCTGTAATCATCCAATTCATCCTGTAACTTTTCAAGTCTTCGTATCAATCGATCCAATTGTTTTTTGATGGTTGTTATTTTTTCCCAATCCTTTTCCATTTCGATCACAAACTCCAATCCTTTGTACTCTTCTCTCGTTTTCTTTACTCTCTCCTCACATATTTCCGCCGCAACTTTTGCTTTTCTTTGCATTGAATTTATATTGGATGTTGTGGAATCGATCACACCGAGATTTACGATTCCATTCAATTGTCTTGATACTTCTCCTGATGTTTCCCCAAACCAAAATGGCAGACTGTGCTGTCCTTGAAAATTGTTCTCTGTAACATTCAAAATGGAAGAGATTTTGGAGGGCACACCGTTTCCAAATGCTACAAACTTATCCTCTTTCTCTCTTCTCTTTAGTCGATATTGATTTTTGCTTTTGCTTCGAGTTCGTGTTATCCCAAATTCATCAATGTTCAATGTGACGGCTGTTTGTTTTGAACCCCATTGAATCACAGAAGTTCCACTTGGTCTGTTCAAACAAGTCCATTTGAGTGCATTGATAACAGTGGATTTTCCTGCGTATGATTTTCCTACAATTGTGGTGACGTGTGGAGAGAATTTGATCCTGAGTTTTTTGTGTATTCTAAAATTGCGGATAGACAGGCTTTTTAGCATTGCAGCATCTCAATTGCATTTTGCACAAGAATTTCTTCTGGACAACGTTCTAAGATCCATTGCTTGCTTATGATGAATATATATCTATATGAGGCAGGATCAAATCTTGAAATTGGTTTGAACGAAGGCTCATCCCTAATTATAATATCACAGGAATAATATGCCGTTATATATGCTCCAATAACAATATTGCAAATCCAATTTTTCAACGAAGGCCCTACTTTCTGTTTCATTTCAACAATCTTTCCACATAATATTGTTCCCTTACATCCATCGGCATATTTTCCTCAATCCATTTCTCACCTACAACAATTATGTAGGATTTTGCTGTAAATTCGAACTTGGGAGGAATGGTTCTTACACACATGTCCTCTGTCATCATTGTAATATTTATAGCGGTGCTTGAGCCATCATATGTGGGATTGAAGTAAAAAATTTCCGGAGGTTGATTTCCTTTCATTAAAATGAAAGTATACCCATTGCAAGAAACTGTATTCAGAATATTGGTCGGATCTGGAATGTAATCGTAGGATGGGCAGGATAGATGTGGCAAAGAGTAATATATCCAATTCTGTATACATGGAGTTATAATCATTTCATTTGCTCCTCTTCCCTCTTATCACTTTCCTCTTCTTTTTGCTTTTTCTCCTACATCCCTTCATCCCCCATCTCTCCCCGAGTTGCATCAGACTATCGGTTCCAAACATCAACTTGCGAATTTCATCCTCTTTCCGCAATTTCTCTGCAAAATAATCTCCGAAATCTGGCCAGCCGACAGGTGCATATCTCGCGGTAATTTCATATCGAGTCCATTCTTCGATCAATCGATACAATTTTTTTCTCTCTGTCTTCGTCATAAGTGCATACACTCCAATCCAAGAGTTACATTTTCCTCTCTCACCTCCTCCAGTTCTTTTGCACAAGCGAGCAGCACAGAAGCCATTTCGAGTATTTGCGTTCTCTCTAATCCATTGATATTTTGTTCCCTTACAATTCTTTCCGCTGTTTCAATTGCACGCTCTGGAGTATAATGGATAGGAAGTCGATTTGAATGGTGTTCACTTAGGATCGGCATTCTCTTTGTCCTTATATGTATTCAGAATTTTGACTATGCGCGAAGGACAGAGCAATCGAAAGAATTGAACCAGAGGGCACCCAAATATCTTCTGTTCGGTTTTTCCTACCGGAACAGACAAGCGAATAGAGGGGAACGCTTCGTCCAGATACATTCTGCACAATCGATAGAACGAATGCGGCATATAAACCATTATTTCCTTGTGTTTCCTTTTTGCAATCAATAACCAATGCGGGGTCTTTGCCTCTTTTTTCTCTCGAAGGCATTGCTCGAAGAATTTTTTGTAGTGTGGATTTTGTCTCGATGGACTGTCTACCAGATCAAAAGGTGATTGTGTGAAATATCCTGTTTTCAATTCAATTGTACATAGAGAGATCAAAGGCTGTCCAATTGGGTCTGCAATTGCAATATCTCCATATTGTCCGAATGTATCTTTCCCCTTCTTGCTTCTTATTGTCGCTCTCCCTCCACTTGTTGCTGACCTGCGGAATATGTCGTCTCTGCTTCCATTGCTCCACCAAATTGACAGATCCTTGCAAATCTGCCTTTCAAAAGCTCCGCCTTTTCTATTTCCGCCGCCACTTTTCATTTCAATCGACTCCAAGGAAATGGATTTTCATTTCGCAGACTCTTAAATCCCAATTTCTTGCAAACGCTTAACCAGCCATCCAATGACAATTCGTCTGGTTTGATTTCAAGTTCTGGCGTTCCGGCAAGTGGCAATTTTACCAAACCCCAATTTCTCTTTATGATTTCCTGTCCATTTTCACATGTAATGTTTGCATGTGCTTTGGAGCTTTCTTTCAACTCGCCCTGTATATATTTGATGGCTGTCTTTTCTCCGATTCCTCGCACCCCTTCTACTTCATCGGTATTGCATCCTGCAATTGCTTTCACCATTGCCCATTGATCTGGAGTAATTCCATATTTCTGCCTAAATCCTTGTAATGTAAGTTCCTTGTGATCGGCCGGATTGTAAAATGAGACAAAAGGAGTGATGCATTGAAATAAATCGTGATCCGAACTAACAACAACTCCCTTGTTTTTCCCTTCTCTTGTAACATCCTCTCCTAACTTCGCAATCAAATCGTCTGATTCAAATCCAGCCTTTCGATATATGTTTCGATATCCAATTTCTGGTAAATGCGCCATTCTCAACTTTTTGATTTGATACCGAAATGCCTTTTCAAATTCAATTTCTTCTTCTGTCAGTTCCTTTGTGTGTCTCTTTTGTTTGTACTTTGGATATATCTCCTTGCGTTTACTGGACTTTGAATCGAAACAGAATAGGATTCCACTTGTTCTGAATTGCTCTTGAAGGGCAATCATATCGCGGAGAAATGTGTAGAGAATCGTTGTAGGCGAGCCTGCATAAGACAATCGACCTCCCATTGCATAGCAAGCTCTGCGACAGAGGTAATTACAGTCAAGGATCAAGTAGGTCTTTGCCATGATTCACCAATTCATCCACATTTCTGTGATTTCATCTTCTTTGTGCTTCGTTCCTTGTGACATGTATTTCTGAATCCACTCTGGATATGCTAAGTCCTTCGTAGCTACCGCACGAATTTCCAACACCGACTTTACAAAGTGGATGTGTTTGAATCCGTTTTGATGCAATAATCCTGTTAGTGATTTTCTGTCGAACGCCATCTTATGTGCGTAGAATTCATTTCCACTTGCTATCTTTGATTGCAATCCATATATCATGTCTATTGTTCTAATTGGATCTGTTTGCGTACACAGAATGACATCATTGATGGATGCCTGTTTTTCGATGACATGAGAAATGGCTTCTACGATGTCTGGTACAATAAGGATGAGGACACCTGTCGGCTTCAGGACAAAATCGATCCCATTCAGAACACTTTGAACATCATACTCACAAAAATGCTCCAAAACATGTTGCATCCATACTCCATCATATTCCCCTCGTCCGACTTCTGCGAGATTTCTTGCATCGCAAACAATATCAGGTTCCACAATAGGGTCAATGTCAAGACGAACTTCTTCTATATCTGGAATTGGAATTTTGGAATAACCACAACCGACATTTAGAATTTTTGGTTTCATTTTGATCCCTGGTATCAGTACCTTTTCTTTCGTCTCACTTCACATTGCTTTTCTGCATTTAACCAAACCTCCTCCATGATGTCACGCACATCCTTCTCCAGATTTCTCTTCTCAATGAATTGAATCAGTTTATCCCTTGTAGCTGTTTTGCTCAGATCGTGCGCCTCTATCTTTACTCCCTTTTTCCCCCATCGAAATTCTTCAACCAGATAATCCACGCATGAACCAATGTCATCAATTCCAAAGCTGTGGTAAATCGGAATGACAATTGTTCGATCTTTTCCTGTCATTCGATTCTTTTTGACCCGTATTTTGCAATACGTTCCGAGTTCGCGTTTTCGCACACTCTTTCTTCCAGTTGTGCTCGACATGATTGTAGAGTTTTTGAAGATTTTTCCCTTCACCGAACTCCACAATTCAAGACAGGCGTAAAAAGATGGAGCATGTCCACCGCTTCTTGTCTTCAACGGTGCCCCATATCCAAGTTTCAGATTGTCCCTCGTCTGATTGATTACAATGAGGATACTTTTTGCTTTGTATAGAGGTGTCAATAGCTGTCTCAAATCCTGTGAATTGATCTTTGCCTTCCCATCACCCATACTGCCTGTGGTTGTTTTGCCTTTTCTTGCAGCCTTTTTTCTCTCTTCAAATTTTCCCAACTCTTGTGTTGATGTCAGTGAATCCATGCTGTCAAGAATATAGATGAACGGCTCTCCCTTTTGGATTGCGTCATGTACATTGAAATAGAAGTCTTCCAAAGTATACGAACAAACCGCTTCCCCTTTGACTATTCGAGGAGGTTCTATTCTATCAGCCACCTTTTTTCCAAAGAAGCGTTCTATGTCCATTAACGCTCCTTGCTCTCCATTATCAAATATGAATCGATAGCCGTCAAAATTCTTATTGATGGACGCCTCTGCTAAACATGTCAAACTCAACCATGTTTTTCCACTTTGTGTATCCCCCACCAGATAATAGTAATACCCTTTTGCAAATCCGCGATATGGATTCCCGCTGATCGCCAGATTTAACAATGTGCTGCCTGTTCCAACATAATCATCGGCAGTGAGTGGTTTAATGGATGTTTTTGTGAGCAATTGCTTTCGTACTTTTTTCGTGTCCATCATTTACATCTTCCATTGTACGTTTGAAAATGGGGCCTTGGTGATTAGTTTCTGCACCAAGGCCCCTGTCCAAAGGAGAGTTATGTTGTGGTATTACCGCTTCTTCTTCGGGCGACCTCGTTTCTTGGGGGCAGGCTCTTCATCGTCATCGTCATCGTCATCGTCATCGTCATCGTCGTCATCATCGGACGATTCATCGTCGTCATCGTCATCGTCGTCATCATCGGACGATTCATCGTCGTCATCGTCATCGTCGTCATCATCATCGTCATCGTCATCGGACGATTCATCATCATCGTCATCGTCATCGGACGATTCATCATCATCATCGTCATCATCATCGTCGTCGTCATCGTCGTCCTCTTCCTCGACCTTCTTTTTGGACGACTTCTTTGCTACCTTCTTCTTTGCGGCTTTCTTGGCAGGCTTCTCCTCTTCGTCTTCCAAAGCTCCCTTCACAGCCTCCAGCACAGCCACTCGCAAATCATCTTCGTCATCGATTTCATCCAAATCGATCTCATCTTCCAAGTCGTTGAGAATGACAAACTTGCGAAGTTCCTTTTCCGACATTTTCTTGATCTTCTTCACATCTGACTCCTTGAATTTTGACTTCCTTGATTTCGTTTCTTCTTCGTCCATGCCCATTATGATTTTTTGCTGTTCTTTGTACGTCGGCTCCTTAATCATTTCGTCCAAACAATATACCTTTTTCTCAATGTCGTCAGGATCGTAATCCTTGCGTGCTTTGAATTCAATTCCCGCTACCGATCTTCCAAACGTCTTGTCATCTTCAATGTCGCATTTGAGTGTCATTCCTCCTTCCCAATCTGCAAAGTCTTCATAATTGTCCTCTTCGTCTTCATTTTGAATCTTCAATTCCAACAGCTTCCCAAAGTTGAACCAAGATGTTTCCCAAATCTGAACACCCTTCTCAAGATCCTTCCTGTCAATGACATTCATAATTTGACGTTCTTTTGGAAGGAGTCTTTTGATAATGTCTGGATCAGCATCGGGATCGCGTTGAAGTTTGGTAACATAATCACATCCAGCACACTTCTTTCCAAATGTCCTCGATGTACATACGAACGATTGCTTCCCATCCGCCCCCAATCCCTTATGCACCCAAAATCGTCTCTCGTAGTAATACGTCCCTTCATCCGCTTTCGGGTTTCCCTTCCCCACCAAATAATTCAACACATCCAACCTCTTCGGTTCTGCATCCTTCAAATAGAAAGATGCAGCGGTGGATGGCAAATTAAGTGACGGTGAATCCCACATTCTTCTGTCATTTGCCGCCTTCTTCGCATTTTCTCCTCCACTTCCTCGCTTGATGCGTTGTTCCCGTTTTTCACGTTTTGTTGCCATTCGGGGTGTCCCTTTCATATTTAGGTTTCATTTTCGGCATCGTTTTGTTCTTTTGGAAAAGGCATTTTGTTTTCTGCAATATGTTTCCCTCTAAACCATCCAACAGCACCCCATTTTCCACAGAAGAACAAAACAAATGGAGCTACAATACAAAACACACCGATTCCAAACATGATTTGAAGTAGTGACATCGCTTATTCATCCTATTTCTGTTTTACACATTTCCTTGCAACTGTATTCGATCTCTCCTTTTCCAGTTTCTCATATCCTTTTGCATCTGTTTTTGGTGTTGAAAAGTAATCCTGTCCGTGCAATCGTACCATATTTTCCAATGCCGCTTTCTTGTGATCGAGTGATGTAGTCATGGCGTAGAGAATGTTCACACTGAATTGTGCCTCAATGACTGCATTTTGAGCCTCAATGAATTGTTTGCGAAGAAGAATGGTATTGGCAATTGCGGTTTCCGTTGGTTTGTCTGGTAGGTCATATTTGGATGGATTCTTTCGTATTCGCTTATCGATGTCTGCTCTAACCACCTTTACGGCTGCTTCTGCTTCATCCAGTGCCTTCCTTGCTCTTGCCAAATCATCCGCGTATTTGTGATAGAGTTTGGGTTGCATCGCCCACTCTCTATCCAATTCATTTCGATCTATTTCCAAAATCGAGGATTCTTGAATTTCGGGTGTTTTGGTTGTTTTGCGTTTCAATTTTGTATCTCCTCGTCTGGCAGAATTTGTACGACCACATTGGCTATCTCAAATCTTGCGTTTGGATCCATCAATTGAAAATGACCATGTTCCAATTCCACACATCCAAGTAACTTTTCCTCCTCCAATCCTTGTGTATGACTTGTCAGCATACATAAGCCGGTCCAAGCGTAGTCCTCACTATATTCACCTGGAATGAGAAAACAATCACCAGCTTTCATGTCAGCGAGTTTTACCAATTTTTTGTTTTGGATTTGTTGTATTTTCATGGTTCACCCTTCATTATCGCAAAATCAAAGAGGATTTGCAGGCGAATTTGAAAAATATACGATTGCAAGGTTTATGCTTCAATTTCGCACCTTATTTGAACGCTCTATACGGGTCTACAAGCGACGATCCTAAAAAACACCTATCGTCGCTACCCCTAAGAATTATCGTGTCTTGAATCGACCTACAGCCTTATTTTCCTGTTATTACTTCAAAACAACATGCCGCCAGACCGCTCGCCTTGCAATCAAACCAATTATCCCGAAAAACAGAAATCACATCGAATGCCCGTCCGCTCATTTTCCCTCCGCTCAACAGAATTGTTTTTGCATATCCAAGCACCATCCACCGAATTTGTTCTGGTTCTTCCAATTCGGTGGATTTCAATATTTTGGCCATATCAGGCCATTTTGTTCTTGGATCAAAAATGGCTCTGGCAATTTGAATGGCTGCGACTTCAACAGTTGATTTGGAAATTGCTTCCAGTTGCGATTCTTCGCCATCCAGTCCCAAAACCTTATCCAACAGCACTAAAGCATTTCGTGCAGAATTATCTGCATTGGCTATGATTTTATCCTCGACTTCTTCTGAAATTTTAGCCTTTTCCAACTTACATACTTTTCGGATCAACTTTCTTAGAGAACTTGAATCAAATGGTTCGAGGGCAAATGATGTGCAACGACTCCTAATTGTGGCAATCACTTTTTGTGGATCTGTTGTGCACAGGATAAAATACACATGTTTTGGAGTGTCTTCGAGAATTTTCAAAAAAGCATTTGATGCCTCCGATGTCAGCATATGACATTCATCCAGGGTCCAAACTTTAGTGTTCCCTTGCATTGGGCTCAGACCAGCATTTCTTTCGATTGATCGAATGAAATCGATTCCCCGATGATTGGCACAATTGACTTCATTATAATCGAACTTGCTACACTTGAGTTTTCGTCGCAAAATTCTGGATATGGAGGTTTTCCCAAGCCCCTTTTCCCCATTCAATAAGACAGCATGTGGGAAGTTATCTGATTTGAACAACCCTTCCAATTGTTTAACTACAGCGTCTTGTCCAACCACATCCTCAAAACTCTTCGGTCGATATTTCTTGTATAATTCTGCCATCCGTGACTCCTATTCCAAATCGATTTTCTTTTCAAAGTGATAATGGACCCACCAGGAATCTCACCCTTATAAGGGGTGCGCTCTGACCGATTGAGCTATGGGTCCATATTTCATCCATTGTATTTTTCTTTTTCAAGCCAGCTTCTACCGCATGGAGCAACTTCACAATCAACTTCCATAGGTACGATAATCCATCGCCAATGTTTCTTCAAATCCACTGTCATTATCTTGTGTGCGATTTCTGTATAGTCTTTCAATTCTCCCTTTGCCACATCACTTAACAAACTGTCGTGAATCTGTCCAATCAATACTGTCCTCATCCGATATTTTCTCAACATCTTTTGCACACGAATGAGACACCAGAGAAGACAGTGGAAGGCAGAACCTTGGAATGGGTAATTGACGCATTGTTTTCGATCCAGCAATCCGCCACATCGAAATCCAGTATACGTATCAAAATACCCTTTCTTCAAAAATGCTTCCCACCAATCCACTTTCCATTGACTGTATACTGCAAATCTGTCCTCCCAAAATCTCTTCTCCACTGTTTGTAGATGATGTACAAATGTACCTGGGACAGGACGAACATCTGGATCTAATGAACCCAGTCTTTTGATCCCTTTTCTTCTCAAATGTTCTTTCAGAGATACCCCTTGTGCTGTTTTCAATTGCATCCTGTCAATAGCCATCCACAAACTGTTTGCACAAGAAAGATACCAATCGCCATAGAATTCAGGAAAGACAAACTTGTTTTTGGCACAATATCTTGCCTCTTTTGTCACTTGATTGAGTTCCAACAGATAGCACTCCATCGCCATATCTCTGTGCATATCTGTTGTCTTGTCCCGAATGTATGTTAATAATTGAGGGTCTTTGTTGTAACAACCGCTTACACGAACTTCGATACCAGAAAAGTCGTGTTCACAGATTTGGCCGGACGGGGAACGGGATATGAAACACGGACGAACGAGAGAAGCCACATATGTGTCACGAATGGGGATATTTTGTGTGTTTGGATCTGAAACACTGGAACGATACGTGGCAACTGTATGCAGATTGAAAACAGGATGGAGAAATCCATTTGAATCAACTTCTCGAAGAATTCCACCCAAATATGTACTTCTTGCTTTTTTCAGTTTCTCGGCTTCAAGATATTTCTTTACAAAAGGCAGATCAATATCTTCGAGAGCATCTTTGTCAGACTTCCATCGACCGCTTTTTGTTGTCCCTTTTCCCTTTATCTTCAAATCGTCAAACAACACCCTTCCCAATTGTTCATGGCTGCCTAAATTGGTTTTTACGCCATATCTCTTCCTCCACGTTTTGTATACCCTTCTACATTCAGCACTCTCTTTCATTTCATTGGATAATTGAGCGATTTTTTTGTCCAGTTTTTTGATTGTCCTTCCAAGATATTTTGTATCAATGCGCATCCCATTGTGTTCCACTTGAGACAGAGCCAATGTCCCTTCGTGAAACAACTTATATCCCTCCGATGAGATAGGTCGCAAAATTGTCATCTTTCAAGCTCGCTTCTTTCAGCTTCCAAATTGCGATTCTCTGCATGAGCATTTGTAAATTGTTCTGGATACCGAATTTTCAATTTAGCTATGTTTCTTTCCAGCACATGCTCCAGATCAAATTGACATTCGTCCATTATCAAAGCCACATACCAGAACAAGTCTCCGATCTCCTCTTCTATGTTTATATAGTCCAATTCTCTTCCATAAAATAGAGACTTCTTCACACTATCCAACAACTCTCCAGCCTCTGTACAACAACCAATCACCCCATGTAAAATTCGAGAATTCACACTATTGAAATTTGGCGATTCTGACCGTTTTACACTTTGAATGTATTCATTGAATTTCAAGAGAATTCCCTTTCCATTTCCTTCTGTTGACTCCTGAATATTTCCCATTCTACCAAACTGTCCATTCCACAGTACAGCAGGACATCCATGATCGGCAACTCCTTGATTCGATTCAGCCTCTTTTTGCCACTTGATTGCAGATAGGGTTTGATATGAGAATCATATCCCTCCACTCCAAGTCTAACAAACGATTGAAACTTCACTGATGTAATTCCGGCCCTATTATCCAACACATGAGAAGCCAGCATTGTATCCCAATACCATCCTCTTATTCCAACCCCCAATTTTCTTCTCGACCATCGATCTTCAAATTTGATATTCGCACCAATTTTTGGGACCGGAGATTTGAAGAGTTGAACAGTGGCATCGACAGCTTCTCCAACCCATGGATATACAATCGTTCTCTTCCCCTCTTGACACAATGAACAACAGATGATTTCGCTCTCTTCTTCTTCTGGCTTGATGCAATTCGTTTCAAAGTCTGGGACTACACAAGAGCCATTGCGAATCATTTCTTTTATCACCTTTGCTGCTTGTGCCGGTTTTGTAATAACTTCAATTCGATCCTTGTAATTTGGTTCTTCTTTCCACGGTCTGCTCTTATGTCGAAATGCTCTTTTCAAATGCCCTGTCATAATCTTCTTCAAAAGATCGTTATGTGTACGAAGAAGATAGGATGGATGATAAGTCGGACAAATCCACACATTCAGTTTTTGTGACGGTATATTCCACCCCACCCATTTTCCCAGCCCATTTCCAACCCCTTCCTTCCATACAACAGGCACCAATGATTTTACAGCAGACATGCCGAGTAAGATGACTGTATGCGGCTTTAACGTTTTTATGGCATGGAGAAGATTTGGACGACAGGATTCGATTTGTTTTTCTGTAGGTGTCTTGTTGTTTGGGGGACGGCAGACTACTGAATTTGTCTTCCAGCAATCTCTGTCCAAATCCACTCCAATTGATCTCAATAGATTTCTGAAAACCTGTCCTGCTTCCCCAATCAGTTGTTTTCCTTTCAAATCTTCTAAAGCCCCAGGAACTTCGGCAACAACCAATACTTTTCTCTTTCCTTTCCCCGTAGGTTTCATTCGTGGGGAATGGCATCCATGGCTTAACCCACAAAGACCGCAACGAGGAAGTATGGCGGTGTTGTTGGACACAGACAACTCTGTCAGATTGAAAAATCCTTGACGCATCTATTCGCCTCTCTTGATTTGTTCCAACAAATCAAACCAAGCGTCCATATACTTACTATATATTCTACAATTTGGATAATCATAGCAGCTATAGCATGTTCTGACACCATATTTTTGATGGCATTTAATCAACTTGTTTCTTGCCTGAACGAACCTTCGTCCGATTTTTCTTTTTCTCCGGTGTTCCTTCGACAGAATCTTCCAAAACCCCAAGAACTGTAACATAGGAAAACTTTCCAACATTTATCTTCAATCGATTTTTGTTGATGATACATTCGTCATATTTGGCGACGATTTCATTCAGAAGGAATGGAGGGATGGTAAAGCACATCGGGGCACCGTCATAGTTAATTCTCTTCGTTTCCGAATACCATCCACTTGTTCCTGTCCCCTTAATATTCACCTTCCCTTTGCTGATTGACACAACCACCTGATTGTCATTAACATTCGTTTCAGAGAAGATGGACGCTCTCTCAACTGCTTTTTCTATCCCCTTTGGTAACTGTGTCTTTGTTCCTGTGACTTTCAAGATAGGAGCGATGTCTGGATACTCTTGAATGTACAGCCTGCAACTAAGGTGCAATCCATTTGGGTTTCTAAAGTGCAACCATTCTCTTGTCTTCCCAAATTCCGTCATACCCAATGACACTACATGTTTCAATTGCTCCCTTCGCACTAAAATCTTGCTCCGCAAATTCGTCTTTGTGACAAATCTGGCAACTTGCACATTGTCACATGCTTCGATCCAATCTGGACACAGATGAACACATGTGAGATGAAATTGCGTTTGATCCTTTCCGACACACGATTCCACCATTGTCACCGCTTCTGTAAAATCATCTGACAATGGTATCCATTTCCTCGGTTGTTTGATAGAATCGATTGGAAGAGTGATCTTGCTCTCCATCAAAATCCCTGCTCTTCTTCGCCCCTTTCCTTTGATTCGCAATTCCGCCTTTCCTGCTGTTATATCCACAGTCTTGTCCGTCATTTTTCTGAGCAATGCGAGCAACTTCATTGCTTGGACAGACCCTTGAATTTTCAGACAGGTAGATTGAAAACAGGAGATTTCCTCATTGTATGTTGCTACCACTCCATTCTGGAATGCGAAGCACGAGGATTGTTCGATGATCTCTCTTGAAGAAAGTCCGGGCGTAACGCTTTCAAGTTCTTTCAGCAATTGCTCTCTATCCACAATCATTTTACATCATCCTTAGTTTTGACTTTTCCATGTTTTTTGATTGCTCGAAACCGTATAGAGGAACGGGTGGTCTTGGCTTCAAATATTTTGTAGTAAGCCAGCAATGTTCCAATGTTATCCTGATTCTCCAAAACCTCTTCCGGCCTCATTGGTTTCGTAACACCATCACCTGCAAAGTAGATAATCATCAGAAAGCCTTAGAATAGGGTTTTTGGTTTTTGGTGGATCTTGAAAGACCAAGGCCATTTCGGCATACTATCCGCAAGACGTTTGAAATACCGAAGGTTCGCCAACGATCTCGCCTCCCAATTCGACGTTACGCCCCACTCAACCTCATCCCCCATTTCATTTACAGTGCCCACCGGCACTTCGATTTCATTTAACCATTCCATGACCTCTCTTGATAACAAACGGTTCTTTCTCTTTATCGTAGGAAGAACGTCTTCTTTATCAATTTTCGTTTTTGTGCGATGAATGGAAACAGGAGCACTATATGGAGCAACGTCCATTCGATACTTCCCATTTTTTCTTGGTGGCACAGCGATGTTTCCATAGATTGCAAGTTTCAGCCACGAGCTTGAGTCCACACTCCACCACGGATAAGCCGTCATCAATCGATATGATGTTGCTGCTAATCCATGTACCTTGACAATTGGCATTCCAGTTCGATCTGTCAGTATTTCACTCCAAATTTTGTCCAGTGCAGGTTTTACCGCCTTCCATGGATTTGGTGTGATCCCTCCAATACATATGAAGTCATACCCCTCTTTGATATACTTCTCAAGCCATTTTGTATCGTTACCAAGATGGAAGACGGGGAGAGGGGAGAGACCTTTAGATTCGAGATATTTGAGAGAGTCGTAAGAGCCTTGAGCATTGTTGATAATGTCCAAATTGATGTAGAATGTGATATGCCTTCGGTTCTTCTTGATAAATCGAATGTATTTCTCTCGATAGGATAGAAATTCTTCCGATTTCACATACGAATGATCTTCTCTCAATCGATCTTCAAATCTGTTTCCGGGCGAACCCTTTGTGCTTCCTTTTACCATTCGGTTGTAAAAGTTCACAGCTCCAGAATCAATCATCAAATTCACAGCGTCCGTCATTGAATCATCCTCAGTCTCGCTGCAATCGCTAACATTATGTACATTTCAACTTTGTGGATATAGGGGGCACTATCGCGGACAATTTCCTGTACTGTTTTTGAAACACATACTGAAAATATACGACGAGGACGTACTGGATACAATTTGCAGGCTTCTTCAAATTCTGCGTAGCGGGAATCGTCGTAGGAATTGATTTTGCTTTGAAGGAAGGAGGTAGGAATAAAACTGGGATAGAGACGAGTGGGATTGAAGGGAGAATGAATACCAGAATCGTCATATGGCAGATTTGGATAGGGTTGAAAGAATTGTCCTAGCCCACCTTCTGTCCCATTTGTTCTGATTCTCTCCACTAATTCCATCGGTTTCTTGCCGTACTTTGCCAAAAACTCACCTGTTCTATTCAATGTTTCAATTGTTTCTCCGGGTGCAAATGTCATCGTAAGAAAGAAGGGAAGAGAAGGGGACAAGGAGGAGAGCTTGATACATGCTTCTTCGTGCTTAGTGCCCCCCTTTGACTTCAACAAATTGATCCCCTCAAACCCAACCTCAAGCAAAAATACACCACATTCTTCCAAATACCCCTTCCCATACTTATCGATGAATCGACACAAATTGATCGCATCTCCGAGAACAATGCTGTTAAATCCGCCGATCTCCTTGCACAGCGTCAACACCTCATACATACGGTCGATGTCCACCGCCAGATTTTCATCCACAAAATGAATGTTATTCCATCCACGAGATTTGAAATACTCCAGTTTCTTCTTCACATCTTCCATTGGTAGAAGCGTGATTTTACGATTGTTGTTTTTGGAACCGGGACAGAAGAAACAACCATTGGAGCAGGCATAGGAGGTATGAATTGGATATAGATTCCCTTCAAACTTCCCATTGATATGTGCGTCACAATCTGACAGCAACACAGTTCCCAACCTGTGAAAACTCTTCCCCTGATGTTTCATCCCTCCAACAATGACTTCATCTGAAAGGTAGATGGATGGAAACCCAACTTCTTCTATGAAACCATAGTAACCAAAGAAGATGGCTTCTGGATACAATCTGTGAATTTCTAAGCACATGTCTTTTTGTGGAGGGGTGCAGAAAGACACATAGATTCTGTAATCCTTGTTGTGTGTATCAATCTTTGGAAGATCGAGCAGTGTAAAGTTTTCAATAAAGTGGACTTCTTGGTTTTTCTCGTAAACCAGATAATCGTGGAAAAGATATGGGAGATAGTTATAACCCCCACGATTCCATTCGGTAGAAGCTGGATCAAGAATGTAGATTCGCATGATTAGGCACTCACTTCATAGGGATCGTCAATGGGTTCATTTCGCATCACTTTCAACTGTCTCTCCCACGCACTATCAAATCTCTCATGTATCCATGCTCTGCTCTCAATACTCTCTCTCGTCCACAAATCATCCCTGTCCAATATATTCATCACTTTTTCTGCCGCACTTTCCAGATTCAAATGCTGATACATATAATCTCGGTCATAACGGAGAGTTTCTGGAAAAGAGCGAAAAAATGGATAGACAGGATAGCACCCCGCCACACTTGACTCTAACAATGTAATCGCTACAAAATCTTGACTTGCTGTATTCATTTGAATTTTGGCATACTGCAATTCTGCGTAATACTTTTCCTTCGTCAGATTTTCCATGAGAATGATATTGTCTGGATACTTTTCGCAGGATTGGTGTAATGCGTCAAGATTGGAAGGATCATTGCTTCTGAGTTTGGGAGCAGATGTACAAATGATGAATCTTGTGTAGGGTCTTCGTTCAACAACTGTTTCGGCAACCTGGAGGAAGAATTTTGGATTCTTTTCGCTATCCCATCTACTCGAAAATACGACATTGTCCTCCCTATCCCTTTCCCAAACAGGTAATGTCATTCTCTCTTTTACTTCTTCACTGCAAAACGGATGTCCTGTTACATGGACTTTATCAATCGGAGCAATTCCGCCATCCACTACCAATCTTTGCAAAAAAGGACCGCATACAAATATTCCGGTCAATACTTCTCCAATACCCTTTTCAAAGTGTCTCATCCATTTTCTCATTGGATGGGTAAAATCAAATTCATCAACACTTTGAGCATGAAGAAAGGCGTACGTTTTTGGATGCACATTCAAAAGATGGAAGGCGTAAGGCAATGCTTCAATCCCTGGGTGCCAGAAGTCATCAAAGTAAATCACATCATCCGAACCTATCTGTCCTGTTTTCAGCATTTGCAGCAGCTTTGTCATCTGTGAAAAACAGTACATCGAACGACCCGTCGCATCAAGCACACATCCAGATTGAATCGTATTTTGAACGGGTGTATTTTCAGCGTCAATTCGGTGATACGGTACTCCGGCCTTTATCCAATTTCGCTCCAACCATCCAGTTGTCGGAGCACTCCACTGCATGGTGTACCTCTCCTTGTAACTCTCAAGTGGCAAATAGTACAACATAACTCTCCCTCCTTTTCAACATGAAGGTGTTTGTCTTTCCACCCTCGCCCCGTTTTCATTATCCTCACTTACTTCCACATAATCTGCATCAAAAACATGTAATAGATTCTCAGCAATCATTTCACAAGAATCCTCCAGATACTTCTGGTCATACGTTTTATCGCAGAAAGCATTCACTTTATGCTTCAACTGAATAAATTCGATTTCTCTGTCCAATACTCGTACTCGTTTTCCCAACTTCACAAAAAACACATGTCGATGATAGTCCTTCAAATAAAAAACTTCTTCTGGAGCGTCTTCCCATCTATGCATTGCTTCAAATGTTGTCTTGATCCAGATAGACGTGGTTGTTGTGATGTAACGAGCATCGGACATTTTCAATCTCCTTTTATCATGGACAGAAACTCACTTCTTGTTCTGGCGTCTTCTAAAAACACACCCTTCAATGAAGAGGTAATCATGGTTGAATGTTGTTTTTCAACACCCCGGCAAGACATACATAGGTGCTTTGCAGAAAGGACACAGGCGGCACCTTTTGGTTGCAGATATTTCATCAAGCATTCTGTAACCTGCTCCCCTATCCTCTCTTGAATTTGCAGTCTCCTTGCATAGATTTCAAGAATACGAACTAATTTAGATACACCGATGACTTTACCATTTGGAATATAGGCAATATGTGCTTGTCCGATGAACGGCAATATGTGGTGCTCGCAAAAACTTGCGAATTCCACACCTTTCAGCAACACCATTTCATTACAGGCGCCATCTTCAAATACTTTGATAACATCTTCTGGATTTTGTTTGTACCCACTGAACAACGTTTCATAAGAACGAAGGACACGGGACGGAGTTTCGAGAAGACCTTCTCGTTTTGGATCATCTCCGATATACTCGATCAGACGACGGACATTTTCAAGAGGGCCTTGTTCGTTTTGCATCCGTTCCCACGGAAAGGACACCCAAGTTCCTTTCAACATGCTGTCTTGGAATGTTTTGTCCACAAGGGCATAGAAAGGAATTTGTCCATATTCCTTATGATACTTCCATCGTGTATTTCCAGAATCAACGATATCATCAATGATAATATCTGCTTCTTTTGGGGTTTCCACCAAAACAACATCAAGTTCTTTCCTCGTTCCTCTCAAATAATTTGCCACACAGATTGCAGCAAAAATACCACCCCTCGGTACACCATAAATACGAACTTGGTCGATTCTAAGCGGAATTGTTGGAAGGATCCTAATGCACAGGCAACTTGTTTTGATTGCTATGTCATTCCATGTTAATTCACGTATCTCAGCCACAAAAGAGTCCTTTCCATTTGATAGTCTGTACTCTCTATTATCGTCAAAAATCAGCGAATATTGAGGACTTTTTGCAATTGAATTGACAATTTCCACTCAGGATGACGCATTACGTATTCCAAAGCTGGTTGAAAGTCTTCTGAACATGGTTGGATGTAACACAGGGATTCTTCAAACAATCGCGGGGCTATGAAGGGTTCCAGTTTGGCAGGATCATAATCACCATACACAACTTTGATTTCAGATGCATTTCGGATGGCTTCTTTTGCAACCAGCAGATAACCTTGCTTTGGTGAAACAGTCATCCAATCAATCAACGCTTTTGTTTTTGCTGTTTGTGTCTCATACAAAGTTCCATTCGTCTCTACAGCAACACGCACATCAACCCATCTTGCACCATTTCCACAAGTCAATCTATCCAGCACATCCTCCAAATCGTGCAAAAACGGCTCCCCTCCTGTCAGCACCACCATATCACCTTTTTGCAGCAAACCATCTACACGGTCGTAGATTTGATTGGCATTGAGGGTTTCTTTTAGAGAATGATCTGTATCACACCATCGACATGGAGGTATTAAATTACATCCGGAAAAACGGATGAATACAACAGGCTTCCCTGCATGAAATCCTTCCCCCTGGATAGAGCGAAATACCTCGGCGATTGGATAATTTGTCATAGTTCGTACCATGCCATATTCCCATCACTTTCTTGTACAGAGACTCTTGCGACACGAATGGATTCTGGATACTTTTCACACTCCAAAAACTTTTCTATTTCGTCATAGATCCACTTTGCAATATTTTCAGCAGTTGGATTTATCGGCAGAATAGAATTTAGATTCTGGTGGTCTAATTTCTGCACAATATCTTTGATTTTGGCAAAGTCGATCAGCATACCATATTCGGTTAATTCGTATCCTTGTATTGATATGCCGATCTTCAAATTGTGCCCATGTTGTCTTTCACATGGAGAAGAGTAGGGAAGATCGAGACAGTGACCTACCGAAATCTCCATTGTTTTTGTCATTCCGTACATTGCCGCTCCCTTAAAAAGAAATAGACATATATGTCTTTTGCATATATGTCTATTTTCTACGATATCCTTGAATTGAGCTTGATTCAGATCGCGGAGCAATAGCCCTTACCATCAACAAATTTCACACCGCGAGAGTTATCAACCGCATGGTTCAGATGGCGAATGATGAAGGCTTCGTCAATCGGTTTCTTATCGCCGACTTTCGTGTTCCTGAGTTTTCTGGCGATGTCCTTAGCAGAAATTGGGGTCTTGGTCAGACACGCATCGACCTTTCCGGCCTTCGATTCTGTTCGATACCCAAATTGATTCAATCCCTTGTGGATCACTTTCTTCTTCTTTTCCTTCTTACCACTTTCCTTTACAGCCTTCTTTTCCTTTCCCTTCTTCGCTACCACTTCAGCCTTCTTCTTTTTGAGAGGCTTCTTTTCCGTCTTCACATCCTTTTTCACCTTCTTCTTTTTCGGTGTCTCTTCTCTCCCCTCATATTCCGCAATAGTCATAATCCTTCCACGATTGCTATTTTCCTTCTTCGCCTTCTTTACAGCCATACTCATGTCTCCTTCTACAGCAAGTTCAATTTTTCCACCATGTTCTTCAATCTCTCTGCAAATCCGATTGCAGATATGCTCCTTATTGCTTTTTATGGATTCTGGAATGTCTGGAGTGTCTTTCAAGAGGGATGGAAGTCGATTGAGTTTTCTTGTCAATCGTTCCTCATCCCATTTTTTAGCCGTCTTATATCCGATTTCTCGAAACATAGAGACGGCTTCGTCATGTGTGATTTGCATAGCAAGGTGTCCTTTCCAAGTAACCAACACATTGTCGCTCATTTTTCATGCTTTGCAAGCCTAAAGTCAAAAAATTCCTGAATTTTACACAGAATCTTTCCAATAATTCAACCGATACGTCCACGTATATATTGGATGGGTGTCTGTTCTCCGATATTTCTCCATTGTTCAACATTTTGCACAACCTCCTGTAAAACTTTTACAGTATCCATCCCAACATCCATCTGTTGCAAAAGCACAATAACACCTTTAACACATACCAGCAGACAATCCAATACCTCCGTCATTTTTGTAACTTGTCGTACTACCGCCTCTTCATCACAAGACACACAATAGTCGGAGACAGGGCCTCCGACTATTTTGGTATCGATAGCAGCTTGTTCTTTCGGGACCATCAATGTGCTGATACGATCCAAAGCCGCTTGCAGTTTCATACCAGCCTCATACCATCTCGCATTCTCGGCTGATAAGGCGACAATTTGAGCTTTCAGCCTATTGACTTTTTCCTCATATTCACAATTTTTATCCTCTTTTATATACCCTTCCATTTCATTCAATTCTCTTGCACACACACCCGCTATTGCCATTGTCTCACAATAAGCAATGATTTTTGGTTTATTGTCGAGATCATATGCGACAACACACGCTGTCATTCCAATAATGCTGTTTTCTGTCAATCCTTCAGCACAATAACAGAATTGCTTTTCGCCATTCATTGGAGGGCCTTTATGGGGTAGGTCTTGTTCCACATCCGATCACAGGGGCTGTGTTCTTCTTTGTTCCGCGTACAGCAATTGTGCCAATTCGTTGAATTGGTGTTTGGTGAAGCTCAGACGGAATATCGGTTGCTGCAATGTAAATGTACTCCACTCCAATGAATGTCTGTGTCGATGTGAGCGTGTACGTATCGGGTGTTGGATGAGTGAGTGTCCCTTTGCTCACCGTCCAAACCAACGAGTCGCCATCTTCATCACACCCCCACCCATCAATACTCCACCGTACCCCAACATCTACACTCAAAAACCCAATCAATGACGATTGACCTGAAATCGGATCGATTGGAACCATGTTGGGGTCGATTGGAAATGGAGGAGTTGAAGGATCGAGATAGGTTTGTTCCGGACAGGTTTGAGCAAAGGTCAGACTTGCAAAAATCAGACACACGATCACTACAGCCATTTTTCTCATTTTTGACTCCCTTTCTCATACTTTGTATTTAGGTTTCCATAATTGCCATGCATCACATAAATGCTGTGGCGTTGTACTTCTCCCATTGTACGGAGAATCCTTCCCATGACAAGCCCTAATCGAACAATATGTCCCCTTTCCAATATAATAAAACTTGCAGTTATTGCATCTTGGCTTTGTTTTATTCTGCTCTTCTGGCATTTCTTTTTCTTTCAAATTGAAATGCTTTCTGTCGATCTTTGACAGGTTGGGATGGATCTTGGATGAAATCAATCAATGGGTTTCGACTTTTTGTTTTCATCCACCACTCCACAAATACCGGCTCATTGCGTAGAAATTTGACGTAAGGGATGGCTTGTGGAGGAACAGGATGAATGGATGGCGGAAGATACAACAGTACAGAGATAAGCATATGCACAATCATTTTACGACCTCCACTTCTGCTGGAAGGAATGTTTGGCCAGCTTCCCGAATCATCTCTCTTTTTCTTTTCATTCTGGCTTTATCATATTCCATCTTCCTCCATTTTTTCAGCATCCTTACATTCTCCCATAACTCCCTCTCCTCTACTATTTTTGCAGGGTCATGGCGATAGTCCACAGGATCAAAATTATCAGTATCGGTTAAGGAGGATACTGTTCCTTCAAAATTTCTGCGGGAGTCTTTGTGCAATCCTGTTTTCAAAAACCAACCATACTCAATCATTGTCAAAATTGTAAATTTTCCACTTCCTGTCAATTGATCCTCTCTCCGATGTCTCAAACATTGTAACCATCCCCATGAAATCAAATCACATCTATCCAATACACGGTCCCTCCGAAACCTTCTGGCTGCTTCATTCGCACAGTGTATCAATAAACCATAATGCCGTTCACTCCAGTGAAATCCATTATTCTTCTTTGGACGTGTATATGGTGGCCATGTCCACAAACGCTTCCATATTTCATGTCTACAAATTGAACCCACTTCGTTTTTAGTAACATCGAATTGCTCTGCAATATCAAGGTAGGTCCTATCTGTCTCTCGATACAACCTTTCAATCTCAAGGACTTGTTTTTCTGTAAGTTTGTGTTTGTATTTTTTCATTTCATAAATTCCTCCATGAATTACATGATGCAGAAATAGAGGACATGCCTCGAATCATCCGTGATTGAGTAAACCCGGTCCATCGTAAACATGTCCTCTGGCAGAAAGATAACTATTCAAAAGAGTATAAAGCCGCCCTAACACAAGGACACAAAAGGATAGGGCGGCTCCGGAGGTAATAGGCAATATTTGAAATTATCAAGGAAAAACGGATGGAATGTTTTCAGACTCATGTTTTGCATCCTTGCAAGAATCTTTCTTCATTCCTTTTCCATTCCATCCGTATTATCGAGAATTGCACACAGATACTTTCGTTTCAATCCAATTGCTCTGTGTTTTTCTACTTTTTCAAAAGCTGCCAACCACTCATCTTCCTGCACACACCAATTCAATTCATTCAGCAACAATTCATATTCATCAACCCATTTCTCCATTTCCTTGACTTTTCTCATTTTCAAATGAGAAAGCAATACGAAACAGGCGATCAACAAAAATGGCAATATGTGCAAAAGAATTATCATTATTTTACCCTCTGATGTCTTTATTCATTGCAAGATTATCGTCAAAATAAAGAGGAAAAGAGGAAAAATTCACTTTTTTCTGAGAATTTCCCGTCAAAAATTCTTGACAAAAGCGGGGCGAAAGTGCGATAATACGAAGAATGACCCAAACGCAATCTATTGTGGAGCAGCCGAGCATGAAAACGCAGACCAAACCCAAGACCAAACACAGAGAACCGTCGATCCCTCTCTCCAAACTCCCTGATTTCTTCCACGTGATGTTTAACACTTGGAAAATGGAGCACGAGAACAACAGATTGGACGAGGTCGGGTATTACAAATCTGAAGGTTTGCCAGTGCCGCCCGATACTCTCTTCTAATCTGAAAACTGAATATGGTGGGGACAGGCTTTCGCGAAGCCAAAACGATCTTCTTTGCTCAATCGTTCGTCCCCACCTATTTTTAACTTTTTGAGCAAAGTGAAAGGATGCAACACATGAGCAAAGGACCGAAAGACTTCGTATCAGACACATGGCTTAAGGATTTCCTCATTTCCAACAATCTCAACCACAAACATGTCCGCAGCTATGGTGCAATCACCACAATCACCTCCCACCCGGAATCCATATTTCTTTCGCAGTTGCTACACTACACGAATTACACGGAAAATGGCAAACCGAAGTTTTATGTCGAAGGCAAGGGATTCTGGCTGAGGCGAAACTGGTGGTGCAAGACCACAGGAATGAGCAGGAGCAGTCTCGATAGACTACTGAAACTGTATGCAGAGAAGAAGCTAATACGTGTGGCGCAGAGCGAGCAACGGGGCGAGAATAAAAAATTGTGGATTCGGGTCTTCAAGAGGCGAATTCGCCGATATCTAAAAGACAGGATTCGGGCCACGAAAAAGGACAAACTTATCTGGATATCGGAGGAAGAGGAGTATTAAGAACGGTCGTTTTTCACATACTGCAATGTCACTGTGTGTCGTCATTTGGTACCGGAAGTGGTTTCATTTGAGACCGGAAGTGGTTTCATTTGAAACCGGAACCGGTTTCATTTGACGACACTAAGTAGATATAGACCCCTATAAGTAGACACCATCAAAAAAGACACCTTCCTTGCCCCAGCAAAAATGCTGGGAGCAAGGGGTGTGTCCTCCTCCGGAGGTTTAATGATTTATGGCAGATGGCATAAATGCGCCATAAAAGCCCGTCGCACCCTACCCGCCATAAAAAGCACGATCTTGCGTCGATTGTTCAAGCGTTGGGGAACCCTCTGCCCGGCGAAACAGGCTCCGTCGATTTAAGACACGATATTTTTCGACCCCTATCACGACACCCCTTAAACATAGATCGTCGATTGTAGGTCACTACAGACGCTCTAAACACTAAATGGTACGTCGATTCAACCCCCCTATTTCCTACATTGTCGAACGCATGATTAAATTCCCCAAACCCAAACACCCTGCTACACACACACATTTATTCTCCAAATATTCAGCATCCCTCACTTTTATCCAATTGAATCGCATGATCCCTTGTTTCTTCTCCTCTTCCGTTTGATTCATTCCAAGCATTGCTGTCACATGCGCCAATTTTCGTTTATCTTCACTGCTGTGTTTCCGTGTGATAATCTTGGCATCATACGATTCACGATTTGTTTGTGTTGCAGTAACTACAAGGCAATGATACATTTGGCTGATCTTTCGCAATTCTCTCCAAGTTCGATCAATTCGATCCCTTCCCTCTGTTTTTGGATAGCTCATATCAAGAATATCCGAATAATCAATTATAGCCACATCAGCCATCCATCCTTCTCTTGCTGATTCTCTCAAATATGATTCAATGTGTTTTGTATGCAAGGTGGAGTTGGGATGGCAGGATAATTTCAAATAGGGGTCTTTGGAACGAATGACCTGTTTGTTTAGTTTTCTGCAAGCACGTTCCATATCTCTCCAATCCAACCGCTGCTTAAACTCCTTCTCCTTGGTATTGACAATATAACGGTCTGATTTTTTGAGACGGCGAATGGATAATGGAATTTCAATTCTGCATGGATAAAATGGACGTTTTGACAATC
>Ga0123335_1002455_pt1 | contig 27660 bp, 21 predicted proteins | sample BiotimSIPDNA_2_FD_89707 | JGI IMG/M metagenome (GOLD analysis project Ga0123335, IMG submission 89707) | Anaerobic biogas reactor microbial communites from Washington, USA - Biogas_R2 time_0 SIP DNA | ecosystem: Engineered > Bioreactor > Anaerobic > Unclassified | place: Washington, USA...
TCGTCGTTCCCACACTCAGGGGCGCTGCGTCTATTCAATGGAGCCCAGCCACTTTGCGGAGGTTCCGAATTCGATAATGGAGAACATCGCCTCGGGGCGGAGAGTATAAGCGTTTCCTAAATATTAGACACGTAAAGAAAACATATATTATTCTATAATTCTAACGGAGGCTACAAAATGGCAAAGGCTAAATTTGAGAGAACCAGACCTCATGTCAACATAGGCACTATCGGCCACGTTGACCATGGCAAGACCACCCTTACCGCAGCTATCACCAAGACCCTGGCTCTGAAGGACGGCGCAGTTGAGTTCACGGCATATGACCAGATCGACAACGCCCCCGAGGAGAAGGCTCGTGGTATCACGATCAACACCAGACACGTTGAGTACGAGACCGACAAGCGTCACTATGCTCACGTTGACTGCCCCGGCCATGCTGACTACATCAAGAACATGATCACCGGTGCTGCTCAGATGGACGGTGCCATCCTGGTTGTTGCCGCTTCCGACGGACCGCTTCAGCAGACCCGCGAGCACGTTCTGCTCGCCCGTCAGGTTGAAGTTCCCGCTATCGTTGTTTTCATGAACAAGGTTGACCTCGTTGACGACGAGGAGCTTCTTGAGCTGGTTGAGATGGAGATCCGTGACCTCCTGAGCACCTATGAGTTTGACGGCGACAATGTGCCGATCATTCGCGGCTCCGCCCGTGAGGCTCTTGAGGCTACCGATACCAACCCCGATAACCCTGTTTACAAGCCGATTTTTGACCTCATGGCAGCCGTTGATGAGTACATCCCGACTCCTGAGCGCAAGGCTGACCTCCCCTTCCTGATGCCGGTTGAGGACGTATTCTCCATCACCGGCCGCGGCACTGTCGCTACAGGCAGAGTTGAGCGCGGTACTGTTAAGGTTGGCGACGAAGTTGAGATTGTCGGTCTGTCCGATGAGGCTCGCAAGACGGTCGTTACCGGTGTTGAGATGTTCCGTAAGCTGCTCGACAAGGCTGAGGCAGGCGACAACATCGGCGCCCTGCTCCGCGGTATCGACAAGACCGATATCGAGCGCGGCCAGGTTCTCTGCAAGCCCGGCACTATCAAGCCCCACACCAAGTTCGTTGGTCAGGTATACGTTCTGACCGCGAAGGAGGGTGGACGCTCCAACCCGTTCTTCACCGGCTATCGTCCTCAGTTCTACTTCAGAACCACCGACGTTACCGGCAACATCGCTCTTCCTCAGGATGTTGAGATGTGCCGTCCCGGCGATAACGTTGACATGACTGTTGAGCTTATCGTTCCGATCGCTATCGAGAAGGGTCTCCGCTTCGCTATCCGCGAGGGCGGCAGAACCGTCGGTTCGGGTGTTGTTACCGAGATTCTCGGCTAATTAAAATAATCGGTGCTGCAGGACAGGGCGTTTTGCTCTGTCCTGCTCAGCCGTATATATTCGCAGCATATCTTTGGGGGCGGTGTAATTCCGCACCGGCTGTACAGTCAGCTAACAGAGTCTCGTTTTCGTGGCTCTGCCAATCGGGTGAAACTCCCGGACCGACGGTTAAAGTCCGGATGGGAAAAGATTGACGCAGCTGTAATATTGCGTTCCCTCGTTTTATATGGGGGAACGCTTTTTCATTGTCGGCACCGGCAGCATAAATATACGCGATCCGCGCGGAGCTTCCGATTGCCCGGAAATTATAGTGCGCCAAATGACAGGAGCATCCGAAATTCTGGGATGAAAGGAATAATCATGAATAAGACTGATAACATAAAACGTTCCGCAAGAATCCGCTACATCGCGGTTACCGCAATTCTGGCAGCGGCGGCGGGAGTAATCCAGCTGCTGGAATTCCCGCTGCCCTTCCTGATACCTCCGTTCATCAAAATGGACTTCAGCGAGCTGCCGGCGCTTATGGGTTCTTTCGCTCTTGGACCTGTCTGCGGAATTCTGGTCTGTTTCCTTAAGAATGTGATAAAGGCGTTCACCACTTCTACCGGCTTCATAGGGGAGTTCTGCAACTTCCTGCTCGGCGCTGCCTTCGTTGCCACAGCCGGTCTCATATACAAATTCCGCAAAACACGCAAAGGCGCCATAGTTGCGTCGCTCGTTGGATCGCTCGTTATGGCGCTTGTCAGCCTGCCGGTGAATTACTTCATATCCTATCCGGTATATATAAAGCTGTTCATGCCCCTTGAAGTGATACTCGGCATGTACCAAGCGATCCTGCCGTCAGTAAAAACCCTTTGGGGCGCATTGATCATCTTTAACCTGCCCTTTACATTCGCCAAGGGACTGATCGACAGCGTTATTACGTTCCTTATATATAAAAAGATTTCACCGCTGCTCAAAACAGGTTTCACACGCAAAGATTTAAAATGACAGAGCAGGACGGCAGAGGAAAAGCAGTGGTATAACTTCTCAACAGTTCAATGTCAATATAGCATTTTGTTGCGTTTACTCCGCAAACTGCGCATTCACCGGTTCTTTGCTTTTCTTAATAATATAGTCGTATTATATTTACATCTTTTTTCTTGATTTTATTCACAACAGGATATATACTTAACTGACAATCGGATATCTTATCAAGAGAGGCGGAGGGACCGGCCCTATGAAGCCCGGCAACCTACCCACGGTCAAGCAATAAGCTGTCTGACGCGGCAAGGTGCCAATTCCCGAGAGATGAGAATTTCGAATCAGAAGCGGTGAACCTGTTCGCTGCCGATAACGCCGTAAGGCGCGTTCGTGTTCGTTATGAGAAATTCCGCCCCCGGTAAACGCCGGGGGTAATTTTCTGTCTTTTTTTGGGGACAATTCCGAAATAATCAACGAGGTATAAAATAATGAAGAAGAACAAAATGCTATTCACATCCGAGTCGGTGACCGAAGGGCATCCCGATAAAATCTGCGACCAGATCTCAGACGCGGTTCTTGACGCGCTCATAAAGCAGGATCCCATGTCACGCGTTGCTTGCGAGACCACAGCCACCACCGGTATAATCACGGTTATGGGCGAGATTACCTCCAAGGCTGCTATCGATTATCAGACAGTCATTCGCAATGTCGTACGCGATATCGGCTACGACAACGCGGAGTATGGATTCGACTGCAATACCTGTGCAATTGTGAATATGATCCATGAACAGTCCCCCGACATAGCGCTGGGCGTTGACCGTTCCCTAGAGGCAAAGGCAGGAGAGATGACCGACGGTCTGGATATCGGCGCCGGCGACCAGGGCATGATGTTCGGATATGCATGCGACGAAACCCCGGAGCTTATGCCGCTGCCTATATCGCTTGCCCATAAGCTGGCAAAGCGCCTCACTGAAGTTCGCAAGAACGGTATACTCAGCTATCTTCGTCCCGACGGCAAGACCCAGGTTTCGATCGAATATGATGACGGCAAGCCGGTTCGCGTCGATACGGTAGTTGTTTCATCCCAGCATTCCGCGGACGTATCGCTTGAAACTATCCGTGAGGATATTATAAAGAATGTAATTCTCCCGATTATTCCAGCGGGGCTGCTTGACAGCGATACCAGGTATTTAATCAACCCCACCGGCCGCTTTACGGTAGGCGGACCCATGGGCGACTCGGGTCTTACCGGCCGTAAGATTATCGTTGACACATACGGCGGCTATTCCCGTCACGGCGGCGGAGCCTTCTCGGGCAAGGATCCCACCAAGGTTGACCGCACCGCGGCATACGCGGCTCGCTACATCGCTAAAAATATCGTAGCCGCAGAGCTTGCCTCGAAATGTGAGGTTCAGATAGCCTACGCAATAGGCGTTGCAAAGCCGGTATCGGTAATGATAGAGACCTTCGGTACCGGCAAGGTGGACTCTGCGGTTATCGCTGAGAAGGTGAACTCCCTGGTCGACCTGCGTCCCGCGGCGATTATCAAGCGTTTTGACCTGCGCAGACCGATATACCGTGCTACCGCCGCATACGGTCACATGGGGCGTGAGGATCTGCGCGCACCATGGGAGAACCTCGATATAACCGAGTCACTTGCCTCTCTGTTGAAATAAACAAGACGCATTTATTATTTACCAATTACTGAAAAAGATAAGGAAAGCCGATGTTAAACGCACAGGAACGGGATATCGTTGAGGTCTCGGGGCTGGTGGAGCGCATACGCTTCCGCAGCGACGACGAGGCCTATACGGTATGCGAAATATCAAACGACAAGGGCGAGCTTATCACGCTTGTCGGCGCGCTCCCGGGACTGGGCGAGGGCGAGGAGATACGGGCGTCGGGCAGCTGGGAGGTTCACGCCCACTACGGGAAACAGCTCAGGGTAGAGTATTACGAAAAGCAGCTTCCCGAGACACCAGAGGCGATGCTGCGATACCTGTCATCGCGGGCAGTGAAGGGAATAGGTCCGGTCACCGCTGCCAAGATCGTCGATAAATACGGTGCAGACTCCTTTGAGGTAATCGAAAACCACCCCGACTGGCTGGCATCGCTGCCGGGTATTACAGCACGCAAGGCCGAGGAGATATCAAGAAACTTCCGGGAACAGAACGGAATACGACAGGTCATGATGTTCTGCCGTGAACACATCGGCACTTCGGCAGCGGTTCGCTGCTACAAGCGGTGGGGGCTGTCGGCTGTCGAAACAATAAAAAATAACCCCTTCATACTCTGCGAAGAGATATCCGGCGTAGGTTTCGAGCGTGCCGACGCACTGGCGAGGGCATGCGGATTTGAAACGGACGACCGCAGGCGGGTCAAGGCGGCGCTTCATTATGTGATGAAGTACAACTCAAGTCAGAACGGCTATGTCTGTCTGCCCGAGGAAATGCTGCTCAGAGCAGCCGCCGATATGCTCGAAATCTCGCGGGACGACGCCGATATGGCGCTTGACGATTGTATATCCGATAGGACACTGTGTGTGGTAAAACTTGACGGCAGGCGTTATGTATACCTGACAAGCCTATATGATGATGAAAAATACATAGCGAACAAACTGAAACAGCTTGATAGGCTCTGTCCCGCGGTGAATATCGAGGATATAGGGCGTTTTATATCACGGATCGAGGAGGAAAACGGCATAACCTATGCCGCCATGCAGCGACGGGCAATAACCGACGCGCTCACTTCGGGGGTCATGCTGCTCACCGGCGGCCCGGGTACGGGTAAAACCACGATAATCCGTGCGGTAATACAGGTGCTGAGCCAGATGGGCGGCGATATTGCCCTTGCCGCACCGACCGGACGGGCTGCAAAACGCATGTCGGAGGCGACTCAGCACGAGGCATCCACCATACACCGACTGCTCGAGATGGTCTACAATGATGAAGACTATCCGGTTTTTCAGCGCTGCGAAAACAATCTGCTGGATGAGGACGTCATAATCATAGACGAGGCGTCTATGGTGGATACGGCGCTGATGGCGTCCCTGCTTCGCGCCATAAAACCCGGGGCGCGGCTTATCATGATAGGCGACGCCGACCAGCTGCCATCTATCGGCGCGGGCAATGTGCTCAACGACCTTATTGAATCGGATGTCTTCGCAACAGTTAAGCTGAAGGAGATCTTCCGCCAGGCGCAGAGCAGTCTGATTATTACAAATGCCCATGCCATAAACAACGGCGATGAACCCAACCTGGACGCAAAAGAGGGAGATTTCTTCTTCCTCACCCGCAACGACCAGTCACAGATTATTCCGACAATAGTGGATCTCTGCAAGCGCAGACTGCCGGCAACCTACGGCGCCGATATAGTGGATAAGCTGCAGGTTATCACCCCTTCGAGAAAGGGTTGCGCGGGCACAGAACAGCTCAACCATCAACTGCAAATCGCGTTGAATCCTCCCGGTCACGGAAAACGCGAGAAGAGCGCCCACAGCGTAGTCTTCCGTACCGGCGACAAGGTCATGCAGATAAAAAACGATTACGATATCGAGTGGGTGCGCGACGGGCATCAGGGCGTGGGCATTTTCAACGGCGACATCGGACGGATAGAGAGCATTGACAATTCGAGTGAGGAGATAGTCATCGACTTTGACGGACGGGTTGCCGTCTATGACTACAACATGCTTGACGAGCTGGAACACGCTTATGCCATTACAATACACAAGAGCCAGGGAAGCGAGTACCCGGTGGTCATCATACCGGTATACGACTATTCCCCAAAACTGCTGACCCGGAATTTGCTCTACACAGCGGTTACCCGTGCCCAGCAGATGGTTATCATGGTTGGCAGACAGGATGTAGTGACCGGCATGATTGCTAACAATCAGCAGACCTTTCGCTATACCGGACTTCAGCAGCAGCTTGCCGGCACCGTGGAGGTTTAGTCGATGTCACTGCTATTTCCCGACCGATGCCCGGCATGCGGCGAATTGCTCGACGGTATACCGAAGGACGAAGATCTTCTCTGCCGGAGCTGCCGCTATCGCTGGGAGCTTGAGAAGCATCATCCCTGTCCCGATTGCGGGCTGTCGGAGGATATCTGCGGCTGCTCGCGCGATGTGGATTCATTGACCAGGCATTTGGTTCGCTATGTGTCGGAGATGAGCGGAGAGGAGCCTCTGCCCCTTCCCAACCGGCTGATATTGGCGGCGAAGGAGCGCTACGACAGGCGGCTTTATTCGTTCTTAGCCTCGGAACTCGCGGTTATTATCGGTGAGCTTGCTTATGGGGATAACTCGGTGATAATCACTTCGCCGCCCCGCGGATTCTTGTCTGTTGTACGCACCGGCACCGATCAGGGCGCCGGGATTGCGAAACTGGCGGCGAAATATGCAGGCTTAAGATATAAAAAACTCATACTGCGCCGGGGTTCATCGGAGCAGAAGCTGCTGAGCGCCGCAGGCAGGACAGAGAACGCCGAAAAGTCCTACCGCCTTGTCCGCGGCGCCGCGAAAATCTGCCGCGGGAGGCACATTATACTGTTTGACGATATAATAACCACCGGAGCAACGGTGTCGGCCTGCCAAAAACTGCTCTATGATTGCGGAGCCATGCAGGTCTCGACCGCCGCCCTGTCGCTTTCACGCTCATCAAGAATAGTGAAAAAGATAAACAGACGATATAAAACTGACGAAACAGAGGAATGAAGTTATGAAAACCGGAATCTGTACCACCGATTTTAAGACAATGCCCTGCGAACAGCTGTTTTCACGCATCGCAGAAATAGGCTTTGAGACGGTTCAGCTCGCCTTCGCATCGGTTGCCGAATGCGGCTACACACCCGACGAGTCGATCGAAATCCCCGAGAGTGTCGATCCGGCGGTGGTAAAACTCATAAGGGAAACCGCCGGATGTTACGGACTCGAAATTTCGGCAGTCAACGGCACCTTCAACATGACCCATCCCGACAAAGCGGTGCGGGATGAAGGTATCAGACGCTGGAGGGGCTTCGTAGAGGCGGTGAACGGACTGGGAGTGAAGTACATCTCTCTCTGCTCGGGCACCCGTTCCCGCGAATCGCTCTGGAGCTATCATCCCGACAACATGAATGAGGACGCCTGGAGCGATATGATCGCCACGGTATCAGCCTGCACCGCCATAGCCGCGGAGTACGGGATCACCCTGGCAGTGGAAACAGAGGTAGCCAACGTCATAAATACCCCCGAGAGAGCGCGCCGAATGATGGACGAGGTGAACTCCCCCTACCTTAAGATGGTCATGGACTGCGCCAACCTCTTTCATCCCGGACAGGCGAAGGTCGAGAACTCGGCTGACATTATCCGCCACGCCTTCGATGTGTTCGGCAGCGATGTGGTCATCGCCCACGGCAAGGACATTAACGCCGGCGAGGGCATCGAATTCTGCGCCACCGGCCGGGGTATCGTTGACTTCGGAGTATTCATTGAGCAGCTTGACAAATACGGCTATAAGGGCGATATGCTGCTCCATGGCATATATGATGAGGAAGATATGCCGCGCGCACTCGCATTCTTCAGACAGCAACTTAATATATACAACGATTTTGTCAAGCCGAAGAAATAAGAGAAAAATTAAAAATGAGCGTCCCAACCGTGCGGGACGCTCATTTTTGTATGCAGTTTTAACGCAGTACGCAGCCGCCGAGATTTATGGGCGGGCCGGCAAGGTTCTGACTGAACTCGCCGTTCACCTTATCGCCGGCGAATTTCAGGTTGAGTTTCTGAACATAGGCGTTGCGGGTACATGCCATTAGCAGCTCAAAAGTATGGTCATTCCACCAGCCGATAGTTGCGGCGATATGCGGGGTGAGCATAATTCGGAATGGAACCGACAGCGGAGTATCAACGCCGAGGTCGTTTTCAATCCATTCGCAGCTCCCAGCCCTTATCGTGCGCTCCTCGCCTTTGATTGTCAGGGTGATTTTGTCGGCGGAATCCACACGTATGCCGTTTATGTCGAGGGGATTGTGGAAGAGCTGATAAGGACGACCTATAAGGGCATCCCTTGGCTGTGAATTTGCATCGCTGTTTACCGTGGGCAATGAACGGCTGAGCACCAGCGTGTCGCCGCTGGAGCATTTTTCATCATTCAGCACGGGCAGCAGAATCTCCCATATAGCAGTCATAACTGCCTGCATATCGTGGGTTCCCGAGGTGATAGCCATGACGGCATTCTGCTCCGGCATTACCAGCACATATTGGCCGAAGGCGCCGTCGCCCCGATATGTACCCCGAGGCTGACAAATCCAGAACTGCCAGCCGTAGCCGCAGGCCCAGTCACCTCCGCCGACACTGTAAGTCTGCCTGGAGGTTGCGGTGTCGATGAGCTTCGGGTCAAGCAGCTGCTCGCCGTTCCAGGAACCGCGATTCAGCAGGAACTGACCGAACAGGGCGATATCCTCGGTTTTGATATTGAAGCCGAAGCCGCCGTAGGGTATGCCCCGAGGACAGCTCTCCCACCAGACATCTTTTGATATGCCAATCTTGTCGAAGAGCCGGGGGCGCAGATACTCAAATACCGGCAGTCCGGTGACCTTTTTCACAACAGCCGAGACCATATATGTGGAAGGGGTGTTGTAGAGGAAATATTCGCCCGGCTCTTTCTTCAGCTCGGAGGTCATGAAGGCAGAAACGCCGTCCTCACATCCGAACACAGCGTCCGGCTCGGACTCGTGACCGGTTGTCATTGTGAGCAGATGGCGGACTTTCAGCTTCTTCATGCGCTCGCATGTAATGTAACCCGGGAAAATGTCTGTTAAAAGGTCATCCGGCGACAGCAGACCTTCCTGCATGGCGAAGAGGGAACCCACCGAGGTGAAGGACTTGCTCAGCGAATTTAGCATATGATTGTATTCGGGGCGGTATGGCTTCCAAAAGCATTCGGCGGCTTTATCGCCGTCCTTCATAAGTATTACGGAATGCAAGCCGTAATTCTTTTCTACAGCCCTGTCAATGAATTTTGTAAATGCGTCTCTGATTTTCTGTGACATTCGTTTTCCTTCCTGATAATATGATTTAATAATGTCAGACGAGCAGCAACGCGGTTTCAACCTTGTCAGCCGTAACCTCGTATGTGCGTCCGTCGATAATCTTTAAATAATCCCTGCCGTTTGAAAAGGGCAGCCGTCCCCGTTCGACCAGCTCGCAGCGCAGTGTGACCGGCGTTTCCACCGTGAACGGTTTCATCTTGTCAATGTTTTTGACTGCCGCAATAGCCTTCTCGCGCAGGAGCGCGTATGCCTTTTGGGGCGGCAGCAGCTCGGCGCCGTTCCAGGTTATGCCTCTCTTGACCTGTGCGAACTCGGCCCAGGGCAGGAACTCGGAAACTTCGGCTCTGAGCTTGTCGTCTCCGCTTACCATTATAACCGGAACACCGTACTCACCGGCGATAGCCGCGTCGACGCGGGCTTCACCGGCTTTCACACCGTTGAGCCACCAGTTCTGAATATTGGCAGAGCTCCAGGTGTGCTCCAGGTGCCCCTCCGGCGTACCCGCCATGGGATGATAACCCATGAGAATTACGCCATCGGTGCCTTCAAAGTCGAACAAACGCTGAGCGCCGATATAGCCGCTGATGACCGCGTCGACCGCCGGGGATATTTTTTCCCAGTAGACATTGTTTGCGCCGCTGTGACAGTCGCGGACAATAACCTCGTCAACCTCTGCCTCCTTCAGCGCTTCGGCTACAACGTTTATGTCCTTAGTCATGAAATTGCGGCCTTCGGCATAGCGGGAAGTGCCGTCTGTCACCTGATCGCGGCAGTAGATGCCCGATATACCCTCAAGATCCACCATAAGCAGTATCTTCATATAAATTACCTCCTGTCTGAGTATACATAAATTATAACCTTCTGTTCCTGCTCTGTCAAGTGCCATCGAACCGAGTTTGCCGGTACAAATGTTTCGCTGCGGCAGCTCTTGACCTTTTCCACTGGATGTGATAAACTTATTTTTAAGAAATACACAACCATATCAATCGTCAGGAGCGCATTAGTAATATGAAGAAAATAGTAATGATCGGAGCGGGGAGCGCTACCTTCTCGGTGCCGCTGATAAACGACCTGTCGCTGACCCCCGAACTTTCCGACAGCCACGTGGTGCTGGTGGATATCGACGAGAAACGGCTTGCCACGGCGGGCAATCTCGCCGGAAGACTGGTAGCTGAGCGGAACAGCCCCCTCACCTTCTCCACAGAACTTGACAGAGAGAAGGCGCTGGAGGGCGCCGACTTCGTACTCAACGCGGCGCAGATAGGCGGTCACTCTTACGCCGAGGCGAATCGTCAGTTAGGTACCGACCACGGCTATTATCGCGGCAACTGGCTGCACTACATGCGTCAGATGTGCTTCTTCTGGGAGCTGGCGGGGGATATCGAGCGCATCTGTCCCGACGCCTGGACTATCCAATCGGCGAATCCGGTGTTCGAGGGCGGCACCCTCATCGCACGTACCCGCAAGGTGAAGCATATCGCGCTCTGCCACGGTCATTACGGCTACAAATATCTCTGTACCGCTCTGGGCTATGACCCCGAGGAATGCGAGGCACACGCGGTTGGTTTCAACCACTGGATATGGCTGTCGGCACTGAGATACGGCGAGACTGACCTGCTTCCCATCATGGACGCTAAAATCCGTTCGGGCGAGCTTAAGCTGTCTCCGGCGGTTCGTGAGCAGTATCTTCACTACGGGATGATGCCCATCGGCGACACTCCCCGCATGTGCGCATGGTGGATGCACATCGACTTCGAGACCAAACAGAAGTGGTTCGGCGAGGACGGCGGCATGGATTCCCATGTGGGCTGGGCGAAATATCTGAACCGTCTTGCCGAGAACAACGCCAAGCTGGACTCTCTTGCATCTGACCCCAAAGCGAGAGTGTCGGACGAGTTCAAGCCCACCCGTTCCGCCGAACAGGTTGTGCCTATCATCAACTCGCTTGTCAACAATGTCAAGGGCACCTATCAGGTTAATATTCCCAACGAAGGGCATATCATCAAAGGCATACCCGAGGATGTCTGCGTGGAATGTCAGGCTAATATCGATATACTCGGCGTTCATCCCATAAGCGAACCGCCCTTCGGCAAGGATATAATGATAAAGGCTATTCTGCCCCGCTGGACATATATGGAGCTTATGGTAGAGTCGGTACGCCTCCACGACCGCACTCTGCTGCTTGAATACATGCTCCGCGACCCGCGCACCGCAAGCTATGACCAGGCGAAAAACTTCATAGATGCCTGGTTTGCCATGCCCGGAAACGAGTATATGAGGGACTGGTTTGGTAAGTAAATAGGTTCATGCCAAACACATAACCGAATAAACAGCAAACGCACCTCACCGGATGAACAGTGAGGTGCGTTTTGTATCGGGTTAAAACATCAGAAGCCGCGCCGATCGCCGGGATCGGATGAGACGAAATCCCAGGGTTCGGTCAAGCCCAGACCGCTCAGGTCTGCGACAAAATCGTTCTCTTCGGCGTTGTAGAGCCGCCAGATTACGCGAAGTCCCTGCAGACTCTCGGGTACGCCGGTAATCGGCTTGGTGCCGTTTGCGATGCAGTCGGCGAAATGACCCACTTCATACTGAGTATGCTTGCCCATGCGGTACTCAAAGACAACCTCGGGCGCCTTGCCGGGGAGATGGCGATAGAGTTTGCCCTCGGAGAGAGCCGCCTCCAGCATTCCGCCGGTGCAGTGGGCGTGAATCGAGTATTTCAGACGGGAGCCGTGTGCACCCCAGGTTCCGAAGTGATAGCCGATGGCGCCGTTTTCGAAAAGAATCGAAACATTGCTGGTGCCTTCCTTCTCCATCCAGGGGGTACCGAAGTTTGTGCCGGTGTGGGTACCCTTTACCGGGTTGCCCATGAACCAAAGCAGAAGGTCGATATAGTGACAGCCGTGACTGAACAGCTGTCCGCCGCCGATAGTGGCTGCAAGAGACGCCCAGTGATCGATGGGGTAGCGGGTCAGCTGCTCGGTCCATATTGACATCTGGAAGCACGGACCGTATTCGCCCGAATCTAACATCTCCTTCAGCTTCAGCACCATAGGATTAAAGCGCATACAGTAGGCGGTCATGAGGGTCAGTCCCTTGGACTGGGCAATATGCGCCAGCTCGAGACACTGCTCCTCCGTATTGCAGAAGGGTTTTTCCATGAGCACATGCTTGCCCGCCTCGAGACATTCGCGGCCGATGCCGTAATGCAGATGATGGGGCACCACAAGCAGACAGGCGTCCACCTTGTCTAGCATGTCGCGGAAATCCGTGTAGGCATATTCCGCACCGTAAATTTCGGCGGCGCGATCAGCGCGCTCCTTAATTATGTCGGCGGTAGCGACGACCTTGACATTATCAAGCTCCGAGAGACCGCTCTCATGAACCTTCTCCATTCCGCCGCAGCCTATAACGCCGAGTTTCAGTTTATCCATTTTTTGCAGACCTCCATTTATTACTTAAATATATTATACCATCCGGTAAAGCCATGTCAACTGTAAAAAGAGCGAATTGTTCACAAAAAGAGAGACCCGCCGTGAAGCGAGTCTCAAATGCAGTGTTATTTCTTTGCCACGATTTCGTGAGCCATCTTGCGCTGAGCCATAACCAGCTTGTAGTAGATACCCTTATTTTCAAGCAGCTCGGCGTGAGTACCGAATTCCGCCACCTTGCCCTTATCAAGAACAAGGAGCTTGTCAGCGTTGCGCAGGGTAGACAGACGATGCGCTATTGCGAGGGTGGTACGACCCTCTGTCAGCTTGTTGAGGGCGTCCTGAATCAGCTTCTCTGTTTCTGTGTCAAGAGCAGCGGTTGCCTCGTCAAGAATAAGAATCCGGGGGTTGTGTATAATCGCGCGTGCTATGGCGATACGCTGACGCTCACCGCCCGACATCGAGTAACCCTTTTCGCCGACCATAGTGTTGTAGCCTTCCGGCAGGCTCAGAATGAAGTCGTGAGCGTTTGCGGTACGTGCGGCGGCGATAACCTCCTCGTCGGTGGCATAAGGCTTCGAGTAGCGGATATTGTCACGTACGGTTCCCGAGAAGAGGAAGGTCTCCTGCAGCACGACGCCCATCTGAGAGCGGAGCGCGTTCTGCGAGATGTCTCTGATATCGACCTCATCTATATAGATATTGCCTTCATTCACATCGTAGAGGCGCATGATAAGGTTGATCAAAGTGGTCTTGCCCGAGCCGGAGTGACCGACAATACCGATCATCTCACCCGGTTCTATGCGGAGACTGACATTTTCGAGAACGGGGTTGTAGCTGTTGTAGCCGAAGGTAATGTTGTCGATTACGATCTCACCTTCGATTTTAATATCGAGGGGGAGTCCGATATCCTGAACCTCCGGGTTCTCCTCGAGTATCTCGAATACCTTGGAAGATGAGGTAAGGAAAGCGGAGATGTTTCTCGGAATGAAGGTGAAATAGAGCAGCGGGCCGTAGATGATGTTGGCGTAGGAGTTGAACTGATGGAGTTCACCGATACGCATTGCGCCGTCAAACACCAGGAGGTTACCGAACAGAAGGATAAGATAGCTGCCGAATCGAATCATGAAACCGAGCAGCGGGAACACGGTATCGAATACCTTTGCGTTATCCTCGCTCTGACGGGAGTGACGGATGCTGGACTCTTTGAAGCGTTCAACCTCGCGCTCCTCCTGACCGAAACACTTAACCACGCGGATACCGTTGAGGATATCCTGTAGCAGATAGCCGGTACGGGTTCCCAGCACCCAGACCTTTATATTGCGGCGCTGGACGAAAGCCCAGAATTTGGAGATAAGCCAGATAACCAGCGGGATCGGAACGAACACGAATAGACACATTTTCCAGTTCATGAAGAGCAGCACGGGCAGCGCTACAACGAATGAGAAGAACTGGATAAAGTAGCTGGGCAGGGAAGAAGTCACAAAGCCCTGCATTACCGATGTGTCGCCGTTTACACGTCCCATCAGGTCGCCGGTAGTGCGGCGCTGAATTGAGGATATGGACAGCGACTGGATTTTTTCGTAAAGCAGCGTTTTAAGCATCAGGGTGAAGCGGTTGCCCACGATGGCGGACATACGTCCCTGAATGACCGACAGCGCCCGGTGAAGCAGGTCTATGCTGACGATCGCGAGAACTACCAGCAGGAAGCCGCTCTTGTCGGAGCCGGTTGCGGTAATATAGTCGTCGACCGCGATAGCTTCGATCTTCGGTACCACAAACTGGAATACAACCGTGAACACCGATACGAAGAAGGGGAAGAACATCATCAGGCGCAGACCCTTGGTCATTGCCCAGAGTTTCTTGTAAACCTCCAGCTTGTCCATACAGAAGGGACAGATGGTGGTGTTGCTAATGAACGGGCGTCCGCACTTTGGACAGAAACGCTCGGGGGTTTCGTTTGTAATCGGAACGAATTCCTTGACTCCCTTTTTGGCTTCTTCGTTGAGAATCTCACAGGCTTTTACAATGACCGCATAGCGCGGAAGGTTGCGTCCCGAGACGAACTGACATATCAGTGTGGAACTTCCGTTAACCGTGGCGTAGAAGCCGCAGCTTCCGTACATAACCTCGGTTTTAAAGCCTTCCGAGCCGATAATCGGCCACTCACCTAACAGTTCGCCGTTGTATAGCTTGTACATCTTCTTGTTCGTAAAGGCCATGTAGCCTTCGACGAACTTGTCGTTCAGTATATTGAATGGAAGACAGTACATCAGGGTTTCATCACTGCCGGCCGCAGCCTCGTATGCCTGCTTATCGGCCTGGGGCAGATCGAACATCAATCGCATAACTGATGTCACGGCTTTCGATTAATGAAAGCCTCCTCCTTTCGGGATAATGGCTTCCCACACCGTGAAACGGCGGGGTACGGGCGTATGGCTTACAGGTATACTTCGATTCTTTTGTAGCTCGCTGGATCGAGCTGCTGGGGGTCGGATATCTCGAAGCAGTTGCCGTCGATGTCGGTGATGATTATTCTGCCGTCCTCGAGAACCCGGATGTTTGAGAAGGGGTTGTTCAGGATGAAGGTGACCATACCCGCAGAGGTCTCGGCGTCCCAGTAGTAGTAACCGAACTTCTCCTTCATCGATATAATCTTTGTGATCTGAGGAGAGAAGTATCTGCGTTCCAGCTCCTCATTTATGATGGCTTGAGTCTCTTTGTCGAAGTCGTCCATGTAGCGAATCATGCCGATTTCCTTGCCGCGGCCCATCTGACGGGTGTTCGGCTCGCGAACCGAAAGGAACTCTTCAGGATTGGTAATCGGGAAGGCGCGGACTACAACCACGCGCTCAAATTTCTCCTGCTTGCCTTCGACATTCAGCTCAAGAGAGATAAGTCCGCCCGCCGAACGGGTGAACTTGGCGTTCTCGGGAGTCAGGGGTACCGATTCACGCTGGTTCTCAAGGATGAGGTCGCCCGCGTCGGCTTCTTCGGCTGCGGCTTCCTTATCGAATTTAGCTTCAAGCGCTTCTGCCTCTGCCTCTTTTTCTGCAGCCGACATCTTCTTTTCGGCATCGGCATCTTTCGCCTTTTCGGCATCGGCATCTTTCGCCTTTTCGGCATCGGTCTCTTTTGCTTTTTCGGTATCGGCTTCCTTTACCTTTTCGGTATCGGCATCTTTTGTCTTTTCTATATCGGCTTCCTTTACCTTTTCGGCATCGGCATCTTTTGCCTTTTCTATATCGGCTTCTTTCGCCGTTTCCTGAATATTCTGCTGAGCCTGATTGTCTACAGCCTTCTTTTCATCTGCCATATCAGTTATACCTCACTTCATGCGCATGTGGTGCGTTTACAGGTTTGTCGGTGTCGGCTTACATTCCGGCGAGAACCTTCTTCATAGCCTCGGACTGGAGAGTATAGAGTCTGTAATATATACCCTTTTTCTCGATAAGCTCGGCATGTGTGCCGTGCTCTGCTATCTCTCCGTTGTCAATGGCATAGAGGTAGTTGCACTCCTTCAGCGTGGAGAGACGGTGAGCGATTGTGATGGTGGTGCGTCCAACAACAAGGCGGTTGAGCGCGTCCTGAATCAGCCGCTCGGTCTCGGTATCGAGAGCGGCTGTCGCCTCGTCGAGAATGAGTATCGTCGGGTTGAGCAGAAGTGCGCGGGCGATTGAGACTCTCTGCTGCTCGCCGCCGGACAGGGAACGGGAACCGGTGCCGACCACCGTCTCGTAGCCGTCGGGCAGATGCATGATAAAGTCGTGGGCAGATGCCTGGCGCGCCGCGGTGATGACCTCATCCATAGAGGCATCGGGACGGGCATAACGGATGTTGTCGGCTATAGTGCCCTTGAAGATGAATATCTCCTGAGACACGATGGCGATGTTTTTGCGCATCGATACGCCCTTGATCTGCTTGACATTCACACCGTCGATGGAAATCGAACCGGAGATAACATCATACAGACGGTTTATCAGGTTCGCCATGGTGGTCTTGCCCGAACCGGTATGTCCCACAAGACCGATGTGGTCGCCGGGGTTGATGGTCAGGCTGACATCTTTAAGGATGGGACGGTTGGGGGCGTAGTGGAAGCAGACCTTCTTGAACTCGATCTTGCCCTGCATGCGAGGTATCTCAACCGCGTCGGGAGCGTCGGTTATCTCGGGAACCGCGTCGATGATCTCAAACATACGCTGAGCGGAGTTGAGTGTCTCGGTCATGAGGTTGGTGAAGTTCGTGAAGAAGTTCAGCGGCCCGAAGATCATGCCCAGATATCCGAAGTAGGTGGTGAACTCACCGTACGTCATAACACCGCCCATGACCTGAATACCGCCGAAGCCCCAGATTGCCTTGGAGGACAGACCGATCAGCAGTGAGATCAGAGGGAAGATGGTGAGGGAGGTCATATTGACCGCCAGGTTTGCCTCATAGAGTTTTTCGGAATAGGAGTGAAAGCGGTTGGTCTCGTCGGTCTCCTTCGCGAACGCCTTTACAACTCGGATACCGGTGAGGGCGTCGCCGAGGAGCGCATTAAGCGAAGAGGAGCGGCGGTACTGCTTGGTATACATGCGCCACAATTTTGGGAGCATGAACTTGAAGATAAGTATGATTATCGGAACGGGCACGAAAACTATCAGGGTCAGTTTCCAGTTCATAATGAAAAGGAAAATTGTCAGACCGATAAAGTTCAGACCGTTTATGATAAGCGAGGGTACGCCGTCGATGAAGAAGGAACGGATTCGCTCGGCGTCATAGTTGACACGGGTGATAAGACGGCCGGTCTGGTTGTTATTGAAGAAGCTCAGCGACAGCTTCTGCATTGCGGAGAAGATGTCAAGCTTCATGTTAAGCGTGACTCGTGTGGAGAGGTGGGCGTTTGCCCGGTTCTGAATAATACCGATGCCCATCGACAGAATAGCCATGCCGAAAATCACGCCGACCACGATATATACCCAGTGCTTCTGATGCCAGATACCGTTCACATCGATTACGCGGTCGTAGAGAATCTGACCGTGGATAATCGGGTTGATAAGGCTTATGGCGGAGGTCATCAGCATACAGAAAAGCACGGTTATAAGCTGAAGCTTGAACTCCACGAAGTAATTGATTAGTCTGCGGACAACCGCCGACTGATTTGTACAGTAGTTGCAGATACGGCGGTCCTGATTATCGTATTCGCGGCCGCATTTGGGGCACTTTGCATGGAACTGCTCAAAGATGGGGTCGTCCTCGGAGACCTCTTCACCCTTCTGCAGACGCTTGACTATATCAATGAAAGCGAATAATTTCTTTTTGCGGGCGTTGGTAGCGTAGGCTATGACCATGGTCTTCGACATGTCGCGCGGCAGTTTGGCAAGCTCAGCCTTATCCTCGGGCTCCGGCTCGGGAGGCCCCTCCTTTGCCAGCAGACGGTTGGAAGAGACAAAGTTGTCGATATACATGCCGTGTATCTGCATGGCATCATAGACCCGATACTCGGCGTTTTTGAATACTCCGGTTACCTGATCTTCGTCATTTTCATGGGACTTGCGGCGCTTGTCGCCTGCGCGGACATGCTCGCTGGCGCGTTCGCGTCTCAGCTTGTAAACCGTCTCGGCGTCGCTCTTTACCGATATGATGTGAAGCTTAACATCCTTGTCAACCGCGAGCCAGGTGACACCGTAGTCTCCGTTGAGATCAAGGTCAAGCTCTACTGCGAGTATTATATCGTCCTGTGAGACGCCATGATCGGCATAGCCGGCTGCTGCATCTGCGTTCAGCTTGTCAAGCGGAAGCATAGATGGATTACCTCCTTGTTTGCATGGATCGTCTGAGTATCAGTTGTGCGGTTTACACAATAACCGGGCTGAAAATTTGTAATGACATAAATACCCGGATATGGTATAATAACGGAAAAAGAGGGATGTCCGCACCGATTACCGAAGGTACCGTAAGCGCACATACCCGGGAAGCGGGGGAATAATATGTTCGGCAGGCTGTTCGGCCGCAGAAGAAAGAATGAAAACAGCGTGGCGTTCCGCCGTGAGATGGCAAAGAAGCTGGACGGCCGCCACATAAAATATGTGACGGAGCGCACCGACAGCGATGATTTTGTCATCGGACGCGATGGGGCGCTGATAGTCAAGGATGACTGCCTTCTTGTCTATTCGTCTGCGAATGTTGTTTTCCGCGGGCGTATCGATGAGCTGCGCATGTCGGAGCTGCTCAGCCTCGATGGAGTTATCATCGAGGGCAGCGACATCGAGCACGACGGCAGGCATCGCAAGGTTATAGCCTACTATACATACTATCTGAAGTCGACCGACTGAGACCGGCATATATCGAATATCAGTATTAATATATTCCTGCTCACATCGGAATAGGTGCCATTGCGCAGCAGCGTCAACACATGACACTGCTACAATATAGCATTGTGAGCATTATAGCAGACCCCGCCGCATTTTGCAACATAATTTTGAATTTTTATGATATTTCTTTGAAAATCGCAGTTTTTGCGGTTAGCCGGCGTCCGCGTAATCTTTGATTTTTACTGTAAAAGGGAATCTCCCTGTTCTCGGCGAACGGTCTGCGGCATCCGCATAATACAGTATCTGTTATAGCATTTCGTTCCTTTCGAGCCGCTGAATCAATTTAAAAATATACGCTATTGACCGCCAACTTCGCTTGTGCTAATATGTCATCGGTGCATAATGAGGTTTTGACAATGTCAGTCAATGAACGGGCGTTCGGAAAGCCGGTGATTGATGGAAATTCCATGCATTCCTGTAAATTCATAATGACGAGAACATTCTAAGCGGCGATACATCCGACATATGGGCTGAACTAAACCGGACATAAGCATAAGACAGAAGACATTTATAAACCGAATCATAAAGCATAAAAAGAAACGAGGGAAATACAAGACTATGATAAACCTGAAAAAGCTTACCGCGCTGTCTATACTATCGGCAATGCTGCTCACATCGTTTGCTTCATTTACCGCATGCGGCGGAGGAGACACTCCCGTGCAGGATGCCGACACTTCGTCCGGTGAAACCACCGCCGCCGAAACCACCGCTCCTCCGACCAATGAGGAATTGCTTGCAGCTACACGCGCAAGTCTGCCAAAGGTCGACTTCGAGGGTTATACCTTCACGGTTCTTGACCGCGACGAGTCCAATATCAAGTGGTTTACCTATGATGTCTTTGCGGAGAACATCAACGGCGACCCGATTAACGACGCGGTGTATGAACGCAACAGCATACTTGAGGATTTATACAATATCAAGATAGCCGAAAAGAAAGTCGCCAGACCTGTTAACGATGCTGCGACCGCCATACTCGCCGCCGACGAATACTTTGACACGCTGACCGACGGGCTGACACATCTTGCAAAGACTCTGGCGGCTCCCGGCTATGTTGTAGACTATCACACCATAGACACCATCAAGCTGTCAAATGATTGGTGGGACTCGCAGATGTCGTCAGGACTTTCGGTCAACAACAAACTTTACTATGCCACCGGCGATATCTCGATAATGGACAACAGCGGCACATGGTGCGTCCTGTTCAACAAATCCATGATCGAGGACTTCTCGCTCGATAAGCCTTATGCACTGGTCGAGGACGGCACCTGGACGCTTTCAAAGATGTATGATATGGCTAAGGTTGTGGCTTTGGACATAGACGGCGACGGAAAAATGGGCGATTGGGATCAGTATGGGGTTATGAGCGAAACCTACAACACCTTCGCATTCTGGAGCTGCTCCGGAGAACTGATAACCAAAAAGGACAGCGACGACCTGCCGGTGCTTTCCATGTATAACGACCGCAGCGCCGCAGTGCTTGAGCTGGTGCAGGACATACAGCTTGATTTGGTCGTTACGATAACAGGTCCGCGCCACTCTAAAGCGATGGCGGAGGGCGTCAATGTGGCGTTCAAGAACGGACTCGGACTGTTCATCTTCGGCGGTATGATGCTGATAACCGATTACCGTGCCAGCGAAGTGGATTTCGGCATAGTTCCCGCTCCGAAGTACGACGAAGCGCAGGAACGCTACTACAACACCTACAGCTACGGCAACTGCACCGCATACTCGATCCCGATCACCGCCTCAGACCTTTCCCGCACCGGCACGATAATGGAATCGATGGCGGCTCTTTCCAAGTATTCCCTTACTCCGGCATACTACGAGATAACTCTGGAAGGCAAATTCCTGCGCGACGAGGAATCAAAGGATATGCTTGATCTGGTGCTTTCGACCCGCAACTTTGACCTGGGTAGCATATACGACTGGGGCGGTGTGTTCTCGATTTTCGCCGCCATGTATAACGCGAAGGCTTACGACTTTGCCTCCCGCTATGCTGCCGTCGAAGAAAAAGCAAACAAGGCTATCGCCGAATTTATCGAGAAAATCAACGAACAATAATTTTATCCTCTCATATACCATTACCATTCACGGCAGATTGCGCCCGCAATCTGCCGAATATAATAAAACAAACGGAGGAAACCAAAATGTCAGCAATTGAAGCTCTTAAGAATAAACTAATCAATCGGGAAAAGATTGTCGGGCATCACATGGGCGGATTGATTTACGCCGAATTGCCGGTTTATTACAAGAACGGCGGGGCGGATTTTATGCTATACGACCTTGAGCACGGCACATATACGCCCGAAAGCATATACGACATGCTGATGACCGCCCGCCGGGTCGATATGATATCGATTATAAGAGTTGCCGACTACGACTATCACTGCATCTCCCGTGTGCTTGACATGGGCGCCGACGGCATTCTGCTCCCCCGCACCGAAACTGCCGCTCAGGTGGCAAATGCGCTCAAGTGCATGCGTTTTTATCCCAAGGGGAAGAAGGGCGTGGGCGGCAGAGCGCTGAAACCGGGCGAGACCATTCAGAAGTTCAATGAGGACAGACTCTTGTTCGTTCAGATTGAGTCGCCGCTGGGCGTGAGCAATCTTGACGAGATGTTAACTTTGTACGGCGACGAAATAGCCGGTATAATCATCGGTCCCAGCGATATGAGCATCGCCTGCGAATGCAATCTTGATACAAACGCCGCGCCGGTGGTCGAAAACATCAGGCGCACCGTTGAAATCTGCGGGGCGCACAAAAAGTCGGTGGGTATATACATGAGCGAATCGCAGATAAAACAGCGATACGACGAGGGGATGAACATATTCTGGGTCGGCTCGGAAATGTCGCTTATCACAAGCGGAGTTAGGAAAATCGGCAGCTTTGTCAAGGGGCTGGGACAGGAGAGCGAGTAATCGGTAAAATGAAAATAGTGAATATAGAAACCGACCGCCGGGGAGAGCATGAGGAAAAGGTGTTTTCAGCGCTGGGCGCTGATTACAGATGCGTCAACTGCGGCGGCGATACGGGCATTATCGCGCGTGAAGCCGGCGATGCCGATGTCATTCTGTTCACCGCGTCAAAGGTAAACAAGGAACTCATAGACAGTCTGCCGAAAGCCCGGCTCTTTGTCCGTTACGGCGTGGGTTATGATAATGTCGACCTGGAATACACCAAATCCCGGGGCGTCAAAGTCTGCAATTCGCCTTCTTATGGTTCCTACGACATTGCCGAGCATGCCTTTGCGCTGCTTATGGCTGTGAATCGGAAAATCGCCGCCTACGACCGCGGAATACGCGCCGGCACATTCGGTAAAAGCGCCGATTACAAGTGTTACCGGCTTGAAGGCAAGACGCTCGGGCTTATTGGGTTCGGGCGGATTGCCCGCAGAATGCTCAAATTTTCATCGGGATTCGGCATGAACGTGCTTGTTTACGATCCCTATGTGGGGGAGGATGTTATATCTCTGCAGGAAGCGCGCAAAGTCGGTTTTGAAGAAGTTTTAATCGATTCCGACTACATATCTATACACGCGCCGCTGAACTCCGAAACCGCAGGGATGTTCGGCACGCCCGAATTCGAAAAAATGAAGGATACTGCGGTGATTATAAACACCGCCCGGGGCGGACTTATCAAAACAGGAGACTTAATTGAAGCGCTGCGCAGCCGGACTATCCGCGGCGCCGGAATAGACGTATACGACGACTATCCGAGAAGCGCCGACCACCCGCTGGCATTGCTCGACAATGTTGTTCTGACTCCCCACGCCGCATGGAATTCGGTTGAGGCGGCGTATGCTCTGCACGAAGAAGTCGCGGATGAGGTAGCGCGTTTTATCAGAGGCGAAGAACTGCGGAACGTGGTGAATAAGTAAGGGTGCATGGTTTGAGGCAAAAGTTCGGCAGCCCGAATGAATAACAGCCCTTTGTTTCAGTATAATGTAATTGCAGCACCTGAGCCCGCTTAAACGCAGAATGTAAGTATCCATAAAGGAATATGTAAATATAGAGACCAAAACAGCGCTTCAGGTACATCACGAATCTTACTGTGATGAAATGCTTAGAATCACGGCGGAAGTCGGATATAAATATGTCTCGATTGCCTTCGGTTCTGGGGTGACTTTGCAGCCGTTTGACTGGGTTGATGAAATAGTCCGCATAAAAAAGCTGATTGACAGCCTGGGGCTCGTTTGCGTCATGACACACGCGCCCTATTACGACCTGCGCATATCTGCGGAGATTACCGACGAGAACATGGAAAGGGCGCTGCTCCGCTGTGTTGAAGCGACAGCCATGCTCGGCGCCGAAATCGCGGCGATACATCCGCGCGGCTATTATGCCGGCGGTGTTGAGCAGACTGTAAAATCATATGAGATCAATGTAAAAAACATAGCGCCGCTTGTAAAAAAGGCGGGAATCTGCGGCTGTCTCATTGGAATCGAGAATCTGCCAACTTTCCCCGGCTGGGACATGACATTCTACTCGAATTTCCCGCAGGAACACAAGAGGCTGATAGACAGCTTCAGTCGTGATTCGGTCTGCGGCGTCTGGGACTTCGGACATTCATTCCTTGCGAACGAAGATCCGACAGCCGCCTTGAAGCTGCTCGGCAGCAGAATCCGCGGCACACATGTTCATGACAACAACCGCAAAAACGATGACCATCTGCCGCCGTATTTCGGCTCAATCAACTGGAAAACCGAGATTGAAGCGTTAAAGCAGACAGGCTATACCGGTTATCTTACGATGGAGCTTGAATATCAGTCAAGAATAAACGAGCGCGATTTTATCAGGGAATATTTCAAAACCGCTCACGATAATTGCGACAAGCTGTCCGCCATGCTCTGTGACTGAATGACAGTCCATATGTAACCTGTTATACTGAACTTGTAAGCGGGGTGGTAAAATGTGAAGCATTAAGTATTGAATCAGTATGATCTGATGTAATTGAACGTTAATATAAACAATAACCTGCGGAGGAAAAGAAAATGAAAAAACTCGGGATTGTTCTGATGATAGCCATGGTGCTCAGCCTTATTGCCGTTCCGATATCGGCGGCAGACAGCTTTACTGTTCCCGGCACCCATACCCCTCCCGTCATCGACGGTGAAATAGACAGTTTCTACATGAAGATCAACGACTTTTACAGCAGTGACAGTTTCAAGACCAATGCCGACCCGGATAAATCTATAAAAGGCTCGGCATATGCGACATACGACAAAAACAATTTCTATTTTCTTTTAGCGGTCGAGACGCCCGTCAACGAGAATTTCGCGGATAACGCCCTTGATATGGGCGTATCTGTCTGCGGCTATCTGGCACTTCTTTCTACCGCGCCCGGCGGCGGATGGACGGACGATTCGCGCTTTGAAGCAGGCATCGCCCTTTCTAATGACGGTCAGCAGATGTGGAAGGTCTGCAGCCCGGCTAACATCAAAGACTCAAGCCACGAAAAAGCCGTATGGGCAAAATGTCCGTTCACGGGCTTTACCCGTCGCGACGAAGCGTCGAAGTATAACTTCTATGAGTTTCAGATTCCCTGGTCATTCCTTGACAGAACAGGGAAAATGACTTTCACAGAAGGCTCGAAGATCACCCTGAATTATTCCGCGACTATACATAAGCGCGATGAATATTCAGCCGGTAAGGCTCATTACATGGAATACGGCGGCGGTGTATGGAACGGCGGTTATGAGGACGGCGCAGTTCTGACCCTCGGAGCGATTCCGATACTGGTAGAAACGACTGCCGCCGCAGCGGCTTCGGGCACGACAGCTGTACCGGCAGCGCAGACAGGCGATACGGGAGTAGTATTGTATGCCGTTATCGCCGCAGCCGCTCTTGCTGTATTTGCCATCGGCAAAAAGCAGAGAAAGCAGATTATCGGCTGAATCAGAGCGTTTCATACCGTATAGTATTCCATTCTATAAATGGTTATTATTCTGAAAAGATTATAAGTAAACAAAAGGACTGCAGCGAAATTCGTGTTTTGCTGCAGTCCTTTGCCGATTTCCGTTTAGATATAAAAAACAAACACGGATTCAAGCCGAAATTCTTGAATCCGTGTTTGTTATTCCGACGTGCTTATTATAAACGGCAGGCACTGCCAAATCTGTCTGTTTATCACGCCGTCAGGCTTTAGGTAAATCCCACTTGAACTTGACAGCAAAGAGTCTGAGCACAAAAACCACTACTCCGCCGATTATAGCTGCCGCGTATTGGTTGAATTTAAATAATGAAACAAAAACTACCGCCCCTGACAAAGAAGCCGTGGCATAAACATTCTTATGGAAAATAACGGGATTTCTGTTGGCAAAAATGTCTCTGATAACGCCGCCGCCTACGCCGGTGATGTTGCCGACGAAAATAATCAGAAATACATTGCCGCTGGGAACTCCAGCCAAGGCCCCTACGATTGTAAAAACAGCAAGACCGAGTGAATCGATAAACCAGTAAAACCAGCCATCCGTATTTATCTTTTCCCGAATTGCCGGCAAAAAGGTCAATATTGATACTATAAGCGCCGTGATTGCATAAATCGGCTGCTGAAATGCAGTCGGCGGTGTAATACCCAAAATGACATCTCTGACAATACCGCCGCCGACAGAAGTCGTCATTCCTAATATGCAGACGCCTAAAATATCCATCTTTTTCTGAATAGCAACCGTCGCGCCGGATATTGCAAAGGCTACGGTACCTAGTAACTCTAAAATAAGAATAACATCAATCTCCATTGTCATATACGCTCGTTTCCTTACAATAATAACAGCTGTTTTTATGCATTGCTGCAGCCAAGCCGTTTGAATCGAACCGATGATTTCAAAAACAGACAATAATCAAAGAACAGTAATAACATTTAGCATATAAAAGCACTTCCCTATGAAATCCGGCAATACAATAATATAACCGGGTATGGCGGGGGAAGCGATACGCATATACAGCTATATCATATCATGTTTTAATGCGGATTTCAAATGTTTTTTAATTTTCATGTCCGCTCGTATCTGTATTTTGCAATTTGACCTAGATTTCACTTGCCTTGCATTTTGGATTTCACACATAAAGTATATAATAATAATCGCAAAGAGAGTATAAAATCAATGGTTGTCTGAAAGGAGACAGAGAAATGAGTAAGAAGGTTGTTATGGTTAGAAAAATCGTTGTTATGATGATGGCTGCTATTCTGTCACTCACTATGCTGGCAGGCTGCGGGGGCGATAAGAACGCAGTCAGTACGGACGGTTCCACCTCGATGGAAAAGGTGATCGGTGCGCTGGGTGAGGTATTCCAGAATGACACCGGCATCAGTTTTACCTACAATCCTACCGGCTCGGGTTCAGGCATCAAGGCGGTTCAGGAAGGCCGCTGCGATATCGGTCTTTCATCTCGCGCGCTGAAGCAAGAGGAAACAGATGCGGGTCTCGTCGGTACGGTTCTGGCATATGACGGCATCGCGATTATCGTGAATCCCAAGAATTCCGTTTCCAACCTGAGTCTTGATGATGTTGCGAAGATTTACACCGGCGAAATCACAAACTGGTCTAAAGTGGGCGGCAAGAATGCGGAGATCGTACTTATCGGCCGTGAAGCGGGGTCCGGTACCCGTGACGGTTTCGAATCCATCACAAACACAAAGGACGCCTGCAAGTACCGCCAGGAATTGACTTCCACCGGTGATGTAATAACAGCCGTATCGCAGAACCCTGACGCAATCGGTTATGCATCTGTCGCATCTGTAAAGGAGGAAGTAAAGGCTCTGACAATTGACGGCGTAGCCGCCACGGAGGAAACAATCAAGAATGGCAGCTATGTTGTTCAGCGTCCGTTCATCCTGGTTACCAAGGCTGATACGCCTCTCAAAGGTGCGGCTCTGAAATTCTTTGATTACATTACTTCCGCTGATGCAAAAGAGATTATCTCCAAGGCCGGTGTTGTTCCTGCAAACTAAATAATAAACAGATGCGATGGTCTTGATATTAACCATCGCATCTGTTGTGAGGTTATAAATGGTGATAACAAATAAAAAGTCATATATAAAACAAACAACTGATTATAATACCAAACTGCAAAAAAAGCTGTGGTATAAAGGCAGTAAGGCACAGAGGCTCGAGCATATCGTCCACGGCATTTTCCTTTTGCTGGGTCTGATTACGGTCGGCTGCGTTTTACTGATCACTATATACCTGTTCATATCCGGCATTCCGGCGATTCTTAAAATCGGTATAGTTGATTTTCTGTTCGGCAAGGAATGGGCATCTACCGCCGCTGAACCGAAATACGGCATTCTGCCTTTCATACTTACAAGTATATACGGAACCGCGGGCGCCGTTGCAATAGGCGTTCCGGTGGGTTTTATGACCTCGGTATATCTGTCAAAATACGCATCGCCGAAGGTGAAGTCCGCGATGCAGTCCGCTGTCGGTCTGCTTGCCGGTATTCCATCTGTGGTCTACGGTCTGGTAGGCATGCTTGTGTTGGTCCCCGGTATCAGAA
>Ga0123335_1002456_pt1 | contig 27647 bp, 22 predicted proteins | sample BiotimSIPDNA_2_FD_89707 | JGI IMG/M metagenome (GOLD analysis project Ga0123335, IMG submission 89707) | Anaerobic biogas reactor microbial communites from Washington, USA - Biogas_R2 time_0 SIP DNA | ecosystem: Engineered > Bioreactor > Anaerobic > Unclassified | place: Washington, USA...
CGCCGTAACTCCCGCCCGCTATGAGAGTGATCTTCGGCACCACGCTGTTGGCAACCACATTCACGAGTTTGGCGCCCGATTTGATGATTCCCGAAACCTCCGCGTCCCTCCCCACCATGAACCCGTTGACGTCGTGAATGAACAGGAGCGGAATCAGGTTTTCGTTGCAGTCCATGATGAACCGCGCCGCTTTGTCGGCCGCGTCACTGTAAATGACTCCGCCGACTTGAAGAGGCTTGCCCGGCTCGCGTATGTGAGCCCTGTTGTTCGCTACGATCCCTACGGCCCATCCGCCCATACGCGCGTATCCGCAGATCAACGATTTTCCGAATTCGGCCTTGTATTCGAGAAATTCGCCGCTGTCGATCAGGCACGCCAGGATCCCGCGCATATCGTATTCGCGTGAAGGATTCAGCGGCATCCGGACCAGGAGTTCTTCAGCGCTTTCAAGAGGCTCACGTGAAGCTTCCCGGCTGAAGGGAGCACGGGGAGGACGGCCCATGAGTGACACGATCTCCCGTATTCGTCCGATACAGGAAGGATCGTCCTTTTCCCGGAAATCGACCGTACCGCTCAGTTCGGAATGAAGGCGGGCCCCTCCCAGAGCCTCGCCGGTCAGATCCTGGCCTATTGCGGCCTTCACCAGGGAAGGCCCGGCAATGTAAAGACCGCTTCCTTCCGTCATGAGGATTTTGTCGGACATTACCGGGAGATACGCGCCTCCTGCGACACAACTCCCCATGATCGCGGCGATCTGCGGAACACCGAGCGCCGAGAGCCGTGCGTTGTTCCGGAAAATCCTGCCGAAATCGTCCTCGTCGGGAAATACTTCGTCCTGCAGCGGCAGAAACACGCCCGCAGAGTCCACCAGGTAGATCAGCGGCAGGCGGTTGTCCATCGCAATGCGCTGGGCGCGCAGGACCTTTTTCGCGGTCATCGGAAAGAATGAGCCGGCTTTGACGGTGGCGTCATTCGCGATGATCATGAAAAGGCGGTCCTGCACTTTCCCGATGCCGGTCACGACTCCCGCCGACGGTGCACCTCCCCACTCCCGATACATTTCGTAGGCTGCAAAAAGACCCAATTCGAAGAACTGCGTTCCCGCGTCAACAAGCAGTCTGATCCTCTCACGCGCCGTCAGACGATTCTTTGCATGCTGCTTTTCGATCGATTCAGGTCCACCCCCCTGCAGCAGAGCCTTCTCATCTTCACCAAGGCGCTCGAGCAGCCTCTTCCATGCATCGCGGTTGTCTTCCACGTCCGTACCTCCCATAAGATTATAGTTCCCGGTTTACCGGCCCGGAACCGCACCTTTTACTTTTCATTTGGCATTGAGTTCAGTTCTGGTATGATCGTGGGTTTTGATTGAAATTAGCTTTCATTAAGGTAGCCCGCTAATGGTGTCAGAGAGTGGTCGGAGTACGAAGACAGTAGTACTGGTCGGGAATCCAAATGTCGGCAAATCGGTGATCTTCAGGCTTCTGACGGGCAATTATGTTCTGGTATCGAACTTTCCAGGCACGACAGTCGAAGTCTCGCGGGGCAAGCTCCAGTTGAATGGAGCCTCCTATGAAGTGATCGACACCCCGGGGGTCAACAGCCTGGTGCCGCAATCGGAGGATGAACGGGTCACGTGCGAAATCCTGCTGAAGGAAAAGCCCGATCTGATCATCCAGGTGGCAGACGCCAAGAACCTGCGCAGGACACTGCTGATCACATCGCAGCTGGCCGAATTCGGGATACCGATGATTCTCGTCCTGAACATGATTGATGAAGCGGAGGAGCGAGGGATCGAGATCGACAGCAAGAGAATCGCGGAGCTCTTTTCCATTTCTGTCGTCGAGACAGTGGCAATTTACTCCCGCGGGCGACGGCAACTGCTCAATGCGATCCAGGCGCCCTCCTGTCCGCGCAATCCTCTCAGGGAATCGGGCGCGGGATCGAGGCTGATCGAATCTCTTGACGGAATCGGCGCACCTGCGCTTTTGTCGATTGAATGGATGGCCGAAGGAAACGGAGATCTTGCCCAGGCAATCATAAGCTCGCTCAGCCCCGAAGCGTCTTCAAAGCTCGGGAACTGGATCGGCAGCTACTCCAACGGACGCAGAAACCCGGCCAGAGAAGTGGCTGAGATCCGGTCGCGGCTGCTCGACACTTCCGTCGCCTCCTTCAAGAAGAAGAGGAAGAGCCGTTTCACGGAAGAGGGGAGCTGGAGCAGGAAAATCCTGCTTTGGCTGCTGGCCGGAGGAACATTGCTCTTTTTATGGAACGAGGCGGGAGGCCTGTTCAATATCAGGACTCCGTTCGAAGTCGTTTCCCGGGCGGTATCGGGCAGGCTCGACAGGCTGCTTACTGACGCCGGGCTGGGCGGAGGAATCCTCCAAAGCGTGCTGCTCGGAAAGAACGACGGCGGCAGGTATGAATACGGGATAATTCCCGAGGTGATTCACTTCCTCCTGCTGATCGCCCCTGTAATCATCCCGCTCGGTATGCTCATTTCGCGCAGCCGTACCTTCGTGTATGAACTTGGAATTCTGACGCGTCGCGCCTTGACCGGAATCCCCATCCTGATCGGCGTTCTTCTGCTGCTGTATGAGTTCGTCGGGTATACGGGGGCACAGACGCTGGTCGCGCTATTCGAGGACATCCTTTTCGGCGAATACGTGGTTCCACTGGTACGGAGCATTCTCCCTGCGGGATTCATTTCGGAACTGCTTGCCGGAGAGTACGGGCTCATCTCGATGGGCCTCACCTACGCCATCGGGATTGTTCTTCCGGTGGTGGGAACGTTCTTCATTGCTTTCAGCCTGCTTGAAGACAGCGGATACCTGCCCCGTCTCTCGATTCTCTCTGACCGCCTGATGCGGATCATGGGGCTCAACGGCAAAGCCGTACTGCCTATGGTGCTCGGATTCGGCTGCGGAACGATGGCCACGATGTCGACACGGATCTTGAGTTCAAAGAGGGAACGGCTGATCGCGATACTCCTCCTTGCGCTTGGCATACCCTGCTCGGCGCAGCTGGGGGTGATGCTGGGAATTGCAGCCGGCTTTTCCCAGAAGGCCACACTGACGGTCATTGGGGTTGTGGCATCTCAACTCGTACTGGTCGGCTTTATCTCCAGCAGGCTCATCGGTGGGCGGCCAAGCGAGTTCATTTTCGAAATCCCCCCGATCCGCAGGCCACAGTTCAAAAACGTGGCACTGAAGACATGGTACCGCCTGCAGTGGTATCTGAAGGAGGCGGTGCCTCTTTTCCTCCTCGGAACGCTGGTACTGTTTGTACTGGACGCTCTTCATTTCAACGGTCTGAGTTTTCTGAAATGGTTTGAAAGAGGTGTGGCGCCGATTATTTCCGGTCTGCTTGACCTCCCTTCGGAGGCTGCCGGCATCTTTCTGCTCGGCTTTCTGCGGCGTGACTACGGAGCGGCAGGGCTGTACGATCTCGCGCGGAACGGGCTTCTCAACGGCCAGCAGGTAGTCGTCAGCATGGTCGTAATCACGCTGTTCATTCCGTGCCTGGCCAGTTTCCTTATGATCATCAAGGAACAGGGGCTGAAACGCGCTCTGGCGATCGCAGGATTCATCGTGCCGTTCGCACTGCTGGTAGGATACGTTCTGAACCTGGTCCTGCGCACATTCAATATTCAGTTCACATAGAGAGAGTATGGTAGACAGGATATCAGAAGAAATCGCCGAAGTGCTCGAAGCCGTCTGGACCCTGGAAGAAGAAGATACGGCGACGATCAGGAATGTGGCCGACAATGCCCCGGTTGAGGTTTCCAAAGACCTCATTGCTCGGCTCAGCAGCGAGGGGCTTATCATGGTGGACGAACAGGAGCATGTACATCTGCTTCCCAAGGGGCGCCTGCTTGCAGAGAAGATCATACGGCGCCACAGGCTGGCCGAGAGGCTGATCTGCGATGTACTCGGCGCCAGGGTGGAAGACAGCGAAGCGGCTGCGTGCGAGTATGAACATGTTCTGGCGGAAGGAATAACGAACTCGATTTGCACCCTGCTCGGCCATCCGCGCTTCTGCCCGCACAACAAGCCTATTCCGGAAGGAGACTGCTGCCGGAGTGCACGTGATGAAGTCGAACCGATTGTGGTCTCGTGCGATCAGCTGCGCGTCGGAGAATCCGCGCGCGTCGCCTACTTCAGCGCCAGGGAGCACTCCCGTCTGCTGAAGCTGTCGGCGCTCGGGATTTCACCGGGAATCACGATCAAGCTTATCCAGAAATGGCCTGCCTATGTGGTGCAGTGCGAGGAAACCGAGATAGCGCTGGAACCCGAGGTGGCACACAACATATACGTCTGGCGCACACCCGCAGAGTAACGAACCCCGTCTCTCTCCCGGACCATGCTACAGCTTGACGTTGCGCAACCGGAGGGCGTTTGTAATGACCGACACCGAACTGAAAGTCATGGCGGCGCTCGCGATCATCGGATTCAGAAGGAGATCCGGGTTCACAGGGTAGAGCACTCCGGCTGCGATCGGCACGCCGAGAATGTTGTACACGAAAGCGAAGAAGAGGTTCTGCCGTATATTGCGCATCGTATGACGGCTGAGCTTCCTCGCGCGCACGACTCCACGCAGGTCGCCTTTTACCAGCGTGATTCCGGAACTCTGGATCGCAATGTCGGTCCCGCTCCCCATCGCGATGCCGACATCGGCCTGAGCCAGCGCCGGCGCATCATTGATTCCATCGCCCGCCATCGCTACGATCCTGCCCTGGGCCTGCAGCTGCTTGAGCGCCTCTCCTTTACGCGCAGGAGAAACCTCCGCCTCTATCTCCTCGATGCCGAGCTGGTGACCAACGATCTCGGCAGTGGTTCTGTTGTCCCCGGTAAGCATAACGACCCGTATCCCCCGGCGGTGTAGCTCTGCGACCGCTGATTTCGCCGATTCCTTGATCGGATCCGAAACCGCGATCGCTCCCACGGGAGAAAGATCGACAACAACAAAGACAACCGTCTGTCCCTTGCGACGCATCTCGTCGGCAGTTCGACCAAGATTCCCGGCGTCGACAGTCAGCTGGTCCAGAAACGCCCTGTTGCCGATAGCAACCGAATGGCCGTCGACGGTTCCCAGAATGCCCTTGCCCGTTATCGAGCGAAATTCGCTTACTCCCGACAGCTGAAGCCCACGGTCCCGGGCGGCAGCCACGATCGATTCGGCAAGAGGATGCTCGCTCCCCTGTTCCAGGCTCGCGCTGAGGCGCAGCAATTCAGATTCAGTCCATCTCCCTTCCGATACTATTTCCGTGACCTGCGGCTTCCCCTCGGTTAGAGTGCCCGTCTTATCAACGACCAGAGTATCGATCTTTTCGAACACCTCCAGAGCTTCGGCATTCTTGATCAGTACTCCTGCTCCGGCCCCGCGTCCGGTTCCTACCATGATCGACATCGGAGTGGCCAATCCGAGGGCGCACGGGCACGCGATAATCAGAACCGCAACCGCATTGACGAGCGCATAAACCAGCCTGGGTTCAGGTCCGACGAGAGACCAGACAATGAACGTCGTCACCGCAACCAGGATGACTATCGGGACAAAATAGGAGGCGACCTTGTCGGCGAGCCGCTGAATGGGGGCGCGGCTCCGCTGAGCTTCACTAACCATCCGGACTATCTGGGCCAGGAGCGTATCGCTTCCAACCTTCTCAGCCTTCATGATGAAGGTGCCGTTCCCATTGACGGTTCCTCCGGTGACAATCGCTCCTTTGGTCTTCCCTACCGGCAGCGGCTCTCCCGTCACCATGGATTCGTCGATCGAACTTTCGCCTTCAAGAATCACACCATCAACCGGGATTTTCTCGCCCGGCCGCACCCTCAACAGATCGCCGGGTGAGACCTCCTCGAGCGGAACATCCCTTTCCGATCCGTGTCCTTCCACGAGCCTTGCCGTTTTGGGAGCCAGTCCCAGCAGCTCCCGCAAGGCGTCGCTTGTCCTGCTGCGCGCCCGCAGTTCAAGCACCTGGCCGAGAAGAACAAGCGTCGTAATCACCGCCGCGGCCTCAAAGTACACTTCCGGAGTTCCATGATGGCCAATGAACGAATCAGGAAGGAGATCTGGAAACAAAGTCGCGTAGACACTGTAGATGTATGCTGTGCCGGTCCCTATCGCGATCAGGGTAAACATGTTGAGATTGCGGTTCACAATTGAAGCCCAGCCCCGTTCAAAAAAAGGCTTGCCTCCCCAAAGGACGACCGGCGTCGCCAGAAACAGCTGAATCCACAAGCCCCATTTGAGCGTGGAGCCAGTAAGCATCTCACCCATTGCAATCAGGAGAACCGGCGAAGTCAGCGCCAGGCTGATCCAGAACCTGCGCCGCATATCAATGAGTTCGGGGTTTTCTTCATCAACCAGGCCTGCGGTTTCCGGTTCGAGAGCCATGCCGCAGATCGGACACGACCCGGGTCTGTCGCGCACGATTTCCGGATGCATCGGACAGGTATAGCGCTGACCTTCGCGCGGAGGCCCCAGGGGTGCGGCTGCAGGTTTCAGGTATTTTTCCGGATCCGCCCGGAACCGCTCAAGGCAGGATGGATTGCAGAAATAGAATGTCTCGTCTTTGTAATTGTAGCTCCCCGCGGCATCTTCCGGGGCGAACTGCATCCCGCAAACAGGATCTTTCACGGTAACTTCGGTTTTGTCGGCCATACCGTGATTATAAGGAGCGTACGGCGAATTTCACAGCCTTGGAAATGCCGTGGCGATTTTCCTGCTCATGGAATCGCCGCGCCGAAGAAATCTGTCCTTTTCGCGCCCGCACCGTACTCCTGCCGGATTGTCTCCCATTCCTGTACGGGAATCTTGACGAACTCCCCAACGATGCGGGGATCGAGCTGACTCCCTGACATCCGGGTGATCTCGCTTAAGGCCGAGTCGAGGCTTACAGAGGCAAGGTCATCAAGCGCATCGGCGACGGCAAAGACACGTGCTCCAAGATTGATCCGGTCACCGCTAAGTCCCTGCGGATAGCCCTCGCCGTCGTAGCGTTCATGATGGTGGTATACGAGTTCCGCAGCCTCCTTCAGGAACTTGATGCTGGACAGAATGCGGTACCCTATCTCCGGGTGGCGTCGCATCAGGACCGATTCCCGTTCAGTGAGATTTCCCCTTTTCTTGAGGAGTTCGTCCGGAATCCCGATCTTCCCGATGTCGTGCAGCAGCACCCCCTGCTCGATGACCCTGATCTGCTGTCCTCCCAAACCAAGGCTTTCCGCGATGCGTTTCGCGTATACCGTCACCCTGAGGGAATGTCCGTCGGAACCCGCATCACGACTGTCCAAAGCCCTGCTCAGGGCCACAAGGGTTGAGTGATAGGTGTGATGAAGCACTCTGAGGGCTTCCTGCAGCTGGCTGGTACGGCTGGCGACCTGCTCTTCAAGGGCCACCTGATACTTTCGGTTCTCCAGCAGCAGTCTCCGCTTTTCGAGAGCCCGCGCTACGCTGATCGATACCTCTTCGAGGCTGAACGGCTTGGTGATGTAATCATATGCTCCGTCCTTGAGCGCATCGACGGCAACTTCGACGTTTATGACCGAAGTGATCAGAATGATCGCAGTATCAGGGGCGACTTCAGCGATCTCTCTGACGGACTTGAAACCGCCGCTGCCCGGCACCACAAGATCGGTAATGACGAGATCGAACTTTTCGTCCGCCAGCAGCCTCGTGGCCGTATCGGGGTCGGGGCAGCACCTGCAGACGTATCCCAGGCTCGACAGTTTGCGCGCAAGGATCTCCCGGGTGACTGTTTCCTCTTCCACCACAAGAACTTGTGAAGGATGAAGAAACGGGCCGACCGAAGACTCTGCCGTCTGGATGGAGGCCGCATCGGCAAATGGCAACACCGTTGATTCCCTTCTCCTGTTTCTCAGGTCCAAGAATCCTTATCGGCCTGTCTGAGAGAAGCATTCCACCGAAACGAACTTTTCACATTTCAATTGTTGTCCTTGAAGGGTTTTGATATAAACGCAGCATCCGGCGGAAGAATGATTTTTTCCCAGTAAAGGAGATACGGACATGACTTCCCCATCGTATTCTTACATTTCAAAGACCCTCCTTGGCCTTTTGCTGGTAGGGCTGCTGCTGTCACCGGTGCTGATTGGGGCACAGGAACAGGATTACACGGACGAGGAGTACAAGGTCTATCAGAGCATCCAGGCGGAAACGGATCCTGTCAAAAAGACGGACATGGTCATCAGTTTCCTGAAGCAGACCAAATCGTCGCTCCGCAAGTATGCTTCCTCGGAGTTTCACCAGGTAATCGTCAAGCTGCAGGGTGAAGAGAATTGGAACCAGATTATCTCGCTCTGCGACAAATATCTGGCAGTTGCCCAGAATGACCAGATCACGATCAACGCCATGACTGCCGCATATTCCGCGACCAATAACGTCAAGGGATTTGTGGCTTTCGGGGAAAAGACATACGCGGCAAATCCGAGTCCGGAACTTGCCTACGCGCTGGCCAAGTCGTATCTGTCATTGAACAACGAAGCCAAGTTCCTTCAGTGGGGAGACCGGACGCTCGCCGGCAATTCGAGAAATGTGGAAATCCTGTTTGAAATGATTCGGCGCAACATGGTGAACCAGAATATGCCGCAGGCGCTGAAATATGCCAGGATGGCCATCAAGTCTGTGCCGAAGGCGAAAAAGCCGGAAGACGCAACTGAAGATTCCTGGAAGAGCCTGGTCAACAACACGTACGCCACCGCGTATGCTGTCATCGGTTCCGACGCCTATCAGAACAGGAACTACCCGGAAGCGATCACCAACCTGAACAATTCGGTGAAATACTTCAAGAGAAACGATAATGCGTATTATCATCTCGGGCTCTGCTACTGGCAGCAGAACAAGCTGGAACCCGCGATGCTCAATTTCGCCAAGGCATATATTTTGAAGGGCCCCACCTCTGGTCTAGCGAAGAAGTACCTGGACCAGCTCTGGTCATCGAGCCACCGGGGTTCATTGGCCGGGATGGAAAGACTCCTCGCCAGAGCAGAGCAGGATTTCAAATAGAAAGAACTGAAGAATCTCATAAAAAAGCCACAGTGTTGCGGCTGCGAGCCGTCGATGCTGTGGCTTTTCTGTTTCCCTACCTCACAACCTCGAGCGCACGCTCGGTCGCGGCGATCAGGGCCTCCGGGCCCACAGGAGATCCTGTAGCCCCTTTCATCCACAGATCGGGAGTGATACGTCCCTGGCGTGAGACGCGTTCGAATTCAGGTCCGATCTTCCCCTTTTTGTTCATGTGCTCTTCAAGCTGGAAGGCGATCATATGTCCGATCGGATAATCGGGCAGGTACAGGAACGCGTCGATCATGTGCGAATAGATTCCGAGCAGAACGACATCCTTCTTGTGGAACACCGGCGCGAAGAATTTGTTCCAGACATCCTTTGATATTTCCATGACCGCGTTGCGCAACTGCTCGGGCGTGGCGTCCGGATGCTCGTACATCCAGTGCCACACACGCATATCCACGAGACTGACTCCGCATATCTCGTACGTGGCCCAGAAATCGTTAAGTGTCTTGAGAGCCTCCGCCTGCTCATCGGGAGAATGAAGGTCGAGCAGCTGCAGATCGCGTCCCTGGAAAACGAACGCCAGCGCCTCGGTGAAAGCCGTGTTGGGCACGCCATTGAGCAGATAGTAGTCGATTGCATTGAGAGAAAACGTCTGTTCAACATTGTGCCCGAGTTCATGTATGGCGATGTTGAACCCTTTATAGTTCATTCCCTCCTTGCCGACCCTGGTACGCAGGTGAGCCTTCGCTTCCCTCATCGCGGCCCCCATCGCGTGGCCTGAACCGCGAGCGGAATCGACCACGATGTTCTGCGCCACGAATTTCGCCCGTTCCGGTGCGAACCCGAGTTTCATCAGCAGCACGGGTATCGCCTCCTCGAAGGCACCGGCCGTCGGAAACCGCTTGCGGACGATCGTATCGAGTTCCGACTCGGAGTGCTTCATCCCGGGACGGAACCCGTTATACCAGATGTCGAAGGGTTCCAGAGGGCGCCCAAGTCTCTTCTGAATCAGCGCAGCCACCCGCGGCACAAGCGGCGATGAAAGCACCTGCTCGAACATCTCCCGCACTCTTTCCTCGGGTATCTGCCGGTCTTCGTTGAAGCGTCGTGCAATCAGGCTGGGAGCATCAGGTGAGTAGGGATCGGCCTTTTTCGAAGCCTTGAACACTTCCAGCAGGTGGCTGTATCGGGTATCGGGCTCGCGTGTGTTGACCGCCTCCCGCGGGCCTGGTGAAAAGTCCGCATCCTTGACGGCGGCTGGTTTGATTTCGTTCGTATAGGGATTCCAGTCAAGCTGCGGATTGTCAATCACTGCCGCGGGTATGGTCTGGCTGACAATATGCTCCATGACTTTCTGGATCATCCGCTGCCTGAACAATCCGTTTTTCGGATCCTGGTAGTTTGCCTTGATCTCATCCCGGAGATTCCAGTGGGACAGGAGACGCATTTTAGGAGGAAAGATGCGGCGCCCCTGCTCGTCAATCAAATGGTGCATCCAGATGTTGTATTCCGAGATATACTGGCCGGAATCGGCGGCGGCTTTCGATATGGCCAGATTGACTTCCGCCGGGACGCGTTTGGAGAAGTACTCTGCCAGCCGCGTCTCTGCCCACTCCCTGCGGCTCCATTTATCTCCTTCGGTGAGGCGTTCCTCGAGCGTTGTCAGAGGGAAGTTGAGCAGCACGACGAATGCCAGTTTGTTCTTGAAGAAATCGTCGAGCAGATGGGCGGAGGGATCATAGGCAGCAAAAATCTCGTCGTACGGCTCGATCGGGCCAAGATCGAGATCGGTCTGTTGGCGGAATTCCCTGCTGATCTCGGACATGTGGCCGACCGCCTGCTCGATCAGGCGCTGGAACCGATCAAACATCGTATCGAGGGCGGCCTGATCGCCCGCAAAATTCCTCCTGACGAATTCCTCGAAAACCTCCCGGTCGCCGTCAGAAGCGCGCCAGAACCTGGCCGCCTGTTTCAAGCCGCGCTGCACGCGCGGCCGCTGCGACTCCCCATACTTTGCGACCAGCTCCTGTTCGAGTTTAGCGGTCGCAGGCTCTATCCAGTCGGTGCTTTCATTGGACGTGTTCATCTGTGGCTCCCTGGAACACGAAGGGACGAAGGCAACCAGTACGCTCATGAGAACAACCGTTGGAATCCGCATTGTTTTCCTCCGCCCGTAAAGATACCAGATGCAAGGCTTTGAGTTCAAAAACGAGGACGCGCGAGCTCGACCGGTGTGTCCCGGCGGGGATCGACGATCCCCGACTCGAGCCAGTCATACTCTCCCCGGAGCACTTCGTCGGCAAGTTCGCGGGTGTGCCCGTCGGAATTGTGAAATACCTCACGGAACAACCTCGCGACTCTATGGCGGGCCAGTCTGCAAAAATGGTCTGCAAGCCGTGTGGCATTTGCGTCCGCCCCTTTGCGGACCAGCATGTTTGCGCGGACGCACGCCGCGGTCATGGCAAAAAGCTCTCCTCCGATATCGACGAGGCGGAAAAGCACCTTCTGGCGCCGCTCGAGCTTCGGCCCGTAACGAAGCATCGCATAGAACAGCATGCGCGCGAGCTTCCGGCAGGAACGTTCGACGAAACGGATATGGGCCGCCAGGGATCCGAATGATTTGAAACCGGATAAGCCGCCAATGCACAGGCGCGGATACCACGATGCATAGAACAGCGCCGCCCGCATCAGGGATCGCAGCTTTGCCGCGGAAGAAGCATTCGGGTTCATCAGGGCTCCGGTCAGCTGGACATGAAAGTCGACAGCTTCCCGCGCCAGGAAAAGGCGCATGATTTCGCTTGATCCCTCGAAGATCAGGTTGACGCGGTAATCGCGCATCATCCTCTCGACTGCTATCGGCTCCTCTCCCCGCGCCGCCAGAGATGACGCTGCTTCGTACCCTCTCCCGCCGCGTATCTGCATCGTATCGTCCACGATGCGCCAGCCGGCCTCGGTGTTGTAAAGCTTTGCCAGCGCCGCTTCGAGCCGTATATCGCAATTCCCTTTGTCGGACATGATCGCACAGAGTTCGGCGATCGCTTCCATCGCGAATGTGGTCGATGCCATGCGCCCGATCTTTTCCGCGACCGCCTCGTGCCTGCCGATCGGCGAGCCCCACTGGACGCGCTCGTTGGCCCAACGGCGGCAGATCTGAAGAGCCGATTTCGCGATGCCGGCCGCGCTTGCGGGGAGCGTGAGCCTGCCGGTATTGAGCGTGATAAGCGCCAGCTTCAGTCCGGCCCCTTCTTTCCAGAGAATGTTTTCACGGGGGACGCGGACGTTGTTGAATCTGATTACGCCGTTCTCGAGAGCCCGCAGCCCCATGAACCTGCACCGGCGGACAATCTCCACGCCGGGCCAGTCCACTTCAACAATAAAAGCAGTGATCTGCTTCTTCTCTTTCCCGTTCACGAATCTGGACGGAGTACGGGCCATCACCACCAGCAGTTCCGCCCGAGTGCCGTTCGTGCACCAGAGTTTTTCGCCGTTGAGGATGAACGCGGTGCCGTCATCTGTGGGGACGGCGCTTGTCCTGATGCTGGCGGGATCTGATCCGACATGGAATTCCGTCAGGGCAAATGCCGAAATGGCTCCCCTTGCCAGCCGGGGAAAGTACTTCTGTTTCTGTTCCTCAGTTCCGAAAAGCTTCAGCGGCTGCGGTACTCCGATGGACTGGTGAGCCGAAATCAGCGCCGCGATGTTCGCATCCTTGCTGCTGATCAGATGATTCGCCCTGTTGTAGGTAACCTGCGAGAATCCCAGTCCGCCGTACTCCTTCGGTATCTTGATGCCGAAGGCGCCCATGCGTCTGAGTTCATCCACCACTTCGTCGGGGATCCTTCCGTTCCGGTCGATTGCGTCGCTGTCGACGCGTTCCATGAAACGCGTCAGGCGGTCAAGGAATTCCTTTGCTTCCGGTTCTTCATCAGGATCCAATTCGGGATGCGGATGTATGAGACCTAGGTTGAATCTGCCTAGAAACAGGTCTCTCAGGAAACTCGGACGCGCCCAGACGGATTCGCGTGCGGATTCGGCGATCTCCCGCGATTCGTTCTTTTCCACCCCTCTCTCCCCTGATGCGGGCCACACCCGAGTGGCACACAACCATTTTAGCAGCCGCCATAGGGCTGTGTAATCGGGACGCCGGTGATTTGTGTTTTCCGGATTTCTGGATTACGTTTCTTATCAGGAACGGGAGGAGCCATGCAAACGACCGCCCTGCTGAAGAAACTGTCCATCAATGATGTCAATCCCGGCGCCTGTTACGGTATCGAAGGATGGATCACCGATCCGGAGGGAGAGGAGACCGTCTCGACGAATCCGTCGACGGGAGAGCGAATCGCCGCAATAGTACAGGCGGGTCCACACGCGTATGAACACGTGGTGAGCGAGGCCGTCCGGGCGTTTGAATCCTGGCGCATGACACCCGCACCTAAGCGCGGTGAGGTAGTGCGCGATCTCGGCAATGCTCTCAGGGAACTGAAAGAGCCTCTGGGAGAGCTCGTCAGCGTCGAAATGGGAAAGATCCTTGCTGAAGGTCACGGCGAAGTGCAGGAGATGATCGACATATGTGACTTCGCGGTGGGCCTCTCCCGTCAGCTCTATGGGCTGACGATGGCCTCCGAGCGGCCGGCACACAGGATGATGGAACAGTGGCATCCGCTCGGCCCCACCGGCGTTATCACGGCGTTCAACTTCCCGGTCGCGGTGTGGTCCTGGAACAGTGCAATCGCTGCCGTCTGCGGCGACCCGGTCGTATGGAAACCTGCAACTCCGACAATGCTGTGTGGGATTGCGGTGCAGCATATCGCTAACCGGGTGATGGCGGACCACGGAGTCAGCGGCATTTTCAATCTCGTGGCCGGACCGGCTGACAGCATCGGCAACCGGCTGCTCAACGACCGGCGTTTGCCGCTGATCTCATTCACCGGCTCCACCCGGGTGGGGCAGCATGTCGCCGGGACAGTGGCGCACAGGTTCGGTCGCACGATTCTTGAACTGGGCGGAAACAACGCGATCATCGTAACCGAGGACGCCAACCTCGATCTGGCGGTCAGGGCAATTCTCTTTGGAGCCGTGGGCACTGCCGGCCAGCGTTGCACGTCGACCAGGCGGCTCATCGCGCATAGAAAAGTTGCCAAGGAACTCACCCGGCGTCTCGTAGACGCATACGAACAGGTGAGAATCGGCGATCCGCTCGATCCCGCTGTCCTGATGGGACCGCTCATCACTGCCGATGCGGTCGAGGAAATGTTCAGGGCGATCGAGGCAGCGAAAGCCGACGGAGGGAAGGTGCTGTTCGGAGCACGCCGCCTTCCCGTACTCGGACAGCAGTTCGTTGAACCTGCCATCGTCCTGATGCCCGCCCAGACAGCAATTGTGAAGAAGGAAACGTTCGCACCGATTCTCTATATTCTGGAGTACGACGATTTCGCGCAGGCCATGCAACTGCACAACGATGTCCCGCAGGGGCTGTCAAGCGCGATATTCACTTCCAGCCTGCAGAAGGCCGAGGAGTTTCTTTCCCCCTGCGGTTCCGATTGCGGCATCGCCAATGTCAATATCGGGACCTCGGGTGCGGAAATCGGTGGAGCTTTCGGCGGTGAAAAGGAGACAGGAGGTGGAAGGGAATCCGGCTCCGACGCATGGAAGTCGTACATGAGACGCCAGACCAATACCGTCAACTGGTCCGATGAACTCCCGCTGGCCCAGGGAATCAAGTTCGGGTAAGCGATCGATCGGAAGGGCAAAAACCTGTCAAATTTCGTATTCCCCTGTTCCCACCGGCAGGCAACGGGTGTAATATCGCACGTTGCTTTGCGTCGCGTAATTTGTTCGGGGACCTAATCCAGGAAAACATGGACGACTGATGGAACAGGAAATTCGACAGATAAACTTCGCCTTCATGGGTTTTGGGCACGTCGGCCGTGCGTTTGCGCGGCTTCTTATAAACCGGCGGAATTGGCTGCTGAAGGAATACGGGGTTGAATGGAAGATCACCGGAATCGCGACGAAGAGTCATGGCACCTGCATAGATCACGCCGGGCTCCCGATCAGGAAGATACTCGGGTCATGGAAGCGCCATTCAAACCTGGAGAACTTCCACAATGGACCGGTCTGCGCTTCACACACTGATTTCATCAGGCAGTGCGGAGCCGATGTTTTGTTTGAAATGAGCGTGCTCGACCTCAGCGGACAGCCGGCGGCGACGTACATCCGCGAGGCGCTGGGCGCAGGGCTGAACGTGATCACGACCAACAAGGGGCCGATTTCGACGCATTTCCGGGCGCTGACAAAACTCGCACGGCTGCGCGACGTCGAGCTTCTGTATGAAGGGACCGTGATGGACGGGGCGCCTGTGTTCAATATGGTGCGGCAGAATCTGCCGGCGACACGCATCAGATCGCTGCGCGGCATCCTCAACAGCACGACCAACTACATACTCACCCAGATGGAGCAGGGAACGCCTTTCGAGTCGGCGCTTGAATATGCGAAGAATGCCGGTCTGACCGAAGCGGATCCGCGCCTCGACCTGGACGGGTGGGATGCGGCGGCAAAACTCTCCGTTTTGATACAGGCCCTCATGGGAGCCACGGTCAAGCCGAAGGACATCGAAAGGAGCAGCATCTCGGAGGAGACGGGTAAGATCGTGCGCGCCGCGGTACGGCGTGACAGGAGGCTGCGCGCCGTTGCACGCGCCTACCGGCAGGGGGGCAGGGTAATCGGAAAAGTTGAACTGCAGGAACTGGAGATATTCGACCCGCTCGCGGCGATACGCGGGCTGAGCAACATCCTCATCATAAACACCGATACAGTGCGCGAACTGGCAATTGTCGAGAACAACCCGTCGGTCGACCAGACCGCCTTTGCTCTGTTCGCAGATCTGGTTTCGCTTCTCGAATAGCCGCTACACTCCCCAGGCTCCGCTGACCTGAATATTGGCGCCGTTTACGTAGCGTGCTTCCTCCGAAAGCAGAAACAGTACGGCTCCGACAGCATCTTCCGGACTGCCCGCGTAGCCGGCTGGAATGCTTTGCAGCCAGCGGGCAATCTCCTCCTGGGGAATGCCGCCGGTGTCTATGAATCCGGGAGAGATGGAGTTGACCGTGATCCCGTGCGGAGCCAGCACTTTCGCCAGAGAGCGGGTCAGAACGATCACACCGATTTTCGATATATAGTGAGCCGTGACGTAAGGCTGTCCCGTGTTCTGATCGGCGTTGACCATACCGAAATTTATGATCCGTCCCCATTTGAGCCGCATCATCGCGGGAGCCACAGCGCGGCTCAGGTAAAAAACCGGGTGGAGATTGTTGTCAAACATCTCGCGCCACCCCTGGACGCTCTCCTGAAGCAGGTGAACGCGGTGGTAGCTTCCGGCGCAGTTAATCAGCGCGTCAACACGTCCGTAGTTTTCCTCGACACCGCGCACCAGATTTTCGGCATCGGGAGCACTAGACACATCGGAACGTACAAGCATGAATTGCGCGCCTGCCGCCCGCAGTTCCGCTTCCAGCGTTGAGGCTTCCTGTTCGCTTTTCCGGTAGCAGACCGCCACGATCCAGCCGCGGCGGGCAAGCGCCAGCGTGACTGCACGACCGATTCCCCGCACGCCCCCTGTAATGAGCGCGACACGCGACGCGGTATTCTGAATCATGCTGCTGCTCTTCTCTTCCATATTCACTGCTGAATGTCCGACGTCCCTTTGGACGTATACAGGTACCGCTTCACTTTCCTTGTTGTGGTCTTTTCGAGTTCCTCATACCGCACAGTCAATTCTGTCACTCTCTTGAACGGAGCGAGTTTCCTGCAACGCTCCCTCACTTCAGCCCTGATGAGACTCTCAATGGCGGGCCGGTCCAGTCCCTTCTGGGTACAGGCATCCATGTCAGGAACGGCGATCGCCTCGATGATCACGTCTTTATCAGCAGAGCCCCAGACCAGGCATTCCGAGATATATGGTGACTTGAGAATCTCGGCCTCCACTTCCTCGGGATATATCTTCTTTCCTGCGGAAGTGACAATCACTGACTTCTTCCGGCCGCGTATAAACAGGAAACCGTCATAATCGACAAATCCGAGGTCGCCCGTATGAAGCCATCCATCTTCCAGTGCGTCGCTTGTGGCGTCGGGATTATTGTAGTACCCGAGCATGATGTTCGGACCGCGCGCCAGGATTTCACCGTCTTCGGCAATCCGCACCTCCACGCTCGGCAATGGAAGTCCCGCTGCATCGTCTTTGAACGCTTCGTTGCGGTTCACGGCAATTATGGGCGACGATTCCGTAAGCCCGTAACCTTGAAGAAAAGTGATGCCCAGTTCGCGGAATCCCCGCGCGACCGCGGGATCGACTGCAGCGCCGCCCGATATCAGGATCCGCAGCGAGCCGCCCAGTTTGCGGTGCACGGCGCGGAAGAGGAGCCTGCGTATATTCAAACCCAGAACTTTCTCGGAAAGCGCCGCAAGCTTCTTCGCGGCGTTTACTTTCCACATCCCTCTTTCGGCCATCGCGGCTTCGATTTTCGAGTAGACGGCATGCCAGAGAAGCGGGACTCCGAGCACCGCGGTGGAACGCGTTTCACACAGATTTTCCACAAAACGGCGGAGGTTCTCTGCGTATGATATTGTCGCGCCAAGGTAAAGAGCGAGAAGGAAGCCGTCGGTACATTCGTAGCTGTGGTGGATGGGAAGGACCGAAAGGAACCGGTCCTCCGTGCGGAGATTCACCCATCTGACCGCGTCAACAAGATTGCTCGCGATGTTCCTGTGGGTGAGCATGACACCCTTGGGGTTCCCCATAGTCCCGGAAGTGAACAGAATCGAGAGCAGACTGTCAGGTGTGACAGTGCGGTCCTCAAAATCGTTCTTCCCCGATTCAATCCGTGCGCGCCCAAGCCGCTTCAGTTCGGTAAAGGAGATGATTCCCTCCCGTGCTGCATCGTCCATGCTGACGGCGGAGGCGAGAAACGGAAGTTCCCTACGCAGTCCGCAGATCATCTCGATATGCCTGTAGTCAGCGATGACGGCCTGCGCTCCCGAGAGTTCGAGTATGTTGCGGACCTCCGTCTCTCTCAGCTCTTTATCGACGGGAACGCAGACGATGCCGGTACAGGCCGCCGCAAGATAGCTGACCGCCCACTCCGGGCGGTTGTCTCCGACGATCGCAACCTTATGCGACGGATGCAGCCCGAGAGCGGCCAACCCGCCCGCCACCGCCTCAACGTCGGCCCGCAACTCGCGGTACGTGATCGGGATCCATTCCCCGGCTCTCTTGTGTTGCAGCGCCGCCTTTCCGGCAAACCTGCGCGTGCCGTGGATGAACATCTCGCGTATGTCGGCGATCGGCTCTGCGGGATACGGCGGATAGATTCCTTTCATCGTCCGAGACCCTTGCCGGTCTTCAGTTCAGACCTGGATTTTCGGGTTTGATGTTCTCAAACTTGCGCACCAGTGTGAGCACTTCCAGTTGCTCCTGCAGAACCGGAATCAGCGCATCGCATCTGTCGGAAATGTCCTCGATCTCCAGCAGATACTGTTTCTGTTCGATTGTCAGGTTGAGCGTCATGGCGACTATGTTGACGAGTGATTCGAAATCGAGCTGGGGCATTATCTGGAGAGCGTCCTGTTTCGACCCGGTAGCCAGTTCGGTAAACCTGGCGAAAAGGCCCCCGAGCTGGTTCTGACGCTGGATGACAGTTTCCGACTGCTCATCCGGTTCCGGTTCCTCGAGTTCCTCGATTTCGACGAGCCTGTAGGGGGAATGCTGGATCTCACCGATGATGCGTACCCGATGTATTCCGACCACTACAATATTGTACTTGCCGTCTTCGAGTTCCTCATGGCTTTCTATTCTCCCCAGACAGGCGATCTCGTGGACGGCTGAACCCCTGGAGTACTTTGTTTCGTGGTCGGAGCGCAACAGCGCTATCACGAGCTCTTTGTCGCCATTAAGAACGTCCTTAATCATGGTCCGGTATCTCTCTTCGAAAATGTAGAGCGGAAGCGGTGTTTTGGGGAAGAGCACGACGTTCGGCAAAGGGAAAAGTGGAATAATCATTGCAGTTGGATATTATTCCGTTGATCACCTTCCCGTCAATGCGTAGAGTTTTTGTTGAGGGTGAGTCAAAGAAACGCACAATCGGAGGTGCCACCCGGTGCGCGCATTTCTCCTCTTCCTGTCCAGGCACGAAGGGTTTAAGAATTTCGCTCTGAATTTCAGGATTTTCCGCAAAACCGCTCTTCGCTTCATCGCTGGAGAAACGCTGGACGATGCCATCAGGGTGGTACGTGAAATGAACCGCGGGAAGATCTCGGGCACGCTCGATCTGCTCGGCGAAGAAACGCAGTCCCGCGAAGACGCGCTGAGTGCGTCCAGGGAAGTCATTGAGGTCCTTGACAGGATCGAACTCGAGCGGGTCGACTGCAATGTCTCGGTCAAGCTGACACAGCTTGGCCTCGCCAGCGACAAGGAATTCGGCGGGCAGAATCTCCTCCGGATCGCGAGTCATGCGAGAGAAAGGGGGAATTTCGTGCGCGTCGACATGGAGGACAGCCGATATACCCAGACAACGCTGGAGACTGTAATCCGGGTGCATGAACAGCTGAACAATGTAGGTACCGTCATTCAGGCGTACCTCCACCGCAGCGAACAGGATGTGGCTGAACTGCTCAAAAAAGGAATACGGATCCGTCTTGTCAAAGGCGCATATCTGGAGCCGAAGGAAGTTGCATTCAGGAGAAAGCACGACACGAACGCGAATTTTCTCAAGCTTATGAAGATGCTCCTCGAAAGTAAGACTTACAATGCAATTGCGACGCATGACGAGAAGATCATCACGGCGGCAATTAGGTTCGCCGGCTCGAGGAAGATTCCGAAGGATCGCTTCGAATTCCAGATGCTTTACGGAATCAGGAGAGATCTTCAGTACCGGCTGGCGCGGGACAACTACAGGGTGCGCGTCTACATACCGTATGGCAGGAAGTGGTATCCTTACCTGATGAGACGGCTGGCAGAGCGTCCGGCAAACGTCGCATTTATCGTGCGCAACATGTTCAAAGGATGAGCAGGAAGTGTGATATGGAAGAGGAATCGATTGTAGCATGTCCGCACTGCGGGGCTCAGAACAGGATAGGAACCGCGCCGCCGGACCAGGTGCCGGTATGCGGTAGATGCAGGAACTCCCTCCCCTGGATCGTCAACGGAACCGATATCGGCTTTCGCAAGGAGCTTCAGACTACGCTGCCGGTGCTTGTAGACTTCTGGGCGTCCTGGTGCGCCCCCTGCCGCGTAACGGCGCCGGTCCTCGAGGAAGTGGCACGCGAACTGACGGGCAGGTTGAAGCTGGTGAAGCTGAATGTGGATCAGAATCCGTCGACGGCGGAACAGTTCAACGTGCGCAGCATTCCGACCATGATTCTGTTTGTGAATGGAGAACAGGTCCAGACACTGGTGGGTGCACAGTCGAAGGATGCGATTCTGCAGCAACTCAGCGGGCATCTCACCGGCGGCGTGCATCCTCCGCATTGATTCAGTGCCGGCGTCTTCAGGGTTGCAAGGTATCGGGCCAGAGGTCGGCCTCATAGGCGATCCTGGCTTCACCTTCAAGAAAGACCTCGCGGAACTGATCCCGGGAGAGTTCAAAATGAACTTTCAGCAGTTCGCCGCCGCGGGTCTTCACCTCGGCCGGAGACGCGACACGCCCTCGTACTGCAGCAATGATCGTTGACGCGATCACGCCGGTTCCGCAGGCCAGTGTCTCGCCTTCCACGCCTCGTTCGTAGGTCCGGACACTCAGGCTTTGCGAATCCTTCACGTAAACGAAATTGACGTTTGTGCCCGCCGGCTGAAACTGCGAATGGAACCGCAGCGCGCGTCCCCAGTTGAACACGTCCGTCGCTTCAAGTTCTTCCTCCCCTTCGACAAACCACACCACGTGAGGGACTCCCGTGTTGAGGAAATCCAAAACGAACGTCCGTCCTTCAGCCTCGACATTGATATCCATCCGGAGATCGTGAGGAGGGGTCATCTGCACTTTCGCCATATCATCCTGTAGTTCAGCCCGGATGATGCCAGCCAGGGTGCGGAAGGCCATGCTGCGTTTGTTCACGATTTTGTTGATGTAGGCGAATCTGGCTGCACAGCGTGCCCCGTTTCCGCACATTTCCGCCTCGCTCGCGTCGGCATTGAAGAAGCGCCATTTGAAATCAACTTCGGGATCGTTCTCGATCAGAATTACGCCGTCGGCCCCGACGGACTGCCGGCGCCGGCACGACAGCCGGACAAAATCGCTGCAGTCATCCGAAGCGACGACGCCCGCCCGGTTGTCGATTACGATGAAATCGTTGCCGGTCCCGGTCATTTTGAAGAAATGGATCTTCAGGCCTGGCTGCTGATTCATATCTGACGCGCCCTCTCGATAGAGTCGGGGATCGATTCGCCGCGGACGAGGTCCTCCAATGTCTCGCGTTCGCGCGTGATGAAGAACCGGTCGCCGTCGACCATGACTTCTGCGGCGCGCGGCCTGGAGTTGTAGTTGGACGACATCGAAAACCCGTATGCACCTGCGCTCATGACCGCGAGGTATTCGCCCCGATTCAGTGCGGGGAGCTTGCGGTCGCGGGCGATGAAATCGGATGATTCGCAGATCGGCCCCACCACATCGACAACACGGGTTTCGCGCTTCCCCTTTTCAAACGGCTGGATGCCATGGAAAGCCCCGTACAGACTCGGCCGCACCAGATCGTTCATACCGGCGTCGACTATGACGAATTCCTTAGTCTGAGTCTGCTTCGTATACAGCACCTGCATAATCAGACACCCGGCGTTGCCGACAATGACGCGCCCGGGCTCGAAAATCAGGGTACACGGAAGGTCTTTCAGTTCCTGAACCACCGCCTGCGCATATTCTCGGGGGTGCGGGGGCGTCTCTTCGCTGTAGGAAATCCCGAGTCCTCCCCCGAGATCCAGATATTGAACCTTGATGCCCATTTCTGCCAGCCGTCCAACGAGAATCTTGAGCCGTTTGAGCGCCTCCACGAAAGGAGCGATTTCAGTCAACTGGCTCCCTATATGGCAGTCCACGCCCAATATCTCGACGTGCTTCAATTCCAGGGCGCGCCGGTAGGCTTTCAGGGCGCCGTCGACATCGATGCCGAACTTGTTCTTCCTGAGGCCTGTCGAAATGTAGGGATGCGTCCTGGGATCGACGTCCGGGTTCACCCGCAGAGCGATTCTCGCCGTTGCTCCGATGGCGGCCGCGCGGCTGTTTATCACTTCGAGTTCTTCCGCCGATTCGATATTGAACATGAGTATGTTCTCACGAAGCGCATAGTCGATCTCGGCCTCCGTCTTCCCTACTCCCGAATAGACAATCCGGTCTGGAGGGATTCCGGCCTTCAAAGCCCTGAAGAGCTCTCCTCCGGAGACTATGTCGGCCCCGCCGCCGAGGGAGGCGAAGAGACCGAGAATGGCCAGGCTGGAGTTAGCCTTGACCGAATAGCAGGTCAGGTGAGGGACCCCTTCGAAGGCGCCGTCAAATACGGTGAAGTGACGCGTCAGCGTCGCAACGCTGTACACGTAAGAAGGCGTACCGGCCTTCGCCGCGATATCCGCAAGGGGAACGTCTTCACAGTACAATCTCTCGTTCTGATAATGAAAATGGTGCATCGGCAACTCGCTTTCAATGAATCTGTCCGGCTGGAACAGAAGCAATTTAACTTATAGGATACTCTCAACATAGGAACAAGTGGAAAGCTGCGGCAAAAACCCGCCCGCCGCCATTCCGGCGGCACGATACGAGTGTTATAGTGGGAGGGTCTCCGTTGACGGAAAATACTCAAGTGCAGTGCAAGGAGGAAGAACCATGGGTACAAGAGGACGTGAAATCGTCGGGATGGACGTAAACGAGTTGCTGGATCTGTTGAACGGCGCATATGCCAGCGAATGGCTCGCTTACTATCAGTATTGGCTTGGGGCCAAAGTCATCAAGGGTCCCATGAAGGATGCCGTGGCAGCTGAGCTCACGCTGCACGCCACGGAAGAGCTTGCTCATGCGAATCTGCTGGCGACGCGCATAGTGCAGCTCGGCGGCACCCCTGCCGTCAATCCGAAGCACTGGTTCGAGCTGAGCCCGTGCGCCTACGACGCCCCGGAGGATCCGTACGTGGGGGTCCTGCTTGAACAGAACATCGCGGGAGAGCAGTGCGCCATTTCCACATACAAGAACCTGATGGATATCACCAAAGACAAGGATATGGTGACATACAACCTCGCGCTCGGGATACTCGAGCAGGAAGTGGAACATGAAGAAGATCTTCAGAGCCTGCAGGAAGATCTGGAGCTTATGATGGAAAGAGGAACCGTGAAGGCCGGCAGAGCCTGATGCGCCATACGCCGCGGCAGGGCCGGCGGCTTCCGCCCGCCGGCCCCGCGGAACTACTCCTTCAGAGTTCGAAGGAATGCAACGACGTCGGCGAGTTCCTGATCGGTGAGCTTGACCGGCGGCATCTTGCCCTTCCCTTCAACTATCCCTTTCTTCAAGGATGCGTCATCCTGTGACTGCACGGCTTTGGAGCCGAGGCGCCGCATCTCTACTCCATACACCTTTGCGATGGCCTCTCTCCCCTCCCCCGAGTTGCCGTGACACACCGCGCAGCGGCTGAAAACTTCCTTTCCCTTTGTCGGATTCCCTTTTTGAGCCACCGAAAGCGAAGTCAACACAACCAGAATCACGGCTGCGGTCACAAGTACGTTTCGAAATCCCATCAATCGTTCCTCCAGCAGAAAGGTTCCTCTTATTTGATCGATAAGTCCATTCCCTTATGAGCTTTGTGCATGCTTGCTAGTTTCGGTGCATTCCCTATAATGATCTTTATGGTTAAGCCCGATGACGCTCTCATTTCTGAACAGGCGATTTCTCCGGAAGAGCCCGTTGAAGAGATGGAACTGCCTCCGAGAGAATCGACCGAGATAACCAGGTACGATCCTCTACGTCGTTACCTGGCCGAAATTTCCAGGTTCTCGCCCCTAAGCCGGGATGAAGAGCACAGACTTGCGCTGCATTACCACGCGACCGGAGACCGGGAAGCCGCCTACAAGCTCGTGACGGCCAATCTTAAACTGGTCGTCAAGATCGCGATGATTTACCGGAAGGTCTATCGTAATCTGCTCGACCTGATACAGGAAGGAAATCTCGGGCTTCTGCAGGCGGTCAAGCGCTTCGACCCCTTTCGGGGAACCAGGCTTCCCACATATGCGGCATGGTGGATCAAAGCTTACATATTGAAGTTTCTGCTCGATAACTCCCGGATGGTAAGAATCGGGACGACAAATGCCCGGCGCAAAATCCTGATGAATCTCAATCGCGAAAAGCGCGAGCTTGAAGCCAAAGGAATCGTTCCGACCTCGAAGCTTCTCGCCGAAAATCTGGGGGTGGACGAACAGGAACTGCGTGATGTGGAGCAGGGGATGACCGGATCGGACATCTCACTCGACGCGCCCGTCGGCAACAATGACGGGGATGTGCGCTACATAGATACGCTGCGATTGATGGAGCAGAGCGTCGATGAAAAAATCGCGCACGGGGAATTCCGGGAGTTGCTGGAGAAGCGGTTTGCTGATTTCTCGGAAACCCTTTCCACACGGGAAAAAGACATTCTGACGAAACGGCTCATAGCGGATGACCCGGAGACGCTCCAGCAGATCGCCGACCGCTACAGCATCTCCCGGGAAGCAGTACGGGTGGCGGAGAAAAAGCTGATCGCCAAATTGAAGGAATACATGATCGAGTCATTCGGCGACGTGCGGGAAATAGAGTTTCACCTCAAAGGCTGATAAAACCTGCCACGACAGCCCTATCGGACGATAATCATCCGCGGTTACTCTTTGGGAGACGAGGTGGTGTCGTACTTTATCGTGGCTTCGGCCCCGAACTTCTTGTAATTCTCGTATGTAATCGTCTCCTCGACCCGTATGTCACCGGAGGAAAACTCAAGGACGCTGTCCGCGTGGGTCCAGACGGGAAACCAGTACTTGTCATCAATCATCTGGCGGATGGTTTCGAATTCCGGGAACTTCGAATCCCTCGTCTGGGGCACCGGCTTCCCTTTGGTTCGCACGACCTGCAGGTCGATGTCATCCACCCATATCTTGCCTTCGAAATACATCCGGCCGCCCCTGGTGTTTTTCGGCTTGACTGAGAACACATAACAATCGAGTTCGTCCACCATCTCCTTCCCCTCGTACTTCAGATTGTAGAGAGGAAGATCATTCTCAGTCAGGGCGAACGGATTGATGTTGTTGATGACCTCCTTGTCTTCTTCCGTGAACTGAACCGAATCGAGTCTGCCGCTGCTGCGCAGGGTTCGGACCTCCCGCGTCCCGTCATCGTTGAACACGATTTCAGAGACGATGGTCAATCGTTCCCGCCGCGGCATGCCGTCGACCGACCGGACCCGTATCGAGGCAGTCTGGGTATAGGTGTACTGCCTCCACGCCTCGTAAAACTCTGTCTCTTTTTGCGAAAACTTCCGAATTATCTCGTCAGGATCCACCTTCCTTGATGCGTTTTGCGACAGCAAAGCAGGGGCAGCGCCTGCAATCAGCAGAAAAATGGCGAGTAGCCTTCCATATCGCACTTTCTCTTCTCCTCAGGTGTTATTGATGGCAATACCAGGAAATTCTCTCATTTCCGTCAGGAAATGCAAACCGGCGTTTCCCCTCCATCGCACAAAGAACTGGTCGAACAAATGTAACTATCTTACAGTAATCCTTTCAACCCACGGCGAAGCGGGCGGTGATGGATTCAGACAACATCAGTATCATACTTCTGGGGACGAAGCATCCGGGCAACATCGGGTCGACCGCACGGGCCATGTTCAACATGGGCCTAAGCGGGCTCGTTCTCGCGGCTCCCCGATGTTCAATCAACGAAGAAGCATTCAGGATGGCCAAGAGCGGCAAAGTCATTCTTGAATCGGCCACGGTATGCGACTCGGTGCAAAGCGCGCTGAAGGACATCTCGTTTCTGGCCGGGACGACATCCAAGAGCGGCGGCTATCGCGCAGTGGCACACACCCCCCGGTCTCTCGTCCAGCGCATTCTCGATCATGCACGTCGGCAGAAGGTCGGGATTCTGTTCGGACCCGAAGACACAGGGCTGGTAGACGAGCACCTGCAACTTTGCAATCTGCTCCTGCGCATTCCCACGCAGCGCAAAAGGGGGAGCATCAATCTAGCCCAGGCCGTGATGATTATCTGTTACGAACTCTTTCTCGGCAGTCTGGACAGGGAACCTTCGAAAACGATCCGGCTCGCTCCGATGGAGCAGACGGAAGCGATGTATGCTCAACTCGAGCGGGCGCTGCTCGATATCGGATTTCTCACGCCGCAGAATGCCGGACACATGATGATACGGCTGCGGAATCTGTTCGGCAGGGCCGGTTTGCAGTCCTCGGACGTCGGGATACTGCGGGGAATTGCGAGACAGATTGCCTGGTTCGGCAAGTCGCGCAAGTAGCCTGAATTCTCACCTGATCTCGAGCTGGTGCGGAGGAAAACGGAAACCGGGCTGTGTTCCGGCACCTTTCCAGGGAACTCCGAAATGGTCGAGGAGCAGCCTGTCGGGCGCACTCTGAAGTCTGCCGTTGACATCTTTGTACTGGAAAAGCGAGTGCCGGAGTATGCTGCCCGAAAGAAGGCCTCCGGCTCGTTCGAACGTGTAGACTCCCTCGAACGTTCCGATCTCTTTTCCGGAGGAGTCGAGGACGGGGAGACCGAGCAGCGAGTCTTCGGGAAGGAATTTCAGCAGTGAACTCGACAGCGGCAGCAGCGCCTTTTCATTCTTCACGATAAAGACCCTGTCATACGGCAGTGCGTGGGCAGACAGGGATCTGCCGGCCAGAGACAGCAGTTCCTCTTCGGGAACCCGGTATTCCTGGCCTATCCGCCTGATCTGGCCGTTGATGTCGACCCAGTCGACTCGATTATTGGCATAGTTCAAACACTTTTCGATCTGTTGCCAATGCGCCATTTTCGCCTTCCCCCTTGTTTTCAGCTTGCAGGGGAACTGCTCAGAGGCTTTCTGGTACGCCGACAGCACGACCGCATCGATCTTTTCCCTGAGATCGTCCGGGTAGGTCTGGCACAACGCGGCGGCCGACATGGCCATAATCGAACACATGAGTGCGAAGTATCTGAATGACTTTTTCATCTGATTTTACCGTTGCCTGATAGTTTTCGTATCGCCGTATCGGCGGAAGCGGCCACGCCGGGGTCGACGTCGCGACTCAGTGGCTTCAGGTCTTTGATATTGGTGGCATCTCCCAGGAGAGCGACGGCGGTGGTTGCACTCTGGCGAACCCCGGGGTCGCGGTCTTTCAGACCCTTGATGATAGCGGGGAGCGCCGCAGCCGCGTCAAGACTCGCGAGCCCTTCGATCGCTGCGATCCGGACCTCCGGAGCGGGATCGGAAATGCAGTTCATCAGGGCTTTGACAGCCGCCTCGCTCCTGGCATGAACCAGGACCGCAATGCTCTTTTCACGCTCTTCGAGAGTGGAGTCTCCGGCAAGCGCCTCGAGCGCCTGCTCGGGCGTTTCAATCGGTTTCCCTCTTTTCGTGATCGCG
>Ga0123335_1002464_pt1 | contig 27612 bp, 20 predicted proteins | sample BiotimSIPDNA_2_FD_89707 | JGI IMG/M metagenome (GOLD analysis project Ga0123335, IMG submission 89707) | Anaerobic biogas reactor microbial communites from Washington, USA - Biogas_R2 time_0 SIP DNA | ecosystem: Engineered > Bioreactor > Anaerobic > Unclassified | place: Washington, USA...
AGAAGGTGATCCTGGCAACCCCCACAACTTTGATTGCCCTGCTGAGGGCAGTGGCCTACGGCTGGAGACAGGAAAAAGTTGCTGAAAACGCCCAGGCTATCAGCAGCCTGGGAAAAACATTGTACGAACGTATTCAAAACCTGACCGGCCACTTCCATGATTTAAAAAGGGGCCTGGATCATTCTGTGGAGGCCTATAACAAGGCCGTGGGCACACTGGAGCGGAGGGTTCTGGTGACTGCCCGGAAATTCAAGGAACTGGGCGCCTCGACGGGAGCCGGCATTGAAGTTCCGGAAGTTGTGGATAAAGCTACGCGTCTGATCCAGGCTCAGGACCTGATGCCCCAGGGATTTGACCAGCCTCAGGAAAAAAAAGACCGGCAGTATAAAAAGGAAATATCCTAATCAGGTTGAAGTTTTCGAATATTATATCGGTTAAGGCAAGCCGGAAGTGAAAGGTAGATTGAGGCGAAAGAAAGAACGGCCGGTTTTGGCATTTTTAAAAAACCACTGGGTATAATAGGTATGTGCTAACTGCTTCCAGGTGCTGTATTTAATAATCAACAACGGTGGAATTATGTTGGATTTGCCCGGTTACCTTGTCAAAACCCTGGTTAAATATCACCAGATTATTATTGCCCTGCTGGGCGGTATTTTAACCTGGTCGCTTTTCAGGGCAAGCGATAAATATAAAGAAAAAAAATTCAAAGAGATTGTGTTGCTTCAATTTTTAAATGAAACGCAATGTATTGGCAATAAGAATTTATTCATTGAAGACGATCTTTGGGTAATCAGGATTGACCTGCATAATCTGGATATAATGCTGCGGTGTAATTTCTTCAGTCCGGTAAAACATCAAAAGCTAATATACGAATTAATGGAACTGTACCGCTGGATAGTCAATCATGACGAAGTTGCCGGAATAAACAACCTGGCCTTAATTATCAGGGGTGAGACACCGGTAAGGGAAATGGTTTTGTTCTACAGCAGGGAAGTCAGAAACAGGATTGAAAGGGTAAGGGAAATGATTAAAAAATCCTTTCCGGAAATAGCCCGGGAACATAAAAAGATGTCGGAATAAAACCCCGGCCTTTGTTGGAGCCGTTGTTTTTTAGTTTTCTATAGCATCAGCCGTATTATAAGTGGTATTATAAACTGAAACACAAAAGGAGGAACTGGAATGAAAAAAGCAATCATCGAAATGGATCAGGGAAATATCGTAATAGAGTTATTTGAAAAGGAGGCGCCGGGTACTGTAGCAAATTTTGAAAAACTAATTAATAAGGGTTTTTACGACGGACTCTCATTTCATCGTGTGATCAAGGGATTTGTAGCCCAGGGAGGCTGTCCTGCCGGTAATGGAACCGGGGGCCCGGGGTATACCATTCCCTGTGAAACCCAGGGAAACCCGCACAGGCACGAACGTGGTTCCCTTTCCATGGCTCACCGGGGCCGCGATACCGGCGGAAGCCAGTTTTTTATTGTTTACGAGCCGCAGCCCCATCTTGACGGCGTGCATACCGTTTTCGGTAAAGTCATTGAAGGTATGGATGTAGTTGATAAAATTAATCAGGGTGACAGGATGAATAAGATTACTATTGTTGAGAGTTGAGAAATGAGGTTTAAGACTGCCTGTTAGTTCTGAATCTTATAACAGCGGCAGGCCTGTCGCTTATAAGGCTAGCAGGGAATAACCGGCTTTGTTTTATTACCATGGGACCGGCAATAAATAAGCAGGGTGTATTAAACCCCTGCTTATTTATTATCAGTTAAAATTAGATCATTGATATTACGGCTGGTATCTTATAATCTTTAAAATCAGATTTAAAAAACATGCTGGTATTTGGCATTTTTGATTTAACATGTAAATATATAAACCAATGTCAGGTTAAACCATTTTATTTATAGGGTATTTATTTTTTTAGCATACTACTATATAATGTAATAAAGATATTTAGAGGGTTCTGGAGATGCAATAAAGATTAAGGGGGTAAATAATGTGCAAATATTATCGAATATTGAGGTAATTTTGCTCGGTATTGTAAATGAAAAACCCTCCTACGCCTATGAAATTGACAAAATAATTGATAGCCGGGACATGAGGAAATGGGTAAGGATTGGGGTAGCTTCCATCTATCAGGTGTTAAAAAGATTAGAGGAAAGGGAATTGGTTTATTCTAAAAGGGAAAAGGAAGGCAGAATGCCCGACAGGAAAAGATACTATATTACAGAAGCAGGTAGAATGGCCCTGATGGAAGCATCAAAAAAGCTTCTTTCCAGTTTCGAGTGGCTTTACTTTGACCTGACTGTCGGTCTTGAAACTTCCGACCTTTTATCACCTGAGGAAATAGCTGATTGTTTAAAGCAAAGGCTTGCCAGAGGCAAGGCAAATCTCAGGAGGTTGAGAGAAATTGCTTCCAGCCCCAGGGATTTTAAGGAAAGCGCCGTGTCAAGGAATTTGATTTTTTTCCGTGAAGCTGAAGAAAGGTTTTTACAGCAGATTATTAAAGAATTAACAACGGAAGCTGTTTGTGCCAATACGAGATCTTAGAGAGCAAAAACTTGAGCTTATTGCCGGGAACATTTTTCGTAAGTTGCGCCCTTTTCCGGGTAGGGGAGTGATGAAATGCAGCTAAATAAAGGGACCGGGGGAAAGATAAGCTCTTCCGCCAAGGTTGAGGAAATATTCCGTCAATACCGGATGAGTCCTTTTGCTGAATGGGTCGGTATAAAAATTGACAGGCTCGCAGAGAGTTATTGCCGCCTTTCATTATTATTGGATGACAAGTGCAAAAATTACACTGAAGGGATCCACGGGGGTGTTTTGGCCACAATAGCGGATACTTGCATGGGAGGCGCAGTACGTTCCCTTGGCCTTCAGGCGGTTACCGCCGAATTAACGGTTAATTATCTTGGCAAGCCCAGTGTTGGTGATGAATTAACTGCCGAGGGCTGGATCGTTCACAGGGGCAGTACCATCATCCTGACCGAGTGTATCATAAAGTCCGGAAATGATAAAAATATTTGCAGCGGCAGGGGCATTTTTGTAAGTCGCATGCTTCCTGCGGGCGGCAGGGATATTATTTCCTCAAAGTAAGACTTGAATCAGAAACAACCGGTTTGGGTTTAATCTTAATCTTAATAATCTCTTGACGTTTAAGCTTTAAGTATACTACTATATATAATAGTAGTTGCATAAGCAGGCTATTATATATTATTATAGTGTAATGTAGTTGTATTTGTTTCTTTATAGAGTGCATCGGACATAAACGTGTACGCGCAATATCACGGCGAAAGATCATTAATTCAATTTACCTGTTCCAAAATATGTGGCATGCAGAGGTGAAGACAATGAAGATCCAGGCAGTTAAAGTTGAGGATGCAGTAGGAAGTATACTCAGTCATGATCTGACCCAGGTAGTGAGAGGGGAGTTTAAGGGAGCCCCTTTTAAAAAAGGTCACATTATCACAGAAGAAGACATTCCCGAACTCCTGAAGATGGGTAAGGAAAATATCTATATCCTGGAACTTGATCCGGGTGACGTCCATGAGGATACTGCCGGTATCCGTTTGGGAGAGGCCGTTGCAGGCCCCAATGTGACCTGGACCGGGCCCAGGGAAAGCCGGGTGAATCTTTTCGCCGGTTGCGACGGGCTGTTGAAAGTAAATGTGCCTTACCTGGAAAAGCTCAATGATTTGCCCGACGTAATCTTATCCTCCCTGCCCAACAATACAGTTGTAGAAAAAGGCGAACTGCTGGCGGGAACAAAGGTAATTCCCCTGGTGGTTCCCGAACAGACGGTTTTAACAGCTGAAAACATCTGCCGGGAGGCAGGCTGGATAATAAAAGTGACTCCCTTCCAGAAGCTAAAAGTCGGGGCTGTCATTACCGGCAGTGAAGTATATAAGAAGCGGATCCGGGACGGTTTCGGACCGGTCATCACCGAAAAAGTAGAAGCTTTCGGATCCAGTGTCCTGGGCCTTGATTTCGCGCCCGATGACGCGGAGATAATTGCTGCTAAAATCAAAAAGATGGCCGGAGACGGGGCGGATATTATCATTGTCACAGGAGGCATGTCTGTTGATCCCGATGACGTTACCCCCAAGGCTATTCAGCTAACCGGGGCTGAAGTAATAAAATACGGCGCACCCGCGCTTCCCGGGGCCATGTTTATGCTGGCTTATCTTGGTGATGTGCCTGTTATGGGCATACCGGCCTGCGGGATGTTTTTCAAGATAACCATTGTAGATTTACTGCTGCCCAGGCTTCTGGCGGGTGAAAGGGTAACCCGGAAGGATATTGTAGTCCTGGGCCATGGCGGGCTCTGCAGGGCTTGTCCCCAGTGTAATTATCCCAACTGTACCTTTGGTAAAGGCTCGAGTTAATAGTAAAATGGAACCATGGGGGTTAAATAAGCTGTGAAATACCCGAATCAGAATAAACCGCTGGTTGTTGTCAGGGGTGCCGGCGACCTTGCCTCAGGCGTAGCCTACCGTCTTTTTAAATGTGGCCTGGACGTGCTTATGACCGAAATAAGCCAGCCCCTGGTGGTCAGGAGAACGGTATCCTTTGCCAGGGCGGTTTGGGAAGGATCCGCCAATATTGAGGGAGTTGAGGCCCGTCTGGCTGAAACTGTGGAACATGCCCTGGAACTGCTAAAGAACAGGATCATACCTGTCCTGGTTGACCCGGAAGCTTTGGTGATTAAGCAACTCCGCCCCACAATAGTGGTGGATGCCAGAATAGCCAAGCGGAACCTGGGTACCACCATTAATGACGCTCCTCTGGTGATTGGACTGGGTCCTGGCTTTACAGCCGGGGTGGATGTTGATGCAGTTATCGAAACCTGCAGGGGGCACCGCCTGGGCCGGGTAATCTACAGCGGCGGCGCCATCCCGGACACAGGCTGTCCGGGGTCTATTGACGGTCATACCTGGGGCAGGCTCCTGAAAGCGCCGGTGGACGGGACCATGCGACCCTGCCGGTCCATCGGGGAACAGGTAAAAGAAGGGGATGTGGTGGCCTACGTGGATACAGAGCCAGTCCGGGCAGGAATATCCGGATTAATCAGAGGGATGCTTAAAGAAGGCGTCCGGGTGCCCAGGGGTACAAAGATTGGTGACATAGATCCACGAAAGGACGCCGAGTATAATACTATTTCGGACAAGGCGCTGGCTGTAGGCGGCGGTGTTTTGGAAGCAGTGTTTCACTTTTTGGCCGCGCAGGAGGAAAGTTAATAACTAAAGGAAAAGAGCCTATGAATATCAGCAGGGCTATGGGCCTTCAAGAACGTGAAATAATATCCCTGGTGGGAGGGGGTGGCAAGACCACCCTCATGTTTCGTCTGGCCGGGGAACTAGCCCTTCAAAGGAAAGTTGTTGTTACGACGACAACAAAAATATACAGGCCTTCGCCGGACAAATTTCCGTTATTGTTGCTGGGAAGGGATGAACAGAAGGAAAAAGGGGAAAAGGAACTGGCCGGCTATCTCCAGTCGGGCTTAATACCTGTGGTTGGCTCGGAGCTTTTGAAGAATGATAAGGTAGACGGGATAACAGGCGACCAATTGAACATGCTGACAAAATATGCGGACTATGTCCTGGTTGAGGCAGATGGCTCAAAGGGGCGTTCAATCAAGGGACATCTGGATTTTGAGCCGGTTATACCCGGTGTGACCACTGTGCTGGTGGTTGTAATCGGAGCTGATGTTTTAGGTAAAACTCTGGATGAAGAATATGTGCACCGCAGCGAAATTGTTTCTATACGGACAGGGCGGAAAATGGGTTCTCTAATTGACCCTGAAATAATAGCGGGTTTAATTACTCACCCGGAAGAATTGCTGCGGGACTGCCCTTCAGGAGCAAAGGTCGTATCCTTTATTAACAAGCTGGATTGTTTGAAAAATATCGATGAGGGGCGCTGCCTGGGCAGGTTGCTCTTAGGCAAAAAAATACGAAAGGTTCTCCTGGGTTCGGCAAAAGGGGTAAAACCTGTGCTGGACGTCCTGGAGTATTGATAAAAATGATCTCGGCAATTATTTTAGCCGCAGGGCTGTCTTCCCGAATGGGCATTCCCAAGCAGCTGCTCAAATTAGGCGGCAAGACAATGATTGGAATAGTAACGGAAAATGTACTGGCATCAAGGGTTGATGAAGTGCTGGTTGTGACAGGTCACATGGAGCAGGAAATAAGGGCCGTAATTGGCGAGCTGCCGGTAAAAGTTTTGTTTAACTCCAATTATGTACAGGGGCAGGGCACCTCCCTCGCCCTGGGGGTCGGAGCAATTAATGCCAATGCATCAGCTTTTCTGGTGTTTATGGCAGATCAGCCCCTAATTTCAGCATCACTGATAAACATGGTGATTGATGAGTTTAAAAAAAGAAGCTGTCTGGCCCTGCGTCCGGTTTACCAGGGTAAGCCCGGTCATCCTGTTATTCTGGACTGTGCTTTGAGGGCAGAGGCAGCAGCGTTAAAAGGTGATGAAGGCTTGCGAGAAGTATTGAAACAGCTTGGGAGCAAGGTAGAATATCTGCCGGTGCAAGATGAAGCGGCAATCTTTGATATAGATACTCCAGAAACTTATGAGATGTTTAAAGGTAAATATAAAATTTAACTATTCCGCTGTTTGCCGCCATACTTCCATTAAGTCTTAAGTTCCTGATTTTCTGATTGTTTCCAAGATTACCCCCTCTTTAACTCCCATAACTCCCCATATAAACCTTTTTCACAGGACATTGCGCTTCCTCCTGGACATTTTTCACATCTAAAAAATTTCCCTTTTTCAATTAATTTATTATGAAGTATAAAGTTAACCGGTGAGAACTCTCATATCCGGAGTTAAGATAATAAAAAGATCGCCCGAAAAGACCTGGCTGTGGAAAAATATCCAGACTTTGTATTGGGTCATCAAAGTCAGGAGGATTATTTGCAAGGCAAAAGATTGTATTAATTAGCCTAACTTATTAATATAATCGTTAACGCATATTTCACTTTTTTTGTTTGCAGATGTTAAAATAAAAATACTTAAAAAGAAGGGTGAGTAGGCCATAAAAATTCCTGTTTATGGTTAAGTAAATTGGGCACAGGTCTTTACAGATTTAGTAATGGATGCTGAGCCCATTTTTAGTGATACATTGACTTTTATTCCTAATTTTTAATAAATTAATGTATATTTTCAATAAATCAATGTATTTATAATAAATAAATTTATCACAAATGAGCTATTTAATTTAAAGTAATAATCTTATCGAATTTGTTTGGGGTTTGTTTAATTATTATATAATATTATTAATAATTAACAGCTCCAGGCTAAACGGTAAGCTTGTGGATTTTTAATTAAATTTGAGCCTGTGGGTTCAAGTTTAATACTTAACATGGAAAGGCAGGTGAGATGTTTATTAGAGAATAAGATAACTTTCATTAATATCTTGTTCTTTCAATGTACAAAGGCTTGTTACAGGGTTGTTTTCTAGAGTATAAGTTTTATTTTTGAAGGGAGTAGAGATAATGTCGAAGGTAATTACCCCGGACCAGGTTGGTAAGTTAGTGAAAGACGGCGCCTGTGTGTCATGGACCACAGCTGGATTGTGCGGTTTTCCCGAAGAGCTGGCTATTGCGCTGGAAAAGAGTTTCCTGGAAACCGGGCATCCCCGGGATCTTTGGAATACACACAGCTGCGGCTGCGGCGACTGGAAGACCAGGGGAATGAACCACGTCGGCCACGAGGGTATGTCCAGAAGGCACACTGCCGGACATATCGGCGAAGCCCCCATGCTGGGCAAACTGGTTCTGGAGAATAAAGTCCAGTGCCACCTGTTTCCCCAGGGCGTCATGGTCCATTTATACCGGCAGATGGCCGGCGGCAAGCCGGGCGTACTCACAAAGGTTGGCTTGGGCACCTATGCGGACCCCCGCCGGGAGGGCGGCAAAGTTAATGATATCACCCCGGATGACCTGGTAGAACTGGTTAATTTCCAGGGAGAAGAATATCTGTACTTTAAGCCCCTGAAACTGGATGTGGCCATGATCCGCGGTACCGTGTGCGACGAAGACGGCAACATGACCATGGATGAAGAACCTCTGTTCCTGGAAGCGCTGCACCAGGCCATGGCGGCAAAAAGAAACGGCGGCATCGTCATTGCCCAGGTTAAGTACCTGGCCAAAGCTAAAACACTCAATCCCAAGGATGTAAAGGTGCCGGGCGTATTGGTGGACTACATCGTTGTGGCCAAACCGGAAAACCACCTGCAGACAAGGGTCACCTTAAATGAGCCCGCATTTGACGGGCGGCTCAGAAAGCCCCTGGCAGCCCTTGAGCCCATGGCTCTTGATGAGCGCAAGGTTGTCGGCCGCAGGGCGGCATTGGAACTGAGGAACGGCGCTTGTGTCAACATGGGCATCGGGATGGCTGACGCAGTTGCCGCTGTAGCCGCGGAAGAAGGCGTCAGCGACGACCTGTTGATGACCATCGAGTTGGGCGCCTTTGGCGGCGTGCCTGCCAAAGGTATGGATTTCCCGGCTGCCATCAACCCTGATGCTATCGTGGACCACGCCAATATGTTTGACTTTTATGACGGCGGCGGACTGGATATGTGTTTCCTGGGTATGGCCCAGTGCGATATCGAGGGCAACATCAACGTCAGCAAGTTCGGACCCAAGGTAGTGGGACCGGGCGGATTCGTCAATATTTCATCATCCGCCAAGAAGGCCGTTTTCTGCGGCACCTTAACCGCAGGCGGGGCTGAATATGAGGTTAAAGACGGCACAATCAAGATCTTGAAAGAAGGCAAAATTAAGAAGTTTGTCGAGGCCAATGAACACGTCACCTTCAGCGGAAAGTACGCCGCCCTGAGAGGTCAAGAGGTGGTCTATGTTACCGAGCGCGCCGTGTTCAAGCTGATCGACGGCAAGGTAACTCTGGTGGAAATTGCGCCGGGCATGGATGTGGAAAAGGACATTATTGCCCATATGGGCTTCAGGCCGGAGATTTCCCCCGATTTAAAAGAGATGCCCAGGGAAATATTCCAGCCGAAGTGGGGCAAGCTCAAAGAGATACTGGCGGCAATGAGCTAAACAAATAATGCAAGGATTTGGGTTTGCAAAGCCCCAGGAGGTACTGAACGGACTTGATTTATTCGTACTTTAATGGGGCTTGCAAGAGCCCTAATGAGCGCAGAAGGTGATTGATGTGGAGCAGCAGAGATAGAGACGGGGCCACCTTAATCACTGGAAAAGAGTTTTAAGTGAGGTGATTTTATAGAGAAAAGACGAAGTCACCTTGATTTTTAGAAAGAGTTAACAAATATGGCTTTAAACCTGAGAGGAGGAATATTCGCAAATGTCAACAGCAGCATCTGGGACGAAATTTAAAGTAACTGATATGCTATTTTTAGTGATGCTCGCAATTGCTCTTTTTGTAGCCATTGCCAAACCCTGGGTGCCGGAATTGCCCCCGCAAGGGCACCTGGTGCTATTTGCCTTGATTGTTACCATCGGCTTATGGATATTTAAGCCGTGTAGTATACCGCAATCCGTTGCCGGGATGTTCTTTTTACTGTTTACATTAGCTCTAAAAATCCCCCCGGCAACTGTCTTTTCAGGGTTCGTGAGCAGTGCCCTGTGGACATTAATACCGGCTCTATTCTTCGGGTTTGTACTGCTTAAGACAGGTCTGGGTAAAAGGATCGGGTTCATGGTAATGAAGTTGTTCAACCCATCTTACCCTATGTTGGTCCTGGCGTTTGTCATCATCGGTTTGGCCCTGTCGGCTCTCACACCTTCTATTACGGTGCGCTGCGTGATCATCGTACCTATCGCTGTCAGCGTAATTGAAGCCTGTAATCTGAAGTTGAAGTCCAAAGGCAGCGCTTTGATTCTGCTGTCCGCCTGGGTTATGGCTCTTGTACCGGGGACTGGCTGGCTTACCGGCTCTCTGCACGGCCCGATCCTTTTGGGTATGTATGAAGCCGTTCCGGAGTTGAAGGGACTAATGAACTTCAGTTCGTATTTACAGGTTATGCTCATTCCCGCCCTGGTTTTGACTGTATTGCTTATCGTAGGCGGGTTTTTCGCTCTGAAGCCGGATCAGCCTATAACCTTGAAAAAAGAGTATTTCCAGGAAGAATACAAAAATCTTGGTGCCTGGAGCAGGGAAGAAGTTATTAGCGCTATAATTCTGGTAATTTGCTTCCTGATGTTCTTTACCAACAAGATACACGGTATTCCAGACGGAGCAACCGTGCTTGCCGGACTATTCCTTCTAACATTATTTGGTGTCATTAAAGGTACAGAAATCGGCTCTGGCATCAGCTGGGACCTGGTTATATTCATCGGTGTGGCCATGAGTTTCGGTGCTGTTTTTGGAGCTACCGGCGTATCTAAATGGTTAGTCGGCGTATTAGTACCGGTAATTGCACCTTTGACATCGAGTCCATGGGTATTTTGCTATTCGATAATGATCCTGTTCTTTATCCTGAGGTTCTTTGACGTGGCTGTGTTTGTTCCCACATTTGCTATTTTTGTACCGATTCTGCCGGAGATAGCGAACAACTTCGGGGTCAATCCTCTGGTGTGGCTCGGCCTGTTCATCATGGGTGCGAACTGCTTCTTCCTGAGCTATACAAATATGTTCGCCCTGGTATCTGAGGCGTTGGCCAAGGAAAGATCCTGGACCCCGGGACAGCTCAGCACGTACGGCCTGGTTTATGGCGTAGCCTGTCTGATCACCCTGGCAATTGCGGTTCCGTATTGGATTTCCATTGGCATGTTCAGTTAAGGAACGTGAAGAAACCTGCCTGATGCCGCTTAATTTTGAACCAATGACTAATTAATGATATTAGATAAGGTGGTATTGGGCTTAAGGGAAACGCCAGGCGAACAATGATTGACTACGTTGGACATTGGACATTGCTATTTTAAATAGCGGGATATACCTAAGAGGGCGGCTTTAAAGCCGTCCTCTATTATTATTGTGCGACGGGCATTATTGTGCGAAGGTCAGTCGTATCCGCTGTGTACCAACATAATGAGACATAAAACATGTGAGTGAAGCTTCTCATATATGAATTTGCCCGTTGATCCGTTTTATGAAACGCGGGCAAAAAAAAAGCCTTTCTGCAGGCTTATAATCAATTGAACATTATATTAATCAAGCATTAATTTGCTTATTTATTCTGTGTTATTTTACAGGGCCGGCCTCAATCTTTGCAGTTCGGAATTGAATTTCATTGCTGTTACTTTAGGCTGTCCCGCTGTGTTCTGCGTATTCTGTGTATTGATCCATTGTGACGTGTACTTTAAGAATACCTTTAGTGTTGGAGGTATATCATCATTATTGCGTACAGCCAGAACAGTCCTTCTTGGTATTGTAGGTGTTATCGGTATGATTCTGATGTTTGGGTCATTTTCTGCTGCCACAACATGTGAAGATAGTACTGTAACTCCAAGATCTTCACGAACCAATCCCAGCATTGTTTTAACTATGGCACAACTCACGATGACCTTGGGGGCAAAACCAGCAGCCTGGCAGGCATCCTGGAAATCTTTATAGTGGCCGGAAGTAGGTGGTGTTAAGATGAACTTCTCATTTTCCAGTTCCTTGATGTCGACGGATTTCCTGTTAGCCAGGGCGTGAGTGTGATTGGTTACCAGAACCATTTTGTCATTTAACAGGGGATAAAACTGAAAATTGGGATCTGGTTTGGCTATCTGACAAATAGCCACATCAATTTTAGAGGCATGAAGCATGCGCAGGAGTTCTTCGCACTGTTCTTCAATTAGAGTCATTTTTATTCCGGGGAAATTATTTTGAAATGACACGATCAACTTCGGGATGTTGGAATGCCCAACTACAGCTATAACTCCTAAAGTAAGATTACCTTTTTCAATGGACACATATTCATTTATGCATAAACGGGCTTTAGCGACTTCCGCCATGATTCTTTTGGCGTGTGTGACAAACTCAGCTCCAGCCGGGGTAAGCTGTACAGACCGGGTTGTTCTCATAAACAAACTTATTCCCAATTCATTTTCAAGCTTGCCAATCTGCTGGGAAAGTGATGATTGTGAAGTTCTTATCTCTTCTGCAGCACGTGTGAAATTGTTGTATTTGGCCACAGCCAATACATATTCTAGTTGATGCATTTCCATGATATCTCCCCCTATGTGTGTAAAAGCTGATGGAAACAGCTTTGTTCCACTGTTCGGGAACTCCAGAAGCATAGTTATACCGGTATTTAAAATCCGTTTATAACTCAAAAATGCCAGGTGCGGATTCAATTTTTCATAAATTATATTTTAGCTCAATTAAAACCACGCTACCTTTCATTTATTATATATTATTCGACATCCATTTACATTAAATTACTTATTAACCATACTCCTTTGTAGTAGTATAAAACATAGTAATTAGTGGAACAAATAAATACTAAAAATTAATTAGTACATTAAGAATATTCCATTATTTCATTTTACCCTATATTACACCTGTAAATGAAATAAATGAAATATTTGTTAGAGATTAGATTAATAAGCTATCCTAATTAATCGGTGGGGTCCGTTAATCCGTAATCTTAATAATTAACATGGGGCAAGGGTTTATCCGGGTCCGGAGCACGCAAAAGCCTGTCCCTACTAACCGGAGAAACCATTAAATCCGGGGAAAGATACTGGAGTCAAACCTACTCTAATAATACATTAGGAGAACAGAATAGTAAATGGGGTTTTTTTATTTTTAGAGATAATTATTATTATATAATAGTATCATTTATATTATTACATGTCATAAATTTATTTACTGGCGCTTTTGACAAGCCGTCAGCCTGAATAACTTATATATACAACTTAATGGATATGGCCCGGGTGTCAACCCGGGTCATCCGGTTTCTTTATCCTTATTCAGTAAAGTTAAGGATATCATGTGCCGCCTGGTTTATTGATTGAATATTCCAGGAATTAAGAAACTCATAATTACGGCCTGTTTAAGGCGCTATTGAAGCCCTTGTTGGTGACTCTCCGAAGTCAAGGCAATTAATCATATTATATAAGTTATATTAACATATAATGCTACTTGCTTTTTGAAGAAAGATGCCTTTTCTTCTTTTGGGAAATAAACTTTTGACATTATTTTAAGAAACAAAGTTATGAAAATAATGTCATTATTACCAGCTGCTATTAATTAGCATAACTTATTAATACAATCGTTAACGTATATTTCACTGTTTTATTTTCAGATGTTAAAATAAAATTGCTTGATATGGGTGCGGGTATAGATGGTAAATTGGTTTCAATACGTGAATGTACAGACAAGCTTGATTGCTGACAATGAGTATTTAACACAATAGCCACCCGCCTATTCTACCAACTAATAATATAATATAACATAAATAGTTTAAAAAAATGTCTTTAAATATCAATTTAGCATCAATTTAACAACAATATACTGAATTATTACATTTATGAAGAAATTAATGAAATAAATGTCACCCTTATTTCTTTAGTTTAAAAATATTTTAAAAGCCCGCAGATCTTAATGTTAAAAAAGGAAAAGGCTGGACAGGGTTTTTAATGGTGTGTAAATAGTTCAATATGGGCAGCAATTGTTAAAATGTGGTTATGATTTATATTTTGCAGGGAGGGTGATGCAGAAAAGTAAATAATAGAGGCTGAAGTGTTTCGGGTACAGTAAACTATTATTTAAAAAGAGGAGGAGAAAAAGTGTATCTACCAGATTTTGAGTACTACGCTCCGGATAATATTGCGGAAGCCTGCAAGTTGTTGACACAGTTTGGGGAAAAGGCAAAATTGCTTGCCGGTGGAACTGACATCATTATTAAAATGAAAAAAGAAGTATTGGCTCCGGAAGTTCTTATTTCCACTAAGAATCTGGGTATGAATAAAATTGAATACGTACCTGGTAAAGGTATGGTTATTGGAGCTAGAGCTACCCATAACGATTTAGTCAAGTCGGAAGTTTTGGCTGGAAAATATGCATCAGTATCGAATGCGGCAAAGCAAATGGCACATAATCAGGTGCGTAATGTCGGTACAGTAGGCGGCAATATCAGCAACGCTGTGCCTTCCGCCGACCTGCCTCCGATTTTTATTTCTCTTAACGCAACCGTTAAGCTCGTGGGTTCCAATGGAGAGCGCACTGTAGCCATGGAAGAACTGTTCACGGGCCCCGGCAAGACTGTTCTGGCTCAGGACGAGATTATCACTGAAGTAGTTATCCCCGACCAGAAGATGACAGGCAGCAACTACATTAAATTTGGACTGCGGAAATCAGGCGCCCTGGCTGTTGTCGGCGTAGCTGTAGCTGTTCAAGTTGAAAACAATGTCATCAAAGATGCACGGATAGCTCTTGGCGCAGTTGCTCCTACTCCTGTACGGGCGAAGAAAGCCGAAGAATTCCTGAAAGGGAAAACTGTAAGTGACGAATTGTTAGCCGAAGCCGGTGTAATCGCTTCCGGCGAATGCAAACCGATCTCCGATATCCGGGCATCGGCGGAATACCGCACTGACCTGGTGCGTATATTCACCAGGCGGGCACTGCGTAAAGCTATCGACGAGGGACATGTATAAGAAAGGAGATGTGGAGAATGGCTAACTGCATTGTTGATAAAGATGGAGTTAAGCGTTATTTGGTAACCGTCAATGTTAACGGTAGTGATTTTACAAAGGTGGTTAAAGCCAACACCCTGCTGGTAAATTTCCTGCGTGAAGAACTGGATATGATCGGCACTAAAAAGGGCTGCGAACTGGGTGACTGCGGCTGCTGCACCGTAATGCTGGATGGCAAGGCTGTCAATGCATGCTTGGTCCTTGCTCTTGATGTGGACGGCCGGGAAGTAACAACCATTGAAGGAATCGCGGACGGCGAAGACCTGGACATCGTTCAGGAAAAATTCATCGAGCATGCAGCATTCCAATGCGGTTTTTGCACTTCCGGCATGATCGTCTCATCCAGAGCCCTGCTTAACGAAAATCCCAGTCCGAGCGAATATGAGGTGCGTGAGGCCATAGCCGGTAACCTGTGCCGTTGCACCGGTTATGTCAATATTGTTGAGGCCGTTCTAGACGCGGCTGAAAAGAAATAAGGAAAGGATGAGGGTGATGAGCGTAAAAATTAAAAGAGATTACTCTTATGTAGGCAAAAGCCTTGATAGAAACGATTCGTATCAGAAGACAACCGGCCGTGCTCAATACACTGCCGACCTGAAATTCCCCAATATGCTCTACGGCAAGCTCATTCGCAGCAACGTAGCCCATGCTATTATTAAGAATATTGACACCTCCGAAGCGGAAAAACTGCCGGGCGTAAAAGCTATCATTACCGCCAAAGACGTTCCCGCAATGAAATTTGGCCTGAGCCCCGCCCGCTTTGACGAAAACATTTTCTGTATTGACAGGGTAAGGTACAATGGCGATAAAATCGGCGCCGTTTGTGCCGTTGACGAAGAAACTGTTTATAAGGCGCTCAAGCTGATCAAGGTGGAATATGAAGAACTGCCGGCGGTATTTACCTGGCAGGATGCGGCTAAGGAAGGCGCACCGCAAATCTTCGAAGAGTATCCCGGCAACCTCAACACCGAGATCCACCACAAGTTCGGTGATGTTGATGAGGCTCTGAAGAATGCCTACTACGTCCGCACCGACCGTCTGCAAGGGCAGCGCACCTACCATGCTTTCATCGAAAACCACTGCTCAGTTGCTTACTGGGATGGGGATAGGGCAACTCTTTATAGCTCCTGTCAGTCTGTCCACTACGTACAGTATCACCTGTGCAGGGTGCTGGGCATGAAGATGGGCGACTTGCGCGTGTTGAAGACCCACGTGGGCGCAGGTTTTGGTGGTAAATTAGACCCCACCGGCCTGGACTTCTCCGCAGTTATTCTGTCCAAGATTACCGGTCAGCCGGTTAAAATGTTTTACGACCATGAAGAAACCTTCTTGAACGGCCGTGGCCGCCACCCCATTACCATGGAGCTTACCACCGGCGTAGACAAGAACGGGAAAATTTTAGGCCACAAATATAAAGCAATCCTGGAAGGCGGCGCCTATACAGGTTTGGGTATCGCCTCAACATACTATGCTGGTTCCCTGCTGGGCGTACTGTATGATTTTGAAAACTACCAGTTTGATGCCTATCGTTATGTAACCAACCTGCCTCCATGTGGAGCCCAGAGAGGTCACGGTCAGCCGCAGCCCAGGTTTGCCTTTGAGCACCACCTGGACCTGATCGGCGAAGCAATCGGTGTAGACCCCATCGATATGCGTCTGATTAATGCCCGTAAGGCCAATACCGTGACTCTGGCCGGGTATGAAGTTAAGTCGTACAACCTGAGAGCTGCCAACGAAATGGCCCGGGATGCTTCCGGTTGGAAGGAAAAGAGAGGCAAGTTGGGCGTCGGCCGTGGCATCGGCGTCGGCAACGGCGGCTTTGTTACAGGCGCAGGTTTTTGCCAGTACAGAACCGACCTGCCGCACTCTGTGGGCATGATCAAGATCTATGATGACGGGACCCAGGCCTTTGTATACTCCCAGGCTGTGGATATCGGCCAGGGCAGCGACACGGTGCTTCTGCAGATGGCTGCTGAAGCGATGGGTTACCCCTACGAACAATGCACGATGTATGCGGGCGACACCGACCTTTCCACCCTGGACTTCGGCGCTTACGCCAGCAGGCAGACTCTGATGGCCGGCTGGGCTATCAAGAGAGCCGGGGAAGACATCAAGCAGAAAATTCTCGAGCAGGCAGTCGAGATGTTCAGAGCAACGGGTAAAATCAAAGAAGGTTGGGCTTATATCGGCAACCGCGAGTTAAGACCCGACGATCTGGATGTAAAAGAAGGCATCGTCTATGTGAAGCAAGAGCCCAGTCTCACCTTGACCTTTGAAGAAGTTGCCCGCAGGTACTTTGTAACCAAGGGCGTCCTGATCGGACGCGGCTGGTACCACCCCGGCAAACTGGGCGGCAACCACAAAGGTGCAGCGGTTGGTACTTCTCCGGCCTACAGCAGCGCGACCCAGATTGCTGAAGTGAAAGTTGACATGGAAACCGGTCAGATTGAATGTGTCGATACCTGGGACGTTCACGACAGCGGCACAATCATCAACCCGAAACTCTTCCACGGCCAGGTTCACGGCGCTTTCTACATGGGCATCGGCGAGACCATCTGGGAGGAAGTTCTCTTTGATAAGAAGACCGGCAAACTGTTAAACGGAAACTTTGCTGAATATCGTTTGCCCACAGCGCTGGATATGCCTCCGGTATTGTCCCTGACTCTGGACGACAGCTGGGAGCCCAACGGACCTTACGGCCTGAAGGAAGTTGGGGAAGGGGCCACCACCCCGACCATGGGCGCAGTTGCCAACGCAATTTATGACGCCATTGGAGTCAGCATGACAGAACTGCCGATTACCTATGAAAAAGTCTGGCGGGCTCTGAAAGATAAGAAATAAAAGAAACAGATCTTAAAAGCTAAAAGCTCTGGTAACTAAGTTAGGTGAGAGACGGGCGATCGTCTCTCACCTATTAGATTATCCCCAAGTTGATTTTTACCGCAGCATCTTAAAAGTCATTACCTCTGCAAAACTGTTTATTTGTAATTCCAAAATCATATAAATATGCTCTAATGACCGGTTGCGTAGTTTATAAGTAGGATACGTGGTAGACCAGAACCATTAAGTCACGAAAAACAAATAGATTTAAGGTTTTCCGGAAAGTGAATTTGGTTGGGAGCCGGATCAGGTTGTAGTGGTGCTTGATAAAAAACTACCAGTATTTTTAAGAGAATGGTTGACTGCGAAGAGGATATAATAAATGCCGCGGCTGCTATGCAGGTCGGATCAAGTGTGTTGAATCCAAGGTATTCACCATTGGATGTGTTGTAATGTTGTCCTGGGTGTGCTATATTTTTAACAATTGATTGCTGCAAGGATTTTTGAAGGTGAACGGGTATCACCGACAGGAAAGTATGGCTCTGGTAACGGCGGTATACTGAAAGGAAAGCCCTTTGAGTGCGGGGCTTGGGTATCTTCGAAAGGGAAACAGAGCAGCTGAATGCTGTTGGACGTTAGACGTGAGGAGGTAATGAATATGGAAATCAACCTGCAGCAAGGAAATACCATAGTCACCGTAATAGGACAGGAAAACCTGGGAGAAGATATGCTTGGGGCAAAATTAATGCTGATAAACGAAGGCTCGGAGAAAAAGGGGAGCCTTAAGCTGGCCTGGCTCGAAAGGCAAGCAGAACAATTAGTCCGGGCCAACGGGTCTGGCGGAATGTTTGCGGTGGCCAACCTGGTCAACCCTGACAAACCGGAGCAAAGTGCTACTGTTATGGTTGATCCCACTCTGGAAACTCCTGAATTGATCATATTTGGCGGGGGGCATATTGCTCAGCCGCTGGCAAATATAGGTAACTTGCTGGATTATCGTGTTACGGTAGTTGATGACCGCCCTGATTTTGCATCTCCTGAACGCTTTACAGGGGTTTACAAAAGTATCTGCTGCAGCTTTGACGAAATTGAGAAATATTTGAAACTGGGACCTGCCTCCAGTGTTGTGATTGCTACCAGGGGACACATGAATGATATGGATTGTTTGCGCAGGGTGATCAGGTATCCGGTAGCTTACCTGGGTATGATCGGCAGCAGGCGCAAGGTGAAAGCAATCAGGGAGCAGCTCCTCGAGGACGGCATTGAAATGGAAAAAATTGAAAAGGTGCACATGCCCATAGGTCTGGATATAGGAGCGCAAACACCAGCTGAGATTGCGGTTTGTATCGCAGCTGAAATGGTCAAGGAGCGCCGTGGCGGGAGCGCCGGTTCTTTACTGGATTGCTGTACCCGGAAAGACTCCCGGGTAAACAACAGTGAACTGCCCTCCGCATCCGATAAGGACGCGCTGCAAGCGGCCATTCGAGCGGCTCTTGAAAAAACGCCTGCGGCGCTGGCCACAATATTTTGGACAAAGGGCTCAACACCCCGTAAGGCAGGCGCGAGAATGCTGGTTTACAGGGACGGGCGTACCCTGGGAACAATCGGCGGCGGATGCTGCGGTGAATCGGAAGTACGCCTTCAGGCGCTAAATGTTATTGATGATGGCGTCCCCCGGGTACACAGGGTGTCCATGACTGCGGACATAGCTGCAGCTGAGGGCATGTCCTGCGGAGGAACCCTGGAAGTGTTTATTGAACCGGTAACCACCTTTGCCGGGATTTTTAATGCGGAAGAAATTTAATCCTGATTGGTTATATATTGTGAGATCTTTAAGAATGGGTGTTCCTGGTTATCTAAGCCGGCGTTGACATTCTTATGCTTTATGCTGATGTTTCTCCAGCTCATCCTGCAGGATTACCGGGAGATGGGCAGGGCAACTTAGGAGGTTAAAATGGGTAAAATATATTTTGATCACAGCGCCACTACGCCGGTTCACCCGGATGTTGCCGAAGAAATGTTTCGTTGTGTTGCAGGTATTTTCGGCAATCCTTCCAGTATCCATTCCTTCGGGAGGGAGGCTAAAAAGGCGGTTGATGCGGCCAGGTCGAGAGTTGCGGAAAGTATCGGAGCAAAAAGGGAAGAAATTGTTTTTACAAGCGGCGGCACAGAATCTGACCACCTTGCGATTAAAGGAGCTGCCTACGCCAACAGGAAAAAAGGCAACCATATTATTACCACCGCTGTGGAGCACCATGCAGTGCTGAATACCTGCAAAGCCCTTGAGAAAGAAGGTTTTGAGCTCACTGTTTTACCCGTGGACGGTTACGGTATGGTCAATCCCGGGGACTTGGCCGGGGCCATAAAAGACAACACTATCTTGATTACAGTTATGCATGCCAACAACGAAGTGGGGACTATTCAACCTATATCTGAAATAGGGGAAATAGCCCGGGAAAAAGGGATCCTGTTTCATACCGACGCGGTACAGAGCATAGGTAAAATCCCGGTTGACGTGAACGATCTGAAGGTAGATCTTCTTTCTATATCCGGTCACAAGATTTATGCGCCCAAAGGGATCGGTGCTCTCTATATAAAACAGGGTATCACCTGGCGTCCCTTTAATTTCGGCGGCGGTCAGGAACGGGAGCGCCGGCCTGGAACGGAAAATGTTCCGGGCATAGTAGCCCTGGGCAAAGCTGTTGAACTTGCTGCCGGGAATCTGGCGGAGGAAAGTGCCCGTCTAACTGTTTTAAGGGATAAACTAATCAAAGGAATCACTGAAAGGATTGACCATGTCAAGCTGGCCGGACACCCGTCCCTGCGCCTGCCCAATAACGTAAACTTCGTTTTTGAATATATTGACGGGGGAACTATGCTTTTAAACCTGGATATGCACGGCGTGGCTGCGTCCAGCGGTTCGGCTTGCAGCACGGGCTCTGTGAACCCGTCGCACGTGCTCCTGGCTATGGGTATCCCGCGTACAATGGCGCACGGCTCGCTGCGCCTGACCCTGGGCATGGTCAACAAGGAAAAAGACGTGGACGAATTTATCGATATAATGCCCGGGATTATTGAAAAGTTGAGATCAAGGGTCTAGCCGGACTAAAGTCAGCAGCAGTTGAGGAACGTTGTTATCTGTAAAGGAGTCCGGCGGGCTTTGAGGATAGAAAAAAGGACCGGTTAAGGCAAAGGGATGAAAAAGGTTAACCGGAATAATCTGAAAAAGATAAGAGAGACGATAACCTGTCTCTCTTATTTGATTGCAGGCTGCAATTACTTCCGGGAATATTACCATTTTGCCGGCAAGACAATTTAATTTTAAAATAATTGATATCCATACTTAAAATTGAACTTCATTCTCTCTGCCGGCGCCGCTTCAACGGTATGGTAACCTACCCTGAAAAAATAGACATTTTCGAACTCTGCCGGCGCTGCCTCAGCGGCATGGATGTCTAAATGCATAATTAAGGTATAGAGCTAATTCTGGCCTTAAGGAGTGAATTGTCTTGAGTTTTATGGAAGAATATCAGAGAAAACTTGTAACCCCTGAAGAAGCCGTAAAAATTGTTAAACCGGGTGACTGGGTAGAATACGGGTCGTTCTCCGGGTCCGTAGTCGTACTGGACCGGGCTTTGGCCGCCCGTAAAGATGAGCTTTGGGATGTAAAAATTCGCAGCACCACACGTGCTACAGGTTTCCCGGAAGTTATCACGGTTGATCCGGACAGGGAACATTTTATCTATAACGGCTGGCATTTCAGCAACTATGAGCGCAAACTGAGTGATCGGGGACTGGCTTCTTATATGCCCATTGTTTATCATGAGCTGCCTGAATACTACCGCAAATATATTGACGTGGACGTTGCCATGATTCCGGCAACACCCATGGACAGGCATGGTTATTTTAATTTCGGGCCCCAGATTTCGCACACCATGGCCATCTGTGAAAAGGCGAAAAAAATAATCCTTGAAGTCAATCCCAGGATACCCCGCTGTCTCGGCCAGGAGGAATCCATTCATATATCAAAAGTAGACTATGTTGTGGAAGCTGACTACCCGGTTGCAGAGTTAGCTTCTGCCAGGCCGAGTGAAATAGACAAAAAGATTGCCTCAATAATTATTGAGCAACTGGAAGACGGCTGCTGTCTGCAGTTGGGTATCGGAGGCATGCCCAATGCGGTGGGTGAGATGATTGCAAATTCAGGGTTAAAAGACCTTGGAATCCACACGGAGATGTTTGTTGATTCGATGGTGGACATGGTAGAAAAAGGCCGCATAACCGGCGCAAGAAAAAATATTGACAAATATAAGATAGTTGCCACAATAGCCCTTGGCACAAAGAAAACCTATGATTTTATCAACGACAACCCCATGTGTTTTTTTAAGCCCGTAAATTATACCAACGACCCCTGTGTAATCGGTCAATTGGACAAATTTGTCTCAATTAACAGCTGTATAGATGTGGACCTCTACGGTCAAATAAACTCGGAGTCTTCAGGCGGTAGGCAGATAAGCGGTACCGGCGGCGCCATCTGTTTTGCCCAGGGCGCCTTCCGGTCAAAGGGGGGAAAGGGCTTTATCTGCATGACTTCTACATACAGCAAAGGCGGTAAGACATTCTCCCGGATCAGGCCGATCCTCGAACCAGGTTCAGCCGTGACCGTCCACCGCGGCATTGCGCCCTGTGTGGTCACGGAGTACGGGATCGCTTCCCTGAAAGGCAAAGCCCTCTGGCAAAGGGCGGAAGCCCTGATTGCTATTGCCCATCCTGATTACCGGGAAGAACTAATCAAAAGCGCGCAAAAACTTGGTATCTGGTGCAAAAGCAACAAGAGATAGGAGGTAATCGTCCTGGAAGATCTTGTTCCGGTTTTTCCGGCGATGGTCAGTTAAATTTCTGTAATTGATTTCAGTTTTGATTAATAAGCCAGAATTATCAGTGTAATTTCAATATAATATTTATCTTCTTTATTTTCTGATGTTAAGATAAAATAGAGGCTTTCTCATATAAAGAAAATATCTTTAACACATTTATCTCCCGGTTTAAAAAATTATCACCATGTTTCTAGCTGGTCTTGGTTTTTTGTATAGAATAATGCTTATAATCTGTAGAGGTTGGCCGGTGGAATAAAATCTGTTGTTTTTTTCATTAAATGTGGACTTTTCCTGCAGGAAGGTGTTTATCGTGAAGTGGAGGATAAATATTAACGAAAAAAACTGTACGGGATGCCGTATTTGCCAAATGATCTGTTCCTGGGCCAACGCAGGCAGTTTTCATCCATCATCTTCTTTTGTAACAGTGGAAAGCAGCGATTCGGCAAACAGTTATAAAATCATTATTGGACAGGATTGTAATAAATGCGGCCTCTGCGCGACCTATTGTACCAGTAAAGCCCTGGTAAAAGAAAGAGGTAGTGAGGATGTTTAAGTTACTTAAAATTGATCTGACCGAAAAGACGATCAATCTTGAAGATGCAACCGATCTACACAGGGATTTCCTGGGGGGTGTGGGGGTAAATACAAAATTATTGTATGACCTCAACCCGGGCGGTATAGATCCCCTCGGACCGGAGAACAACCTGATTTTTGGCGCCGGAACCTTTGTAGGAACCCTGCTGCCCACTGCCGCGCGCACTGAACTAACCGCCAAATCCCCCTTGAGCGGCAGATTCGGTACCAGCAACAGCGGGGGATTATGGGGAGCGGCATTAAGATTTGCCGGTTACAGCCACATTGTGTTGAAAGGGAAGAGTCCGGCGCCGGTTTATCTGACTATTGATAATGACAGGGTTAAGATTGAGGATGCAACCCATCTCTGGGGTTTGAATACCCGTGAAACTGTGGACCGGATTAGAAAGGAAAAAGGAAAAGATTTTCAGGTTGCAGGCATCGGCCCGGCCGGGGAAAAACTCGTCCGTTTTGCTTCAGTGCAGAATAATTACCACGGCGCCTGGGGCAGGACAGGATTGGGCGCTGTAATGGGCAGTAAGAATTTAAAGGCCATTGCTGTTCGTGGAACAGGCGAAATCAGGGTGGCGGACCGCCGCCGCTTTGCCGGGATCATGACCGAAGCTTTTAAAAAGGTCATTAACCATGAATCCTTCGGGTACACCAAACGCTACGGCAGTATGGTGGTTGCCGACCCGTACAATAAAATCGGAGCGCTTCCCGGACATAATTTCACTTGCGGTTCCTTTGATGACTGGGAGGAAACCCGGGGACGCAAGGTATTCGAAAAAGGATATAAAGAAAAAGACCTGGCCTGTTTCTCCTGTCCCATCGCCTGTACCCACTGGACAAATGTTAAGAGCGGGAAATACCGGGGATATGAGTATAAGGGGCTGGAAGTGAGTTTTCTTCTGGAATTCGGCGCCAAGCTGGGAATTAAAGAAAACGCTGAAATGCTTAAATGTGCTGAGTTATGCAATTTATATGGTATGGACGTTATTTCTGCCTCCGGTGTAATCGCATTTGCTATAGAAGCCAACCAGAACGGCTTGCTGGGCAAATCCGGAAGGGAAGTCCCTCATGCATGGGGTGATTATCCGGGTATCTACAGGCTTTTAGATAGTATTGGTAACAGAAAGGGTGTAGGCGACCTGCTTGCCGAGGGGATTAAAAGGGCCTCAGCAAAGATCCCCGGCAGTGGTCATTATGCCATGCAGATTAAAGGAGTAGAGATGCCTGTTAGAGACCCCAGGGGAAAATGGGACGTCTGGATGCTGGGGTACCTGACCAATACCAGGTGCGGGGACCATCTTCGCACCAGGTCGCCGGTGGATAATTTATTGGGTGGGGTGATTAATCCCTTTGAAGAAAAGATCTCCGTTTCCGTGGAGCTCATTAATGACCTGGATATGCCGGAAGCTCTAAAGAAGGAAATATTCGGCGACCCTCCATCTAAAGTTGATATCCCCAGGATGGCTAAATATTCTGAGGACCTGATTACAATTATTAATTCCACAGGCCTTTGTATCAGACCCCCCGTCCACAGGGCACTGGGGCCCGGGTTTTATGCCAGAGCCCTGACAGCTTTAACCGGTCATCCTTATACCGCACAGGAGGTCATGAAAGCATCCTCTAATATATGGGATCTTCAGCATCAATTCAACTTGCGGGAGGGCGAGAAAATAGATGAATATGTTTTCCCCGACCGTTTTTACGATGAACCCCTGCCTGCAAAATCAGGAATAAAACCACCATTACAACGGGATGTAATCAACGCAGTACTGAAGCGCTACTTTAAAGCCCGGGAATGGGTATACGGCCAGGATGAATAATCAGCCCTTTCCGCTGGGGAAGCGGGAGATTAATAAGTAATAATAATAAATTCAATCCTTAACATGTATTTCACAGTATTTGTTTACTAGTGGTAAGATTAGACGAAAACAGGGTTTTGATCTTAGAATCAATAAATATTTGATTGGAGTTGAACTGTTATGGTTAGAGAAGTTCAGCCAAATATTTATCTTATAGAAGTCCCCCTGCCCGGAAACCCCTTAAAGTGTCTAAACTCATACTTGATTAAGGGCAAGAAACGAAACCTGCTCATAGATACAGGATTCAACCGTGAGGAATGCAAAAAAGCAATGCTTGAAGGGCTTGAAAGCCTGAACGTCAAGTTGGGAGAAACAGAAATATTTGTAACCCACATGCATGTTGATCATTCCGGCCTGATCCCGGTTTTAGCCAATGATCTTACAAAGGTATACTGCAGCAATATAGACGCTCACCTCATTAACTGCTGTGTGCCGAACTGCACCGGCACTTCAGAATATTTGAACGAGATGCAAAAATTGTTATTAATGCATGGATTCCCTCTAGGGGAAGCCTATCAGGCTATTTACGAACACCCTGCAAGAGAGCATAATATGGGTAGAGTGCAATTGTTTCACATTGTCAGGGAAAACGAGTTGCTCCAAGTGGGGGACTATAAATTTAAGTGCGTGGGAACTCCCGGGCACTCCCCGGGGCATATGTGCCTTTATGAAATTAATAAAAAGTTTTTGATTTCCGGCGATCATATTCTCGATGAAATTATTCCAACTGTCAAATTCACAAAATGGTCTGCGGATCCCCTGGGAAATTATTTAAACAGCCTTGATAAAATTGCTAAAATGGATCTAAGCTTTGCTCTGCCGGCTCACGGTAATATTATAAATAATGTTAACGCAAGGGTTAATGAACTAAAACAGCATCACGAAATTAGACTTAACGAGGTTTTGAGTATTGTAGGTAATAAATCAAGAGTGAATGCTTATCAGGTGGCCAGCAAAATAACATGGGATGTAGAATATACTTCCTGGGAACAGTTACCCGTACTTCTAAAGTATTTTGCCGGGTGTGTGGCAGCAAGTTATTTAATCTACTTATGGAACAAGAATATGGTCAGGAAGATTGACAGTGAAGGGACAATCAGTTTCGAATTAATTACTTGAATTAATTAATTATTAATTATCAGCGATGAGTATTAATTATGCAAAAATATTCACATTGTCCAATAGTGAGTTCCATAAGTTATAAATACTCTTGAAATGAAGCGTAAAGCGAATCTATATTTATGTTATGATCAAATCTCCCATACCTAAATAGGTTAAGGAGATTTGTTGTATTTAATACCGCATATCAAGATAAGACAACCATAATATGACATTGATGCTATATTTTTTAGTATAGCCTACACTTTTTGTTGAGCAGTGAAACATTCTTTGAAATTTGCTGCTTCTTCATATAATATCGTTTACCTTCTCAAAAAAAGCAAAATTGCTTATTATCGTCTAAGCTAATCAATATAACGTCCATACTCAAACTCTTATTTTGAAAAGGCATGTCTACAGGGAAAAAGGGCCTGCATTTATCTATATTTATTATCAATACTTATTAATATAATCGTGAACATATATTTCAATAATTTATATAAGAATGATAATATGAAATTAAAACAAGGAATTGGAAATTACGATATATAGAAATATTTTGCATGCAAATAGGAGGTATGCAATGGATTGAACTAAAATTCTTGAGGTTGGGCGGGTGAGGAGTCGTTATAGTGGAAAATCAATGTTTTTCTGTACGGAAATACTGTATAAGCTATTTGTAACCAAAAAACCTGCTTATACTCAGAAAAATAGTTGGCTCCCGGGAGTAACTCAGCAAAATAGGCGTCAGCATGTGAAGAAGGTGACTCAGGGAGGAATGCCTATTGCATTGCAGTGAATAATTATGAATGCAATTTCAAGTGAAATAAGTGACAAAGGTTGGCTAGGAAATAGTTGTGATGCTGAATATAATGTATTAATTATTGAGACCAATTAATTAGCTGGTGAAAAAGGTATAATGACAACTCTATTAGGGGATTTTGTGAATTTGCTACTGAATAATACAAAATGAGAAAGAGAGATGTTAATTATATGTTTATGACAGGGGTTAGACAAACTACCGAAGTTGATTACAAATATTGGTCACCAGCTGAGGTAATGCCCAGAAATGAGATGAAGAAGCTTCAATTAGAAAGATTGAAAGAGCAAGTTAATTACTTATGGCAGAAGAGTCCCTTTTATCGCGAAAAGTGGCAAAATGCCGGCTTCTTTCCGGAAAAATTAAAAACTCTTGAGGATATCAGGCTAATACCTTTTTTAAAAAAGGAAGAAATTCGAGAAAGCCAGGAAAAAAATCCACCTTATGGAATGATGCAGGTTCCCGGGAGCGGACCATTCATTCGTATAGGTATGACATCAGGAACTACCGGAGAACCTGTACTTATTCCATTTACCGAGAAAGATTACTTTGGAGTCTATTGTCAAGGCGCAGTGCGGAGTGTGTGGGCCGCAGGCATTAGAAAGGGAGACATAGTTCACGTTGCCTTTGGTTTCACACCTTTTATGGGACTTGCCGCCTCCTACGACGCCTGCGAGCATTTGGTGGGCGCTTTGGTGATTCCGGGTGGAACATGGAGCAGCCTGATGCGTCTTAAAATGATTAAAAAGCTGGGTGTAACAGTGCTTATGGGAACGCCCACATATCTTTTGCATTTAGCTAAAGTGGCCCAGGATAACGGTATTGATCCCCGGACGCTTGGGGTCAGGGTTATCTCTACAGGTGGTGAACCGGGTGCCATGTCCATTCCAAATACAGGTGTGCGTCTGAAAGAAGCATGGGGAAGCAGAATATTC
>Ga0123335_1002466_pt1 | contig 27604 bp, 22 predicted proteins | sample BiotimSIPDNA_2_FD_89707 | JGI IMG/M metagenome (GOLD analysis project Ga0123335, IMG submission 89707) | Anaerobic biogas reactor microbial communites from Washington, USA - Biogas_R2 time_0 SIP DNA | ecosystem: Engineered > Bioreactor > Anaerobic > Unclassified | place: Washington, USA...
ACAGTATCCTAGACCGGTACGAGTCTCTGCACTCAAACGGTTGAACCGCCGTGTACCGATCGGTACGCACGGTGGTGTGAGAGGTCGGTCACTCAGCTAATGGGTGACCTCCTACTCGATTAATGTGAATTGTGTTATCAGCCGAGCGCGTCGATGATAGCGGGTATAACCTTGAAGAGGTCTCCTACGATGCCGTAGTCGGCCACCTCGAATATCGGAGCGGTCTCGCTTTTATTGATAGCGACTATATAGCCTGAGTTTTGCATACCGGCAAGATGCTGGATCGCTCCGGATATACCGCAGGCTATATAAAGCTTAGGCTTAACGGTGGTTCCGGTCTGTCCGACCTGGAAGCTGTGGTCTATCCAGCCCGCGTCAACACAGGCGCGTGACGAGCCGATTGAGCCGCCGAGCTTGTCTGCAAGCTGCCTGATGATGTTGAAGCCCTCGGGTCCGCCGATGCCGCGGCCGCCGGAGACGATAATTTCGGCGTCGGTAAGCGAAGCAACCTCGCCGACCTTCTTTACCACGTCGTGAACGATCTGGCGGATATCACCGGACTTGAACTTGACGCCAAGATCGATCAGCTCACCCTTGCGGCCGGGAGTGCGAACCGGCTTTTCCATAACGCCCGGGCGGACGGTGGACATCTGGGGGCGGTGATGCGGGCAGGCAATGGTAGCCATGAGATTGCCGCCGAAGGCGGGTCGTGTCTGCATGAGCTTTTTGTCTGCGGGATCTATGTCGAGTTTTGTGCAGTCGGCCGTAAGACCTGTGCCGCACTTGACGGCAAGGGAGGGAGCCAGGTCGCGTCCGATGTGGGTGGCGCCCATCAAAACTATCTCGGGCTTATACTTCAGTATAGCCCTGTAGACGGCTTTGGTATAACCGTCGGTGGTATAGGTTTTAAGCTCGGGGGCGTTGGCGTAATAGACCTTGTCTGCGCCGTACTCAAACAGCTCGTCCGCGAGGTTATCGACATCGGAGCCTACAAGGACGGCGGAGAGATCTGTTCCGATGTCGTTGGCGAGCTTGCGGCCCTCGCCCAGAAGCTCGATAGAAACATTCATAAGTTTGCCTTCGCGCTGTTCGGCAAAAACCCATACACCGTGGTATAAAGAGATATCAACGTTTTCCATGGAGCTCTCGGTGCGCTCTATCGCTCCGAACGGGCAGGTCTCGACGCAGACGCCGCAGTTGGTGCAGGCCATTCCGACGACTGCGATTTTGTTTTCCATTGTTATCGCCTGAAACGGACAGTTTTTAACGCAAAGAGTGCAGCCTTTGCACTTTTCAGCAATAATATTTATAGCCATTCAGTTCACGTCCTTTCCGCTCATATAACATGCTTTTCGGAGAGCCTGCTGACGAGAGCCGCGGCCATCTCGCTGATGGATCCGGTGAGCATCTCGCCCTTGCCCTTCGGAGGCGGTGTGAAGCTTCTCTGGACGTTTGTGGGAGAGGCGGCCAATCCGCACTTGGATGGATCGAGATCAACATCCTTCTCATTCCAGATTTTAATATCGGCTTCGTCGCAGGCGTAAAGAATCCTGCTGACGGTCATGTATCTGGGCTCGTTGAGTTCCTTGACGCAGGTGAGGACGCAGGGACGCGTGACCTCGACGACCTCGTAGCCGTCCTCAAGCTGACGCTCGACAACGATGGAGCCGTCTTTGATTTCGCGAACCTTCTGCACATAGGTTACAACAGGCAGACCGAGACGCATTGCCAGCTGAGGTCCGACCTGGGCGGTGTCTCCGTCGATAGCCTGGCGTCCGGCGAAGATTATATCGACATCGCCGATCTTTTCGATGCCCGCGGCGATAGTTGTGGACGTTGCACAGGTATCAGCGCCGCCGAAAGCGCGGCTTGAAAGCAGGTAGCCGTCATCCGCTCCCATTGCTATGCACTCTCTGAGCATAATAAGGGCTTGCGCCGGGCCCATTGAAATAACGGAGACCGTAGTGCCGGGATATTCGTCCTTGACGCACAGTGCTGCCTCAAGAGCATTCGCGTCGTCGGGATTGAGTATGGAGGGAACACCCTCGCGGATAAGCGTACCTTTTTGCTGGTCGATTTTTACTTCGTTTGTATCGGGGACCTGTTTTGCACAGACGACAATCTTCATTACTCTTTCCCCTCCTTATTTAAGCAGCGCGCCGGATATTACCATCTGCTGTACCTGTGAGGTGCCTTCGAAGATGGAGTTTATACGAGCGTCGCGGTAGAGTCGTTCGATTCTGTAGTCTTTTATATAACCGTAGCCGCCGTGGATCTGCAGAGCCTTATAGGCTATGCGGTTGCAGGCTTCGGAGGCGAAGTACTTTGCCATGGAGCAGTACATGCTTGCTTTCGGGTCGTTGAGATCCTTGTTGACAGCCGCATTGTAGAGCAGCTCGCGGGAAGCCTCCAGCTCGGTGGCCATGTCGGCGACCATAAAGCTGATAGCCTGGAACTTGGCTATGGGCTGGCCGAACTGCTTGCGTTCCTTGGCGTATTTGATAGCTTCCTCAAGGCAGGACTGAGCGACGCCTACCGACTGCGCGGCGACGCCGAGGCGGCCGTAGTCGAGAGTTTTCATAGCGTTGGAAAAGCCCTTGTTGATTTCGCCGAGCCGGTCCTCGTCCTTAACGCGGACGTCCTCGAGAACTATGTCGCTGGTGGGGCAGCCGATGATGCCCATCTTGTTTTCGTGCTTGCCGAAAGAAACGCCGGGGGCCTTCATATCCACAATAAAGGTGGTAATGCCGTGCGAGCCGGCTTTGGGATCGGTCTTTGCAAATACTATGCAGAAGTCGGAAATCGGGGCAGCCGTAATAAACGCCTTGCGGCCGTTAAGAATCCAGTCATCGCCGTCGCGCACGGCAGTGGTAACGACGCCGCCGGCATCAGAGCCTGCTCCCGGTTCGGTCAGACCGAAGCTGGGCATCATCTCGCCGCGTGCGACCGGAGCGAGGTATTTGCGCTTTTGCTCGTCTGTTCCCGCAAGCATCAGCGGGCCGCTGCCGAGTGAGTTTGCACCGGAAACATATATGGCCGAAACAAGGTTGACACGAGAGATTTCCTCTATCGTGATGACGTAGGCGAGAGTATCCGCTCCCTGTCCTCCGAGCTCCTTCGGCGCTTTTATGCCGAAAAAGCCATATTTTTTAAATTTGGCCAACAGTTCCTGGGGATATTCGCCGGTCTGGTCTATATTGTCCTGTACTTCCTTGGGTATCTCCTTTTCGGAGAAATCGCGTGCTAATTTGCGGATAAGCTGGTATTTTTCCGAAAGAACCATGTGTTGAATCTCCTTTCTCCTCTTGAATGCGAGCGCTGATTTGGATATCGCCGGAAGCTTTAAAGGCTGCGATCTTTTCCTCGGAAAAGCCGCAAAAGCCGCATAAGTTTCCATTAAAATGGGGTTTGCCGGATAAATTGTCGAATACATTCTATTTTAATATATTAAACCTTAGTATGATACCAAAGTCAATAGAAGAAAACCGGGGCATACGGAGAAAACCGTATGCCCCGAAGCCTGGGTTTTTGGCAGTATTAACGGGATTAAGCTCAGACTTTTTCCCAAACCGTGGCCACGGCATTGCCGCCGCCTATGCACAGGGTGGCAAGGCCGAGCTTTGTGTCTTCACGCTTGAGCATTTCGTGAACAAGAGTGACTATGATCCTCGCGCCCGAAGCGCCGACGGGATGACCGATGGCTATCGCGCCGCCGTTAACGTTGACCTTGCTCATGTCGAAGCCGAGGTCGCGGGCGACCGCCAGACACTGAGAAGCAAAAGCTTCGTTCGCTTCGACGAGGTCCATGTCGGAGACCGTAAGGTTGGCCTTAGTAAGAGCATTACGGGAAGCTTCGATAGGAGCGGCGCCCATGATGGCGGGATCTATGCCGCTTTGTCCCCAGGAGACGAGTTTAAAAAGAGGCTTTAGGCCGTATTTTTTAACAGCCTCGCCGGAAGCGAGCACAATGGCGGCTGCGCCGTCGTTTATGCCGGAGGCGTTGCCGGCGGTTACTCGGCCGCCGTCGGGCTTAAACGCGGGCTTGAGTTTCGCGAGGGCCTCGGCAGAGGTTTCGCGGGGGAATTCATCGACTTTAAAATCTACTACCTGTTTTTTCACCTTAACGGGGACGGGTACTATTTCGTCCTCGAAGCGGCCGGATGCGATTGCCGCCAAAGCTTTTTGCTGGGAAGCGAGGGAGAACGCGTCGCAATCCTCGCGGGTGATGCCCCAGCGGTCGCAGATATTTTCCGCTGTAATACCCATGTGGTAGTTGTTGTATTTTTCCCAAAGCCCGTCGTTAACCATGGAGTCGACCAGAGCGGCGTTGTTCATGCGGGCGCCGAAGCGGGCGGTAGGAACGAGATAAGGAGCGGCAGACATGTTCTCGGTGCCGCCGCAGAGGATAATGTCCGCGTCATCGGCTGCTATCGAGCGGGCGGCTTCGATAACGCTCTTCATGCCGGAGCCGCAAACCATGCCTACAGTATAAGCGGGAACTTCGTAAGGGATGCCGGCGCCGATGGCGACCTGACGGGCGACATTTTGGCCGAGACCGGCTGTGAGCACGCATCCGAACATGACCTCGTCAAGCTCGGAGCCGTTTAAACCCGCACGCTTGAGGGCCTCTTTGGCTACAATTGCGCCGAGTTCGGTGGCCGGAGTGTCCTTTAGGGAGCCGCCAAAACTGCCGACAGCAGTCCTGCAGCAGCTGATAAGATAAATATCCTTCACTATATGACCTCCTGACCCGCTTAGCGGGTGAAAATAATTTTTGATCATCCCACAGTATATACCCGTCCCGGACAAAAATCAACACCGTAAGACAAACCGTTTTCACATATCTGTTTTTTAGTAGAAGACTGCCGCTTCTTCCGAAGCGCCTTGAAAGGATTAAGGCGCGGTGCTATAATCAGCCTGCAGGGGGAGTTGAAGTTATGACAACTGCGGTTATACTGGCCGGCGGAAAAAGCCGGCGTATGGGCCGGAATAAAATGCTGCTGCCGTACCGCGGAAAAACGCTGCTCGAGACGGCTATAGAAAAGTATTCCCGTGTATTCGACAGGGTTCTTGTCAGCGTTGCCGAGGAGGACTCCTACGCTATATCGGACGAGCAGCGCGTTCGGGACTTATTTCCGGGCTGCGGGCCGCTCGCAGGGCTGCATGCGGCACTGCGAGCCTGCGGGGGGGACGGAGTTTTTCTCGCCGCGGCCGATCTTCCTTATGCGGAACCTATGGCGGCTTTTAGGCTGACCGAGCTTTGCGGTGACGCCGAAGTTTGCCTTACTCGGGATATGCGCGGAAGATTCGAGCCGCTCTTCGCGTTTTATAAGGCCAGCGTGCTGCCGCTTGCCGAGGAGGCTTTGTCCGACGGCAGGTATTCGATGCACGAGATACTGGACAAAGCCGTGCTGCGCATAGCGGAACCGTCGGAGCTCGGTGGACTATGGAGCGAGAGGATGCTTATGAATGTCAACTATCCCGAGGATTTTGAGAAGCTTCAATAAGTTATAAAAAAATAGCCTCCCGCCTTGAACTTTCCGCAATCAGGTGATAAAATGACAGCTGAATTTAATAGGTCTGATTAAGCGGTCTTATAAACACGATACTGAAAGGACGATAGTGATGAGCTATAAAATCACAAGAAAAGAAGAGGCATACAACTACACCGCGGCTAAGCATTTTGACGTTAGAACAACGCGTCTTCACGACCCTCAGGACGTTAACTCGGGAGTAGTCACGATGGGATTGTCGCACTTTCTGCCCGGCGGAGGCTGCGAGTACGCCGCCAACCAGATGGAATCCATTTATTACATAATCGAAGGCCAGATGTATCTGGAATCCGAACTCGGCACACCCAACGAGGTCAAGACAACGCTTTACGCCGGCGACAGCTTCCACTGCGGTCCCGGAACCTTCAAGTCTGTCATCAACAACGGGCATGTGTCCACTCAGATGCTGGTTGTTCTGGTCAAGGCTGCCGAATAAGCGAATATTGCAGTAAATAACCTGTTCCGGGTGCCGCGCACGGGCATCCGGAACTTCTTATGGGCATAATTATCATGTCCCTGCCGAAGAAGAATAGACAATATGCGATTATAAGTGTATTATGTGTTAAAAGGACTTGACAATGGAATAATACCAAAGTTTATAATAACTGCGTACGGGCATTAGTCTGTATACTCACGAAAGTACGTAACACACCAACAATTGAGGAGGAGTGAGTTAATTTTGGAAAAGGTGTTTACCAACCTGACTACCGGGGGCCCCATCTCCGTGTATGTTGAAGACGGAAAAATCACCAGGATCCGACCACTGCAGGTGCCTGAGGAAGAATATCCGAAGCCGTGGACCATTGAGGACAGAACCGGCAAAAAATATTCTCCGCCCAAGGCTATGCGTATATCCCAGAATATTCTTACGGAACGCAACAGGCTTTATTCGGATAACCGCATACTGTATCCGATGAAGCGCGTTGACTGGGATCCGAAAGGCAACCGCAATCCCCAAAACCGCGGCAAGAGCGGCTACGAGCGAATCTCATGGGATGAGGCGGCAACTCTTATCGCGGATGAGATCAATCGCGTAAGCACCGTGGACAAGAACGGCAAACGCGACGGACATGCCATTACCGCCATTACCAGCTCCCATCACAACTGGGGCGTAGTAGGCTATAAAATGGCGCCGTTCGGCCGCTTCTTCGGAATGCTCAACTACACGCCCATACTCGACAACCCCGACTCATGGGAAGGCTGGATGTGGGGCGCACCGCACATGTACGGCTTCTACTGGAGACTCGGCCAGCCCGAGCAGTTTGATCTGCTGCCTGACGCATTCAAAAACACGGATATGATCGTGTTCTGGTCCAATGACCCCGACTCGACACACGGCATCTACTCCGGCCAGGAATCCAACATCTGGCGCGTATGGCTCAAGGAAATGGGCATGAAGTGCGTCTTCGTTGACCCGTTTTACAACTATACCAATGCCGTTATGGACGGCACATGGTTCGCCCCGCGCCCCGGTACAGACACGGCGCTTGCCGCGGGCATAATCTACACATGGTTTGAGGATGATACCTATGACCACGATTATGTGGAGCGCAAGACCATAGGTATCGACAAGTTCCGCGCTTATATAATGGGCGAAGAGGACGGCATACCCAAGACGCCCGAGTGGGCCGCCGAGAAGACCGGCATACCCGCACGCCGCATCCGCGCTCTGGCAAAAGAATGGGCATCCAAAAGGGTCGCTCTGGCCGGCGGAGTGCGCGGCGGAGAAGGCTCGGCCTGCCGCACCGCTTACGGAACCGAAGAAGCCCGTATGCTCATAGCCCTGGCCGCGATGCAGGGATTCGGCAAGCCCGGCGTTTCCATTTGGGGAACAACCATGGGCGCTCCCGCCGACTACACCTGGTTCCCCGGCTACGCGGAGCCCGATTCACAGATGGGTAAGACCCCCGCAGCTACTCACAAGCTCGCTAATGCGGGTGACGTAAAACAAAGACTGTACCGTCTGACGTTCCCGGACGCGATAATCAACGGTGAAGACGCTTTTATAGGTGAGGGATTCTGCGGCAAATCGATCGAGCAGCAGTTTGTCAAGCATGAGTATCCGATTGAAGGCCGGGTTAAGTTGTTCTGGCGCTACGGCGGCAGCTTCTTCGGCACCATGACCGATACTAATAAATGGGCTAAAATGTATCAGAACGACGGCCCTTACGCGCTTGAGTGCGTGATAAACCAGGACTGCTGGTTCGGAGGAGAAGCCAAATACGCCGACATCATCCTGCCCGCCTGCACCAACCTCGAGCGCAATGACATGGGCGAGTGGGCAGTCGGCGGCGGCTACACCACACACGCGGAGATAGGAAACAACTGGAGAGTACTGGTTCGCGAACAAAAATGTGTGGAACCGCTTGGTGAGTCCAAGTCCGACTATGAGATTTTCACTTTGGTCGCAGAAAAGCTCGGCCTCAAAGATCTTTACACAGAAGGCAAGGACGAAAATCAGTGGGCGGAAGAGATATGGAATCTGTCCGAAATCTCAAAGCGCTGCAGCTGGGAGGAGTTCAACGAAAAGGGTTACTATATAATCCCGGTTCCCGAGGATTATGAGCCGCATCCCGCCTTCCGCTGGTACTATGAGGACCGCGACTGCGATACCGAGGATTATCTGAATCCGAAGATTAAGGCAGAAAAGAATATGAACACGAGGATCCCGACCGAGCACTCAAAGGAACTGGGTACCTGGTCCGGCAAGCTTGAGTTTGAGTCACAGTCGCTGCTGGGACTCTCGCCCGATGACGACGAGCGCCCGCCCGTTCCGCACTATATACCCAGCTGGGAAGGGCATGAGACGGATCTGTACAAGAAATATCCGCTTCAGATAATCTCGCCGCACCCGAGGTTCTCGTTCCATACGCACTATGACCACCACGCTTCCTGGCTCAACGAGGTTCCCGTACACCGCGTGGTTAAAGACGGATACGCCTACTGGCCGGCCCGTATAAATCCCAAGGATGCCGCCGAGAGAAACATCCAGAACGGTGACCTGATCGAGCTTTACAATGACCGCGGCAGCGTCGTCTGCATTGCCGTAGTTACTTACCGCGTCCCCGTAGGAGTAATGCACAGCTACGGATGCTCGGCGAAGTACGATCCGGTCCTCCCCGTGCCCGGAGCAACAGACAAGGGCGGCTGCGTCAATATCCTGACAAGCGGAAGAATGCTTTCCAAGAACGCACCCGGAATGGCGCCCAACAGCTGCCTTATCGAGTGCAGAAAGTGGGAGGGTTAATCAATGGCAAGATACGCATTTGTATATAACGTAGAGCGCTGCAACGGCTGCTTTTCCTGTTTCCTTGCCTGCAAGGACGAGTTTACCGGCAACTGCCACCGCCCGACCGGGGCCGCTACGGCAGAGGGCATTAATCTGCTTAAGGTAAATGAGGTCGAGTACGGTACAGGCAGCAAGGTAAAGGTAGATTACGTACACTCTATCTGCCAGCAGTGCGCCAATCCCGCCTGCATGGCCAAATACCCGGATCAGGTCTATAAGAGAGCCGACGGGATCGTTATAATCGACCCGGAAAAGGCAAAGGGCAATAAGAATCTTGTAAATGCCTGCCCCTACGGTGCCATAGTATGGAACGAGGAGGCGCAGCTTCCCCAGAAGTGCACTATGTGCGCTCACATGCTCGACGCGGGAGAAAAGGTTACGAGATGCAGCGAATGCTGCCCGAACCAGGCTGTTATATTCGGCGACCTTGAGGATCCGAACAGTGATATTTCCAAATACGTGGCGGAATATGCCGACGAGCTCGAGCAGCTTCATCCCGAATACGGCACCGGACCGGCGCACTACTACAGACGTCTGCCAAAGCCCTTTATCTGCGGTGAGGTCGTTTGCGCGGACACCGACGCCTGCTGCGCCGGAGCGAAGGTGACCTGCACATGCATTGAATGCGGAAAAGTTATAGAGACCGTTACAGACTTCCTGGGCGACTTTGAAGTAAGGGGTCTTCCCACAAACAAGTTCTTCAAAGTGAAGATAGAAGCTGAAGGCTACAAAACAGCTGAGCTTGAAGTAAGGACAATGGCAGCGGTGAATCTGGGTGAAATATTCCTGGATAAGGCCTGACAAGTAATATGCAGTCTATGGGGTGGAGTCTATTCCACCCCATTGGCATGAGAAAAAAATAAGGAAGAGATTTTTATGAGAGACGTAGTTATTGTTGATGCCGTGCGTACCGCTGTGGGAAGCATGGGAGGTACGCTTGTGTACGTCGCGCCGGAAACTCTGGCCGAAACCTGCATTAAGGGACTGCTTGAGCGCACAAAGATTGATCCGTCTGAAATCGGTGAAGTGGTTTTCGGACAGTGCCGCCAGACCTCGGACAACCCAAACCTTGCCCGTATTGCCGCGCTGCGTTCCGGTGTTCCGGACACCGTTCCCGCTTATACCGTAATGCGTCAGTGCGCTTCAGGTCTTTGCGCCGTCAATAACGGTCTTAATTCGATACAGGCAGGAGAACACGATATAGTCATAGCGGGTGGTACGGAGAATATGAGCAATGCCGTATTCTACATCCGGAATGCCCGATACGGCGTCGGAACAGGCAACCAGATACTGGTCGACTCTCTGACCGAGGGCCAGTTTCAGAGTCAGCCGCAGGAGATATACGGTAAATTCAATATGGGCCTTACAGCCGAGAATGTGGCAGAAGAATTCGGCGTAACAAGAGAAGAGCAGGATGCCTTCTCTCTGGAAAGCCAGCGCCGGGCAATCGCGGCCATTGAGTCCGGCAGATTTAAAGATGAGATAGTGCCGGTTGTCATACCGCAGAAAAAGGGAGACCCTGTTATTTTCGATACCGATGAGTTCCCCCGTCCCGATACCTCGGCGGCGAAGCTCGCAAAGCTCAAGCCTGCCTTTAAAGACGGAGGCACCGTTACCGCCGGCAACTCTTCGGGGCGCAACGACGGAGCTTCCGCGGTTCTGATCATGTCGGCGGACAAAGCAAAAGAGCTTGGCTTGAAGCCGCTTGCGAGATTTGTCTCACACGCGACCTGCGGAGTTAACCCCAAAATTATGGGTATAGGCCCCGTGCCGGCTGTTCATAAAGCGCTTAGCAAAGCGGGAATGACACTGGACGATATCGAGCTCATCGAACTCAACGAAGCATTCGCGGCGCAGAGCCTGGCATGCATTAAGCAGCTCGGACTTGAAAACAGGATGGATATCATAAATGTCAACGGCGGAGCGATTGCTCTGGGTCATCCTGTCGGTTCCTCCGGATGCCGCATACTCGTAACGCTGGTACATGAGATGAAAAAGCGCGGCCTTAAGTACGGCCTGGCATCGCTTTGCATCGCCGGCGGCATGGGCACGGCGGACATAATTGAGATGTGTTGATGATACTGCGTAACGCATTTTGCAATATCAGCTAATTTTTGAAAGGAAGCATTGTAAATGAAACTTTTCGATCTTACAGGTAAAAGCGCGGTAGTAGTTGGCGGAGCCGGCGGACTTGGACAGGCTATCGCCCAGGGTCTTTGCGAGATAGGCGCGAATGTGATGATTACCAGCCGTAATGAGGACTCGCTGAAAAGGGCGCAGAGCGAAATAAAAGACGCCTGCGGAGCCGATATATGCTACGGTGTATGCGACGCGACCGACGAGGCCCAGGTGGAAGCGCTTCTTGAGCTGGCGATATCTAAGTTCGGCAAGGTGGATATCCTGGTCAACGCTCAGGGATTCAATAAAAAGCACAACGCCGATGAATTCCCGATGGACGTATTCCGCTCCATGCTCGAGGCGAATATAGTATCGGTAATGATGACAAGCAAGCACTTCGGCAAGCATATGATGCAAAACGGATACGGTAAGATAGTAAACCTCTCCTCCGTGCGCGGCAAGGTAGCCACAAAGGCCCCCGGCAATGCCGGTTATTGCACCACAAAGGGCGCTGTGGATATGCTGACCAAGTCACTTGCGGCCGAATTCGGACCTTCCGGCGTGACGGTAAATGCTATAGGGCCGACTGTAACGGAAACCCCGATGATGACTTCCATTATTGAGATGCGCGGCGGCGACACATACCGCAAGAACCTTGCTGACGGACTTCCCATGCGCAGAATGGCAATGCCTGAAGACAGTGTGGGAGCAGCACTCTTCCTTTGCTGCCCGGCTTCCGACTTCGTGACCGGAAACATCATTTACCCAGACGGCGGACTGACCGCAATAGGCTGACGAATAAAAAAGGCTCCCCTTTCCGTTCAGGCGGGAAGGGGAGCCGGGGATGATTCGGTCTTCACTCGATCGGCAGCCAAACCTCGAAATAACCTGTATTTTCTCCATCCTCAAGTATACTGCACACAAGGTTGCCTCTGGCGTTTCCGCATATCTTCAGTCCGTTATCTTCAGCGTACCTAACGATATAGTCGATATGACGCGCTGTGAAAGCGTTTTTTCCCGAGCTTTTAAAAGCGCTGTGGATGGAAAGCTTGGAAGGCAGATGGACAACGGGCGGGCGCACAGGTACGCCGAATTCCTCAACATAAGGCATTGATAGAGAAAAGCCCCAGGCGTAGTTTTCCGCTTCTCCCGACAGCCCGTCCTGAGGGATCTCGAAATATCTCCTGGTAAAGGGCATGTATTTGAGCCAATGTTGAGAAAGCTTCTGCAGCTCGTCGCGGTTGTCGAACTCAAAGTTATATCTGTTGAGATAACAGACGATTTCCGGTGACGTCCGTATGTCGCATTTACCGATGTATTCTTTAACGGAAGTAACATCGTCCAGATGCTGTGATATACGCTGCAATAAAAGCTCCTGGTGGCGGATGGAGGCCTTGATCTCATCGCGTTTTTCATCGAGCACGGACAGAAGGTCGCCGTAATAACAGTCCGATACCATGTAAGCAATCTGAGCTATACCGAAACCGAAGTTTTTATACCAGAGGCAGTCGATGAGAAAATTGATGTCCCAGGCGTCATAGTAGCGGTAGTCGTTTTGCTTATCTTTTGTGGGCGCTACAACACCCTTCTTTTCATAGTATCTGAGAAGATCGGTGGAGATACCTAGTATCCTGGCTACGTCGCCGATTTTATACTGCATTATAACCTCCAAATACGGCCGGCTGCCGAACGGCAAATTAGACAAAAAGCCGCAAATACCTTCGTATTATATTAGGATATTCCGGAAAATTCAACGTATTTGTCTATTGAACTCTTGACCTTCGCGTTATCCCATGGTTTACTACAATCACAATTAGAATATGCAATTATATAAATTAAGGAGGACAATGAAATGGCATACATGCCTCTTGATAAGAGCAAACTGTATCTTGACAGAAACAAGATGACAAAAATCTGGGATTTAAGCGCACCGTGGGGAATCGATACCCCCCTGTGGCCTTTCCCGGGTGCCCGTCAGGACCTTATATTCCCGCGCGGACAGTATCTGGAGCGTTTTCACAAGCGCACAATGACCTACACAGGCACGCTTCATGCGGCTACTCACATGGATGCCCCGCAGCATGTCCTGCATGAGGAGGAAGTTGACCGCGAGCGTATGGGCTATACCCTCAACGAAATTCCGCTGGAATTCTGCGTGGGCACGGGAGTTATTCTCGACATGCGTTACCTGAAGGATGAGTTCGAGGTCAATTTTAAAAACGGCAACTATGATACCGATATATGGGTAGAACTCAAGCCCGAGCATTTTATCGCCGCCTGCGAAAAGGACGGACTCGAGATTCGCGAAAACGACTGGGTCATTGTAAATACCGGCTTCCATCATTACTGGCGGATAAATAACGACAAGTATTTCAACTATTATCCCGGCATGGGCCCTGAAGTTGCCAAGTGGCTCATCCACGAAAAGCATATCAAGGGCATATCCGGTACATGGGGCGCAACCGACTCGCCGATGTGGCACGATCCGCTCAAGGAGCAGATGCCGTGGCTCGACGCGAATTACCGCAAGGCTACGGGCAAGGATCCTTCCATCTACTATAACGACTACGAGCCCTGCCATCGTCTGTTTATGCAGCACGGCGTGTGCACCGTTGAGAACGCCGGCGGCGATATAGACGAAGTTACCGGCAAACGTATGATAATTGCTGCCTTCCCGTTCCGCTGCGAGGCCGCTGACGGTGGATTCGTGAGACTTGTAGCCTGGGAAGAAGGTTCCTTCTAAATGAAAACTTTAGAAGATATTAAAAAAATAGCCGTTCTGGGCGCCGGAACAATGGGTCCCGGCATAGCGCAGATATTTGCCATGGGCGGATATGATGTCACTATGTGGACCCGCAGGGAAGAGACCAGAGAAAACGCTAAAAAAACGCTTTACAAGAGCCTTCAGACATTTGCCGAGGAGGATCTCATCGCCGCGGACAAGATTGATGAGATATACTCGCGGGTCAGCTTTAAGCTGACTGTTAAGGAGTGCGTCGAGGGCGCTGACTTTATAATGGAAACCATCGTGGAGAACAAGGATGCCAAGCTGGAGCTGTACGCCAAGGTCGACGCCTGTGTTTCCGATGACGCTATCATTGCCTCAAATACCTCCGGGCTTGATATATTCGCTCTGGTCCCGGCCAGAAGACTTCCCCAAATGGTTATCGCACACTGGTATGCTCCGCCCCAGCTCATACCGCTGGTTGAAGTGGTGAAGGGGGAGCTGGCTCCGCAGGAGTTTTGTGACGTAACGGTAGCTCTTTTGGAGAAGTGCGGCAAAACAGCTGTACCGATGAAAAAATTCATCCGCGGCTATATCGCAAACCGTATGCAGATGTGCCTGAACCAGGAGGTGTTTTTCCTTCTGGATAACGGATACTGCACACCGGAGGATATAGACAAGGCCGTTAAAGCCAGCTTCATACCCCGCGCTGTTGTTCTCGGGCTGTGCAAGCGCGCTGATTTCGGCGGACTTGATATGACCGCGAACAACTACAAAAATAAGAGTTATGAAGCGCCGCCTCCGGTCGATATGCCCACCTCGCTGGCTGAGCTGGTTGACAAGGGCGAGCTAGGTTTCAAGACCGGCAAGGGTTTTTACGATTACACCGGGGTAGACAAGCAGGCTCTTTTGGCAAAGCGCGACAAACAGCTCTTCGAGGTTTTCAAGCTCGCGAAAAAATTCATGGATGACCCCGTCTGATACAGTATAAATGAGAGGAAATAATCCAAATGTCAAAAACAAATAAACTGATGATCCAGGTGTGCTTATCCGGCGCCGGCACCCGCAAGGAACAGGCTCCCACCGTTCCTTATACCCCCGAAGAGATAGCAAGACAGGTTGTTGAATGCACAAAAGCAGGAGCTTCCATTGCGCATATCCACGTTCGCAAGGACACAACGCTTCCCGACGGAACCTTTATTGAGGGCTATAAGTCCATGGATCTGGAGAAGTTTACCGAAGCATATAAGCTCTCGCGTAAATATCTTGCCGAGGAAGGACTCGACTGCGTTATTAACCTGACAACCTCCGGCGGCGAGTATGAGGACTATAAGCGCCTGCAGCACCTGGCTGCGCTTAAGCCCGAAATGTGCTCGTTCGATCCCAATACCATCAACTGGAACAACGCCTATATCTTTGAAAACAGCCCGCGCTTTCTCAATCTTTTGAGCGAAGAGATCGTTAAGTTGGGCATCAAGCCTGAGTTCGAAGTGTTCGATACCGGTCATCTGGACAGCGTTCAGTATTACTGCGATAAGTGGAACATACCGAAGCCTCCCCATATACAATTCGTTATAGGCGTGGGCGGATGTATGCCCGCAACCCCGCTCAACCTGGCATTTATGCACAGCAAGCTACCCGAGGGTGCCACCTGGTCCGTTACCGGAATAGGCAAGTCCCATATACCCATGATGCTGGCCGGACTGGCTTTAGGCTGCGACGGGCTGCGCGTAGGACTTGAGGACAACATCGTATACGGATACGAGAACGGAAAGAAGATTATCGCCACCAACAAGATGTTTGTTGAACGCGCTGTTGCGCTCGGAAAATTGGCCGGGCGCGAGATAGCTACCGCAGCGGATGTACGCGAGATTCTCGGCCTGAAAAATCAGGACTGATCTGACTGCCGCATAAAGGAGTCGCCGGCTGCTCTGTGCAGCCGGCGATATCTTCATGCCCCCGGTAAGCGCGGGAACACGAATGAGTCCGGTCGCTTAGATTTGAAAGGGATGAGTCTGCGCGATGCTCCAGCTGATTATTATACTTCTCTACGTTGCTCTTACTGCCGCAATCGGAATATGGTCCTCAAAAAAGTCTAAAAGCTCCGACTCATTCCACGGTACCGCGCTGAGCGTCTACGCCATAGTAGCTGCCTCCGCGGGTGAGTGGCTGGGGGGGACTTCCACCACCGGCGTGTCTGAGTATGGGTTCGATTACGGTCTGTCGGGAGCCTGGTATACCGTATCCAACGGTATAGGCATAATGTTTCTTGCTTTGCTTTTTGCCAAACTGTACCGAAGCTTTAACTCGGTCACGGTTCCGGGTATTATCGAAAAGTTTTTCGGAGTCAAAGCAAGGACTGTTTCAAGCGTACTTCTGACCGTAGTAATGCTTGCTGTCGGACTCTCGCAGATGATCGCCGCGGGCAAGCTCGGGCAATCTTTGCTCGGCTTTCCTTTTGTACCTACCGTAGTCGTTTTTGCGGCAGTATCGATCGTTTATACTCTGGCGGGCGGAATGAACGCCGTTGCTTCAACGAATAAGATGCACCTGTTCGTTTTATATGGCGGAGTGCTTACAGCCATAATATTCGCGCTGATAAAGCTGGGGGGTATCGATAACCTAATAAGAGGCCTTAACGGATCCGAAGTTTCGAAAGCTACCGCAGCCGCAATAGCCGCCGCCGGAGACAAGGCAGCCGGGTATTACGGCAGGGCACCGAAGACAGCCGGGGGATACTTCAATATGTTCACAATCGGATTTACGAAGGTATCGTCGTGGATAATCGCGTCTGTGCTGGGTGCCTGCACGGCGCAGGCGGGCATACAGCCCGTTTTAGCGGCGAGGGATGTGCGGGCTGCAAGAAAAGCCTGTATCATAACCGCGCTGGTAGTCGCCCCGTTCGGCTTTTTCACCGCTATGCTCGGCCTTTTCGCAAAAGCGCTGTTTAATAACGGAACTATGATATTGGATAAATCGGGCGAACTGGTAAACGGTAAATCAGCGCTGCCCACGCTAATGATGAACCTGAGCGACAATCCGATTGTCGGAGGGATAGTCGGAGGTCTGGTGCTCGCGTCGATACTGGCCGCACTTTCAACAGTGGCCCCTATTATCTTAGCGTCCGGAACAATGGTGACAAAAGATATTTACCAGCGTGTACTCAAACCCGGAGCAACGGACAAGCAGGTTCTGTTGGTGAGCCGAATTACAACGGCCGTATCCGGTGTGATTTGCTGCATAGGCGCAATAGCTCTCGTGCAGGCCAGCGCGGTTCTGGATATAGTATACGCGGCGTATTCGCTCAGGGGCGCTATATTCGTAATTGTTCTGTTCGGCATCTACTGGAAACGCGCGAGCGAGCCTGGCGCTTGCCGGAGCATGATATTCACGGGGGCTGCGGCGGTTGGCTGGAAGGCGTTTGAATTGATAACGGGCCGCTATCCGATATCCGATCACATTACGGAAACATATGCGGCTGTAATAGTCGCGGTAATTACAACGGTTGTCTTCAGTTACATACTGCCGAAGAAAAAGCTCGCTTAACTAAGACGCAGTAAATTTATACACTCGGATATAAAGACATCCCGACGGGTAATTGCCGCGTCGGGATGTCTTTTTTTTTGACGGTTTAAGACAGCCAAAGGTATTTCATTGATTCTATTTCGTTCCGGTCGTTTAAAGCAGCCTCATAGAGGAAGGCATATTCTTCATAACTAAGCCCCTTAAGCTCGGAGCGGTAATCGCCCTTTCCCGCGGCGTTGGCGAGCTGCCCGGAGAGGGTCCTAAGGTGACGCGTAAAATCCTCCGCGCCGGTATAAGCCGCGTATTCGGGCGCAGTTCCCGGAACCGGAAGCCCGGTCGGGGCGCTTGCGGTAAAGTTTTCGGCATACTCGTATCTTTTGTAGCCGCCGTAATTATATATGACCCTGTAGCCATCGTCGCTTTTTGCTATTGTGACATCATAAACGGCGACTTCGTTTCCGCCGGATAAGATATAGTCGGTTCTTATAAGTAATACGGCCGTATCGGGCCCGGCCCCCGCGACTTTTAAGGACTCGTCTACCGTTTTGCGCCCGTTCTCGTCAATAGCGGGGAAGAGTGATTCATATCCCTCAAAGGCAAAAGCTTCGGGTGAATCGGCGGGAGTAACTCCGCAATAATACCCAAACGGAGAGTTAAACTCAAGATGATCTCCGCAGAAGGCAAGGGTATAGCGTCTGCCATCGGACATGGTGAAGGTATAGCTGTATTTGGTTTCATCGGAACTGGTTTTGTGATACATACCCGGGTCAACGAAGGAAGTGACCTGCATTTGAGACAGGGAGTCGAATACCGCTTTTATCTTTGCCGCGTCGTGCGAAACGGAAGGCTCTGCGCCGTTATACTCGAAAGCAACCGAAACGGGTATATCTGTCTGAAAATTGTCCGCGAAGCTCTGTAAGTCATCCGGGTACAGGCTGAACACGGAAGTCTCGCCGTATATCGGGAACGGGATATTCCAAAGATCGGTGTCATTGTCAACCGTGTACTGCGTACCGCCGCAGTCAATTGACAAAACATTGAAATCAAAGACATATTCCCTTCCGTCGGACATTGTAAAAACAAACCGGCGGTTATAGTCGTCCGCGAGAACTACGGCTTCGGAGCCGATTTCAATTTGTGAAAGCGCGTTGAACACGGCGTTTATTGTTTCACCGCTGACCGAGTGGGAAAGAAAACCCTCTCCGTCCGTATATAATCCGTAGCTGACCGAAACGGGCTTATCTGTTTGATAATTCGCTGCGAAAACTGTACTTCTCTCATCTGCAAGAAAATCAAAAAGAGTTACCGCGGGTTCCCCGGAAGGTGTTTCGGGGGGGACTTCATCGGAATTATCTGAACAGCCCGAGAGCAGCATAACCAGCAAAAAAAAGATCGTAAAAACCGCGGTAAGCCTTCTCATGGCGGATACCCTCCTGATAGCGATTGTCGCTGCTATGCCGTAATATGCACTATTTTACTGTTTTCGCTTCTCCGTGTCAACGAAAGCAGCCGCAATCGGTATTATTATCATATTTCAACAGAAAACCGGCCGATGACGATTTCGTCCGGTTAGTCATATTTATGTCTGAAATTATTTCTTATTGCGCTGTTGCCGCGCGACAAAGACTCTTCCAAAGCCCGGACATATCTTTCATCTTCGCTCTCGCGAAGGTATCGAAGCTCAAGCAGAACTCCATTTTTGTGCGGAACACCGAAGGCTCCCGCATCGGAGCCGGTTGCTATTAAACAGCCCATTAAAACCGCTTTCCGGACAGCTTCCTGCTGGGAAGCCAGTATTCGTCTGGCCGTATCGACACAATAGCCGTCTCTTCCGACAAAGCCGGCCGCGGCGGCAAGCGTAGGTACCCAAACGCTTCCCGATGAGGAAAGCATTGATAAGCAATCGTCATCCATGTAGTAACCGTGCTCGATACTGTCCGTACCGGCCTCAAGCGCTGCCCGTATCTGCGCCGCGCCGTTGCAGTGGGCCATAACCGCAAAGCCTTCGCCATGTGCCGCGGCGACAAGTTCTTTAATCAGCGAAGGTTCAAGAGGGCCTCCCTCAAGACAGCCGAATCGATTAAAGTCAAGAATACCGGAAAACATAATTTTAACGAAATCAGCCCGTTTTAGCTCGGCGCGGGCAAGAAGCTCCCTGTATTCGGAAAAACTTGAAAAGGAGTGGCCTACGATGGAACCGTAATGGCCCTTTTTGTGTATGGCAAAACCCGGAGTGACGTAGTCTATATCGTACTCGGGAGCAAGCTCCCGGGCAAAGAAGGAAACCCCGAGCGCGTCGCCTCCGTCGCGAAAGTAGCCAATCCCGGCTTCTTTTACAGCCAGAAGCGCTGCGCGTACAGCGTTTTCATCAACCTCGTTTTTATGGCGTGCAGCGGATTGTTTATAGTCTTTTCCGTCCATGAAAATATGACCGTGACATTCAAAGAACATGATATCCTCCCGGAAAATGCTTCGGTTTTGCGCGTCGGAGTGTTATGAAGCGAAAAATACGTCCCGTATGTAGGCGGAGAGTTCGGTGTAAAACTCTTCGGTGAATATTTCGGTCAATTCGTAGGCCTGTACTGCTTCCATAAAACTCCATGAAGCGTCCGCAGACAGCAGATCATCAAACTTAGCCATGGCGGCATTCTTGTCCTGTGCGGATTCCAGCCATAACGCCAGCGCTGCGGCTGCCGAGGTGACGTAGCTGATAACATAACCCGCGGAAAATGAATAGTGAGGTATTTCGGACCAGTAGTAATAAACATCCTCAAACTCCGTCGGCATACCGTAATCGAGCATAATATCGGCGGTCAGCCGATTGGCTTTGTCAAGAGTGAGGTCGTCGGTCGTGTACAGCATATGCTCGATATCAACCTGAAGGCTAACGTCGACAAGGCACATAAGCACATCCAGCAGCATCATGCGCTTAATCACATCGAACTTTTCGGGGTACATAGCCGCAACAGCGTCCATAGCCAGCAGTTCGAAACCGTTGCTGTGTATCTCGCAGACATCTATGCTGGCGTAATTGTCTTCAATTGCGTTCAGAGATGACAGATAACCGTTTACAGCGTGACCGGTTTCATGAGACAGAGAGGTGGCATCATACATCGCGTCATATTGCTTATGATAAACAAAAGGCTGGTTAAGGGTATACAGTTTTGTCTGGTAGCTGGCGTCATAAGCGCTCTCGCCTCCCAGAAGCAGCAGGTCATATTCGGATAAATATGACAGGGCTTCACGCATATTTCCGGTCAGCATGGGGTTTTCGGAAAGTTCGGAGAAGAAATCAGACATGTCCCAGTCGGTACCGTCGCCGCTGTAATAACCGGGATAATAGCGGTCGCTAAGCATATCGTACGCCGGCATAAGATTTTTAAGAGTATATTCACGTATCGTCAGGTAGTCCTCAAAGGTGTAATCGCGAAGATAATTCGAGGACCATACCATTTCGTAATAGTTATCGTATCCGCAGTAAGCGGCAATCTCGTTTCTTACCCGGACTAGTTCAACAAGCGTACCTCCGAGCTTTTCGTTCTCATTTATCTGCAGCGCCTCATATGCTTTTATATAAATGTCATATTCGTAGTTTTGATAGTTATCCCAAAAATAAAACCAGGACCAGGTGACGCCGTCAATATCGACGGTCAGGTAATCAAGATCGGTATAATAGCTGTCGTACAGCAGCTCCAGTTCTGTCTCTTTGTCGTAGAGCGCTTTGAGCGTATCATCCAAACCTTTGTAATCTTTTAAAACAAGAAGCTTATCGTTATTTATGACAGCGGCTAATTCGTCGCCGTATTCGGAGTTGAGTATAGCCGAGATTGCCAGCGAAACATCATCTTCAAACTTAGTATCCATATACTCGTATTTTGAGTATACGGCCTCTTTTTCCGAATTTTCAGGTTCAAGATAATACTCAAGCTGCGCAATTGTATATGCGTCGTAGTAGAGCGCGACTTCATTCGTAATTGCATAGTACAATTCAAGAACCTGCTCGGTGCGGTCCGGCTCAGCGAGCAGCGCGTTGAGCCGGGAGAGCAGGCCGTCCAGCGCGGCAGGGTCATAATCGGCTATATCCAATGCGGAAAAAGGTATGCCCTCTCTGTGCGGCTGAGTAGTCGAGGGAACCGCGGACCCGGAAGCCGGGGGTGCCGAAGCCGGAATATGACCGGGAGGAGTCGGAGCATAATCGGAAGGAGAAGCGGACAGGGAGGGCGCGGGAACGGGAACAATACTGCAGGAGCAAAATGACATAAAAAAAGCGCAGATAATAAAAAAAGCCAGGGCGCGAACCGTCGGTTTATTCAATCGGACACCTCTTTTTCGGCGCTCGCCGCTTTGGTCGGATGAAGACTTCCCGATTCTAACATGCGTCATTTTCAAAGTCAATGAATGTGTTGTTAATGATGCCGGCGTATGCCGGCATTCGGTTTAAGCTGCGCGTACTCCGGAAGAGGCAGAGGTTATGCCATGAGGACAGCAGAGGTTAATAAGCCGATAATTCAGTATTCTGTCCCGCGCACGTCAAAACGGCTCCGTTTTATCTCAAGGACTTGCGCTGATAATCGGGCTGATGCTATAATCGAAAAAACGGATGATCATATACCGCTGTTGAATGCTGAGGATAGATATTATGCTTACCGAAAAAGAGAATTATTTGCTGCTTCTTAATCACAAATGCCCCGAGTGGGTTCCAAATTACTCATTCGGCGCTGACCCGAGCGGTAAACCCGTAGCCAGCGTTATGCTCGAGCCGCCTATTTTAAGCGATAACAGATTTAAGGGCGGCGGAAAAGACGTCTGGGGCGTCGAGTTCATCGGTAATATCGAAACGGGCGGAGCGCTGATTCCCAAGCCGAACGATTTTATACTGACCGATATCACCAAATGGCGGGATGTTATAAAAGCTCCGTCGCTTGAGGGTATAGACTGGGAAGCACAGGTCAACATGATGCTCGGGCAGTTTAAGTTTGACAGGTCGCAGTCTGCCGTGGCCTTCAATATGCATTACGGCTATTTTCAGAACCTTATGGGAATGATGGGATTTACGGAAGGCCTTTGCGCGATGTATGAAGAACCGGAAGAGGTATACGCCCTGCTCGACTATCTGTGCACCTTCTACTGCGAGATCGCAAAAAACATAATGCCTATACTTAAGCCCGACGTTTTTACTCTCATGGACGATACCGCAGCATGGGCGAATCCTTTCATCAGTCCCCAAATGTATCACGATCTGATATTCCCCTTCCATTACCGTCAAAGCCAGTTTGCCAGAGACGCGGGTATTCCGATAACGATGCATAATTGCGGCAAGTGCGAATGCTTTATCTCCGACTTTCTGGCGCTCGGAGTTGACCTTATGGAGCCGGCACAGACCTGCAACGATCTTGACGGTATCAAAAAGACTTACGGTGACAGGCTCGCCATTGCCGGGGCGTGGGATGCGCGAGGCAGACTGCTTGAGCCCGATGTCACGGACGATGAGATTCGGCAGAGTGTAATAGACGCCATTGACAGATACGCGCCCGGGGGCGGTTATGCTTTCTGCGGCGGTTTTTTGGGAGCAGCGGGCGACCCGGAGCCAAAACGTAAAAACAGGATAGTCGCCGAAACCGTTAAAAACTACGGAGGCGGGTTTTACAGGAAATAAACTTTTGTGTATCCGCTCGATCGGCTCCGGCGTATTTGAGCACGGCATATTGCGCTCCCGGGTCCCTGAGCTCAATGCTTATATCTCCCTGTAAAGGCTTATAATACAGGCGCTGTTTTTTCCGGAAAAAATTTTTCCTGCGGACGCGGACGCTCACGCATTATGCGCACCCACACACGCGGACACGACATACGCACAATACACCCGCATGATGCACCCGCACAATGCACCCGCATGATGTGCCTGCACATTACACCCGTGATGTGTAAGCGCGACATGCACGCGCGCCGAAGGGTGTGACCGAGAAACGGCAGATTGATAGTGGCTACAACAACGAGTGCAGGGGGAGACGGATTGCGGGGAGCTTTTTGTTGTCATGATCAAGTCTCCTTCCCGGCATTTTTGGGTACGCGCCGCGGGAAGCTCCGCTTCGGAGCTTCTTTTTTGCTTTTTTATACGATTATGTAATATCTTCATGAAGGTGCAAACGTTTACAAAACAGATAATAGTACATTTGTTCTATTTTGTCAAGCGCTAAATTAAATAATTCGGTTAATAAACGCAGGTCTCCGCGCCGGAGAAGCGGCTGTATTGTCACATTTCAGGTTAAGCTGTATAATCGGATTGAATAAAACGGGCGCTGCGCAGCGGAACAAAAAGTATCTTTGAGCCTATCGCGTCGGTCTGAAACGGCACCCGTTTGACTTAATGGGCGGATATATGACCACGCATTCAGGTGAAGTAAGGGAGATGTTTTAAGTACCGGATGGATAGGTTTGATTACGATGTAATTGTCATCGGCGGCGGTCTGCTGGGCTGTTTTGCACTGCGCGCGCTTACGAAATATAAACTGCGCGCCGCTCTGCTTGAGCAGCGCGAAGACCTTTGCACAGGGATAAGCCGGTCGAACACCGCGGTAGTGTACAGCGGCTGCGACACCAGGCCCGGAACTCTGAAAACCGAGCTTTGCGTCGCGGCGGCAAAAAGCTTCGGTAAACTGTGCGGCGAACTCGGAGTACGCTACAGAAACTGCGGCTCGCTGATGGTATCATTCTCAGACAGAGGCGATAAGGTTCTGGAGCGAAAATACAGCCAAGGGAACGAAAACGGAGTTCGCGATTTGCGCTTGCTCAAACCGCGGCAGGTGCTTGAGATGGAACCGATGCTCGCTGAAAACGTCAGCAGCGGACTGTACGCGCCTGATGCCGGTACGGTAAATCCCTGGGAGCTTTGTTTAGCCGCGGCGGAAAACGCCGAAGCAAACGGCGGGGCGATTATTTTAAACTCGAAAGTTACGAGTATAAAGAAAGTTAAAGAAGGCTTTTCGGTTTTAGCCGGCGGAGTTCATTACCGCGCGGGAGCGGTGATAAACTGCGCAGGTCTCTTTTCGGATTCGGTATATGAGCTGCTTTGCAAGCCGCTTGTACGGGTAATACCCACAAGAGGCGACTACTATGTACTTGATACAAAAGCCGGAAATTATGTAAACCATGTTGTGTTCCACGAACCTGAGGAGAAGGGGAAGGGACTGACCTTGGTTCCCACAACGGACGGAAACATACTTGTCGGTCCGACGGAAATGAGTGCCGTAAGCAAAACAGACTTCGCTACCGATAAAGCGGGTTTAGCGGAGTTGAGGCGCCTTGTGTCGGAGGTAATGCCTTCTCTGCCGATGGAACATGTGATACGCTCATTTGCCGCGCTGCGCCCTAATCCGTATTATGTAAACAAAGACCCGAAGACCGGAGCCTACTTACCCGACGGAAAGGGGATAAGCAGCTTCACTGTACTGGAGACTCCGGGCTTTATAAGCCTCGTTGGCATTAAGACTCCCGGAATGACCTGCGCTGCCGGTTTGGGCGAGCTTGCGGCGGTAAAGACAGCGGACTTTCTGGGGATAAGGGAGGAAAACAAGGACTGCAATCCTGTCAGGCCGAAACCGCTCAGGCTGGCTGAATTGTCTGATGAGGAGAGGATCTCGGCTGCGAAGCGAGACCCCGCGTACGGCAGGATAGTGTGCAGGTGCTGCAGGATATCCGAGGGGGAAGTCATCGACGCCGTAAAAGCCGGAGCGGTCACGGCAGACGGGGTTAAGCGCAGAGCCGGGACAGGTATGGGGCGCTGCCAGGGAGGCTTCTGCACTGAGAAGGTAATTGAAATAATAGCGCGGGAGCTTGGAATAAAACCCTGGGAAGTGACGAAGGACGGGACAGGTTCGCCGATATTATACGGGAGGATGCGGTCCGAGGATGTATGAATGCGATGTTGTCGTTATAGGAGGAGGACCTGCGGGAATTGCGGCTGCCCTGTCGGCTGAGGCCTGCGGGGCGAAAAAAACCGCGCTGATAGAGCGCGGCGGTAAGCTCGGCGGGATTCTAAATCAATGCCTTCACAGCGGCTTCGGTATAGGCCGATTCGGCGCTGAGCTGAGGGGAACGGAATATGCGGAGTTTTTAAGGGGAAAAATTGCCGGGAGCAAGGTAGAGGTTTTTTTGGATACTGCCGTAATCCGTCTGGGCTCAGACGGAACAATGCTGCTTTCGGGCGCGTATAACGGAAAAATGAAAGCCGGCGCGACGGTGCTTGCCAGCGGATGTCGTGAGACACCGGCAGGAGCGCTGCCGATAGCGGGCAGCAGGCCTGCCGGAATATTTACCGCCGGCGCGGTACAGAAGTTTATAAATGTGCTTGGTTATGATATAGGCGAAAGGATTTTGGTGCTCGGATCCGGTGATGTCGGAATGATAGTTGCGGAACGTTTGGTGCAGCTGGGTAAGGAAGTCATTGCGGTAATTGAGCAAAATAATCGCTGCGGCGGTCTTGAACGGAACAGACTTCGCTGCCTTCAGGCAAACGACATACCGCTGCTGACCGGATGCACCATAACGCGGATACTCGGAGAGGGAAGAATAAGCGGCGCGGAAGCCGTGGAGATAAAAAGCGGCAGGGAGTGGGTAATTCCCTGTGATACACTGGTAATATCGGTCGGACTTGTTCCCGAGCGGGAGCTTGCCGAGGAAGCTTGCGAAGGAGGCGTGATACCGCCCTGGCTTTTTATATGCGGCAACGCCGAGCATGTGCACCAGATAGTGGACAGCGCGGAGGCTCAAGCCGAGGAAATCGGAAGAAAGGCCGCGGCATACGCGGCAGCAGAGCATCGTAAACGGTGTTAAACGGACAGGCAGAAAAGCTCTAGACCTCGACGATATCAAAATCGCAGTGAAGAAGATCTATCTCAAGCAGGCGTTTTGTTAGAGCGAAGCCTTTGTTTAACAGCAGCTTAACCGCTTGCGAGGCCTGAATCGAGGCAACGCAGGCCGCTGTTGCGGACAAATTTCCGCTTGATGCTCCGGCAGGACCTTCCCATAGGAAATCGGTATCATCACCCGGGCGAAGAACCGTAACCCTGCCGTACCAGCCGTCAATGGCTCCGCTTACAAGGTGAATGCCCGCTTTTCTTGCCGCATGCGCCAATAGAAGGCGGGAAGGACCGTTGTCGAGCGCGTCTATGGCAAGATTCATATCCGCGAGAAGCGTATCGGCATTATCCTTGCTGAGAGGTTCGCAGACGGGTATTATTTCAACCAGAGGGTTAACCGCTGCTATACGCTCGGCAGCGCAAAGAGGCTTACAACGCCCGATATTTTCTTCGCTTGAAAAAAGCTGTCTGTTCAGGTTAGAAACTATAAACTTATCCCCGTCGACGACGGTTATGTGACCCACACCGATCCTCGCGAGGATCTCAATAATATGTCCTCCTAAGCCGCCGCAGCCTGCTACCAATACCCGGCAACCGGCCAGCCGCTCCTGATCTTCCGGCGAGATAGCCGGTTTGTTCCTTTCATAACGATCCAATACTACACCTCATAACTGCCAGGGAAGCCGGAAGGCACCCTCGCGAATTTACGTATCGGGATAAAGGTCGGCTTTGAGACATTGCAAGCCTCCGACCTTGTTTAAAAATACGGGAGCAGGTATACCTTTCTCCACGTTCAAACCGAGAGCTTATGAGCGCTATTATCCCGCTGACAGGTTACCCTGTAAATCCGATAGCGCTATCGGGCGCGACGACCGGTGTATTTGCAGGCATCGGATGATATATACCGCGCGCTCCAAGGGCTGCAGCTCAGACAAATCAGAATGATAACATAAAAAAGAGGGAAATTCAATTATTTTGCCGTAAAGGTTCTACTCTGTGAATTGCAAGTTTAATTGCCCATTACATGGTTAAGTGCACGCCATAAACGACCGGTACACTTAAACTGCGCAAATATCAACGGTATTATATTCGAAATATTCATATATGTCCTGTGCGGCGCGGTTTGCTCATTCGACGGGACGGGTATGTACAGGCGAAAGTTGATAATTAAGTTAATAAGTGCTATAATGTCGACAGTTCGGTATATTTCATGCGGCGCCTGAAAAGATGATATTTATGCAGCAGCACTGTATATTTATTGGGTTGATTTGCGGTTGTTTGAGGCGGATACTGTCCATGTACGGATATAATGGAAAGGTTCTTAAAAAGTCAATCTGACAGACGCGAAGATTTCATAACAGACGGCCGAGCGGCAGGCAAGCCCCCCATGCAAAAAGGATCACTGACCGGAATAACAATTGGATAATGAAAAGATTGGAGACAACTTCTATCAGGCATTAAGCCGGGATATTCAGACCGGTGTTCCGCCCCGCGGATTTCCCGAGCGAGTGTGCGATTAATGATCTTTATCCGGAGGTCT
>Ga0123335_1002467_pt1 | contig 27598 bp, 26 predicted proteins | sample BiotimSIPDNA_2_FD_89707 | JGI IMG/M metagenome (GOLD analysis project Ga0123335, IMG submission 89707) | Anaerobic biogas reactor microbial communites from Washington, USA - Biogas_R2 time_0 SIP DNA | ecosystem: Engineered > Bioreactor > Anaerobic > Unclassified | place: Washington, USA...
AACGTTAAATACAATATTTTCTTAATTTTATAAATCGCTATTTACATTTTTGGGGTGGGGAATACTTCTGGACCCCATGGGGAATATTTTTGGCCCGCGACAAAATGTGAAATCGAGATAGAATATTTTGGTATTTTGGCAATTGATTTTCCGAATGGAATGAAAAAAGGCGGTGAAATAAAACTAAACGGGAAATCAATATTTGAATTTAATGACGAAAAAATAATAAGACTTACAGATATTAGTTGATCATTAAATAAGATACCATCCGTTAACCAAATAAAGCTAACACTATGACTACACATAAAAAGATTACATTATTATTATTCCTCTCGTTTTTTGTCTTGATTAACGGGCAGGATATTTTTATATCAAATGTGCAGAACCGGAAAGCCGCGAGTTTAAACGGTAAATGGAAATATGTTTTAGACCCGTATTCAACCGGACAAATCGGGTTTATGCCAATTTATAAAAATGTTATTCCCAAGGACAAATCCGACAGGGTAGAATACAGCTTTGAAAAGGCGCAAACTTTGTGGATTCCGGGAAGTTGGAATTTCCAGAAACCTGAATTGCAATATTTTGAAGGATCGATTTGGTTTCAGAAGGTATTTAATAAAATTGATCCTTCGAAAAATAAACGCTACTTCGTTTATGTGGGCGCGGCAAATTATCTTTCTACTGTCACTTTAAATGGTGAAATACTTGGGAAACACGAAGGCGGTTTTACTCCTTTTTGCTTTGAAGTAACCCGTTTGCTAAAAGAAAAGGACAACTCACTTATTATCGGCGTAAATAATTCGCGCGAAAGCAATTCTATTCCCGCGAAAGTAACCGATTGGTTTAATCATGGCGGAATTACCCGCGATGTTTTGCTGATTGAAGAACCTGAAACTTTTATAAGTAATTACTTTTTGTCGCTCGATAAAACCTCGCTGAATTTAGAATCCAAACGTATTGAAGGTAAATTGCAGCTTTCTGGAACTACCTTCCCCCCAAAAGCCCGGATACTTATACCGGAATTAAAAGTGAATTACGAAATAACGATTGAAAATGACGGATGCAGCACTTTTTCAATTGATGTGAAAAACATAGAACTTTGGTCGCCTGAAAATCCTAAATTATACAATGTTACTTTGGAAGCCGGAAACGATACAATAAATGATTTGATAGGTTTCAGGACAATTGAAACTAAAGAAAAGCAAATCCTTTTAAATGGAAAACCCGTGTTTCTCAAAGGCATTTCGTTACACGATGAAAATCCTGTCCGGAAAGACCGCGCTAATTCGGTTGACGACGCAAAATTGGTATTAGGCTGGGCAAAGGAACTCGGCTGCAATTTTGTACGGCTGGCTCATTATCCCCATCAGGAAAACATTGTACGGCTGGCAGATAAGTTAGGAATTATGCTTTGGGAGGAATTGCCCTTGTATTGGGGAATAAATTGGGATGATCCGGAAGTTTTGAACAAAGCAAAAAAGCAATTTACAGAATTGATTAATCGCGACTTTAACAGAGCAAGTTCCATAATTTGGTCAATTGCCAACGAAACCGCACCGAATGATGCCCGCAACGCATTTTTAACTTCAATTGCCGAACACATCAAATCGATTGATCAGACGCGTTTACTTACAGCAGCCTGCAAAAAAGATCAAGCTGTTGATGGTCACCCGGATGATGAATATACAATTAACGACCCCATTATGCAGCATCTCGATATCATCAGTTTTAATGAATATCTTGGATGGTACGGCGGCTTGCCTTCCGAATGCAGAAAGAAAACATTCCGCTCGAAGATTGACAAACCAATAATTGTCAGTGAATTCGGCGGGGGCGCTTTGCAGGGTTTTTATGCCGACAGTCTTACCCGCTGGAGCGAAGATTATCAGGAATATCTATATCGCGAAAATATTGCGATGTTTGATAAAATTGACGGCTTGGCAGGAATGACACCTTGGATTCTCGCAGATTTTATGTCGCCTTTAAGACAATTGCCTGATGTTCAGGATGGATGGAACCGGAAAGGCTTGATTTCGGAAAGAGGAATTAAGAAAAAAGCTTTTTTTGTTTTGCAGAAATATTATATGACAAAGTAAAACGGCTGCTGCAATATTTACCAAATAGGACTTGATAAATTGAAAAAACTGATTGAATAAATTTGTGCCGATTGAAAAATGACAACTTGCCGGATTACAAAATACATCCAGGAGAGAATAAAGGAGAAATAATGAAAGAAGCAAAAGACTGCATCAATATTGAAGAAATAAGAAACGAAATTGACAGAATTGACCGGGAAATAACCGGCTTGCTGGCAAAACGTGCAGAGTATGTTCACTGCGCCGCAAAATTCAAAACTTCGGCACAGAGTGTTAAAGCCGGAGACCGGGTTAAAAGCATGATTGAAAAACGTAAAATCTGGGCAAACGAACTGAATCTTTCTCCCCTTTTTATTGAAAATCTTTTCAATCTTATTACCGGTTATTTTATAAGCGATGAAATGAAAAAATGGAAAGAAACTCAGAATTAATGCTCAATAGGGAAAGTAAAATATTTTAGCATTTAACCCGTATTTTGAGTAATATTGCAACAGCTGCGGCAGAAGCTTGATGAAAGCTGTTTATAAGATTGTTGAAAATAAAATGGTGCTTATCGCAAAGAAATGTCTGGAATACGATGAAAATTTGGAAAATTTTACAGAAAAGGAATGCGACTGATATATGGATTGGATTATTCTTGTAACAGCGGGATTGTTTGAAGCAGGTTTTGCTTTCTGCCTGGGGAAAGCCAAGGAAACTTCCGGAACAGAAATGTATTTATGGTATACCGGATTTTTAGCGGCATTGTGCTGCAGTATGGCTCTTTTAATTAAAGCTGCACAGACTCTACCGATTGGAACCGCTTATGCCGTCTGGACGGGAATAGGCGCTGCAGGCACTGTTTTGCTCGGGATTTTCGTATTCAAAGAGCCGGCTTCGCTGTTAAGAATATTTTTCCTCGTAACGCTTATTGCTTCAATAATAGGACTTAAAGCCGTATCAAACTGAACAGGAAAGAGAATGATTTATTCTGCGGAAAAAATTAACTGTGCTTCGGCGCTTAATAAACTTAAGCGGAAAATTCCATACGGCTGGGATTTAAATATTTACCGGGGCTGCGCACACGGTTGTAAATATTGCTATGCAATTTATTCCCATAAATATCTGGGTGAAGATGATTTTTCGAAAGTATATGCAAAAATTAATATTGCCGAAAAGCTGGACGAAGAATTAAGCAGTGCAGACTGGAAAAGAGAAATTATAAATATCGGCGGAGTTACGGATAGTTATCAGCCTGCTGAAGCCGATCTGAAAATTATGCCCCAAATATTGAAGGTTTTAATTAAGCATAAAACTCCCGCTATAATATCAACAAAATCGGATTTAGTTTTAAGGGATTACGAACTTATTGATGAACTTTCGCGCATTACTTATGTAAATGTAGCTGCAACAATAACTACAATGGATGATGAAATCCGTAAGAAAATTGAGCCTTTTGCAAGCAGCAGCGCCGCAAGATTCAAAATGCTGAAAGAGTTCAGGAAAACAAATGCATCTGTCGGGCTTCATACAATGCCTGTTATCCCGTATCTTACAGATAGTTTTTCGAATATTGAAAATCTGTGTTCCGAAGCCCGGGATGCAGGCGTTCATTATATGCTGCCCGGTGTTTTGTATTTGCGCGGAGCAGCCCGCAAAGTATTTTTCGATTTTGTTGAAAGCTGCTTCCCCGAAAAATATATTGCGCTTAAAGAATTGTATAAAACAGGAGCTGCGGATAAAGCGTACAAAGAAAAACTTTACAGCGAAACAGTTAATCCGCTAAGACAAAAGTATGGGATATCCAAAAGCTATTTGGGACCTATGAAAGAAAAAATCAATCAAACTTTTATAGATTTGTAACCGGTTAATACTATAAACAGCAAGAAAGTTTGTTTATAATAATTTCCTGATCTCTTTAATAACTTTATCAATCTCCTCTTTGGTATTATAAAAATGAGGTGAAAAACGGATTAATCCTTCGCGGTAAGAACCGATTATATCTTTTTTTACAAGTTCATCAAAAATTTCATTTCCGTTATTTACATTAAAACTTACTATTCCCGATAGCTCGCTGCTGCAGGCGTTTTTCATTACCGGACTTATTCCCGCAGCCGAAAGACAATCCCTGAAATAAACCGAATTATCAATTATTTGCTTTTCAATATTTTCATATCCTATCGTTTCAAAAAAACCGAGTGATTTATTCAGAACACAGATTCCTAAAACATTCAGCGTACCGTTTTCGTACCGCGAAGCATCGTCAACAAGTTCAAGATTAAAATCGAGCAGATTCCAGGGGTCTTTAACGGAAGTCCAGCCGGCATAAGCAGGTTGAATCATTTCCTGCAATTTTTCCGAAACATATACATAACCTAATCCCTGCATTGCCATAAGCCATTTTTGACTTCCGCCGGCAATGAAATCAACTCCCCAGTTTTGGGCATCAATTATCATTGCCCCGGCGCTTTGAATAACATCCGCGCAGAAAATAATTCCGTGCTTCATGCAAATTTCTCCTATCGCTTTCATATCGGCGCGGTAACCGGATAAAAACTGCACGTGCGAAATTGAGAGAAGTTTAGTTCTTTCTGTTATTGCTTTTTCAATATCTTCAAGTCTTATTTTCCCATCGGCGGATTTAACAAAATCTATTTCTACACCTTGTTTTTGCAGATTCATAAAAGGATAAACATTTGCCGGAAATTCAAGATCATTTAGAATTATTCGGTCGCCTTTTTCCCATTTTATTCCAGAAGCTAAAAGATTTATCCCGTTTGTAACATTTTCGGTAAATGCAATTCTATCAGATTTAACGTTTAGCAGTCTGCCAATCCTTACTTTTGCTTCTGCGATAGTTCTTCCTACTCCGGGCCAGTTGTTTACATCAGTTGCGCTGCGCTGATGAGCATATCTGCGGAATTCCTCAACAATTACAGATGAAAACGGACTGATAGCGGCGTGATTAAAATATATCTTTCCCGTACTTAGGAAAGGAAATAAATTACGGATTTCATTCTTATTCAAAGCAAACCTTCCATATTTTTTGAATTCTAAATTATAGAAAACCGCGATGTTAAACAAATAATGCTTAGGTTTTATCCGGCTGCTGCATAATCAGGAATTTTATTTTTCAATTTGCTGCTAACTGCTTACTTTTATTTATCCCAAATCCGCCATTAGAAAACAAAATAATGGCGGATCGACTAACAAAATCTATACATTCCTGAAAAACAGAATGTAAGATTTTCTAAGTCGGGATTACCCAAAATAGCCAATAATATAAGCTAAGCCATAATATTGTTTGTTCTATTGACTATTTTTGGTTTATATTTAGGCAGAAAATTTAAGGAGATAAAATGCGCTTTCCGATTATATTATTTTTTGTATGTTTTGTTTTCCTTTCGGCTCAAACGGAAAAACCCGATTCATCATCTGAATATTCAAATTATTATCTTTTTAATCTGCTGAATAAAATTGACAGCAATTATTATTATTCGCTGCTGGACAGCATAAAAAACGGGACTTCAAGCGACTATTTCAAACTGCGGCTGGCTTTTACGAAAACCGGTAAATATGAACCGTATGGAATTAAGGTTAAAGAAACATATGCAAAAATTGAAGAAGCTTTTGAAGCCGGAAATTTTAAAAAAGGACTTGAACTTGCCGAATCTGTTTTATCGGAATCTTTTACCGAAATAAAGGCGCAGATGTATGCAGGTTATGCTTGCGAACAGCTTAATAAAGAAGAGAAAGCAAAATACCATTATGATAATTACAACAATCTGCTAAATTCAATATATCTTTCCGGCGACGGCAAAACACCCGAAACCGCTTTTATTGTTTTCACCACCTCCGAAGAATATATTTTTATTTACTGGGTAAATCTTAAATTCGAAAGTCAGAGTCTTATAAATAAAGACGGTTTCGCATTCGACTTAATGAAATGCACTGATGAAAAAACAGGTGAAAATTTTGATCTTCATTTTAACATAACTTCAGCAATAAATCATTTGCAAAAAAGTTTCGATAAACTGTAATAATTTCGTAAAATTTAAAACTCAACACTTATGCCTATAGACGGAAGAAGACCTATATCCTGGTTTTCTTCCGGTTTATTTTCTTTAAAATCCCAGCGGATATTGCTGACATTTTTTCTGCCGTAAATGTTTTGTACGTCGATGTAAGCAATAAGATTCCATCCTTCAAAATTCCATCGGCGGTCAACGCGTAAATCCAGACTGTGTGTAGCCGGAAGTCTTTTGGAATTTATTTCGGAAGCATCCTGGCGTCCGTTTTCATTAAACGGAGTATAAGGTCGTCCGTTTGCATATCGGAATTTAAAATTAGCTTCCCAATTTTTGTTGAATATATAGCCGCCGGCCAAACTTAAAATTATACTCTGATCGAAGTTCCCTGGTCGTTCAATTCCGTCAAGCGCTTTGAATCTTGATTTTGAATAAGTAAAACTTAAAATTCCATAAAGCGGAGTATCGGAAGCTTTTTTCTGCAGCGAAATTTCAACTCCTGTAACTTTTCCTTTTCCTTTGCTTACTAAGGGATCCAGACCGAAAGAAGCATAGTTGTCGTCCGAGCCGCCAAAACCCGCTCCCGTGTTGGAGAGAATCAGATATTCCCTTAAAGAACTTACCGGATAATCTGAGTAATCTTTAAAAAATCCTTCTGCTTTAATTCGTAAATCGCTCATCAATTTATACTCTGCTCCCAGAATATATTGATAAGTTTTTACCGGTTTCAGATTTTTATTGGACTTTTCGGCAGTAAGCCAGATATATGAAGGAAACTGACTGTAAATTCCGCTGCTTGCGCTTACGGTAAATCTGTCGGAAAACATATAGGATAGTGATAACCGTGGATTAAAAGTATTCCCATCGCTTATTCCATTAAAATAATCGTACCGCAATCCGGCATTTACATTCAGTCTGTGAAATAGTATTGTTGTATATTGTATAAATGCCGAATTCTTAAAATATTGTTTTTCAACATTCAGGTTATTTATACTGAGTGTATCTCCGAAACTTGTTATGAATGAAGGCAGAATTACATTTCCGCTGAACTGAATGTATTTTGCAGATAAACCTGCATTAAGCTCGGAAGATGAAGAAAGTTTGTAAACATAATCGGCTTTTAATTCATTTTCCGATTCTGCTGATTTGTTTTGAAAAACAGGATTAAGAAGCGTATCCCTCTGATTCGAATCGAAATCGGTGAAATTCCTGCTTAAGCTAATGTTCAAAAGCGATTTGCTGTAAAGATGTCTGTAAGAAATTCCTGCAATGTACTGATTTTGATTACTGCCTAAAATTCTTGCATTGTCAAACTTTTTATCGCGGTCGCTGTTGTTAAAATTAACCCGGTCAATTGCCCCGATAAAAAGGAAGGAAAATTGATTTGCATTGTCAGCTTTCATATCAAATTTTCCCAGAAAATCCCAATACTCCGGCACAAACCCGAAACCAGCTGCTTTAAATATAAAATCGAGATAACTCCGCCGTGCCGAAAATATAAAGCTGTTGCCGCTTCCTGCAGGTCCTTCAAGGTTCAACCCGAACTGAGAAGCTGAAATTGTAGCTTTCCCGCCGATTTTGTCTGTTCTTCCGTTTCTAAGATCAATTTTAAGAACAGATGAAAGTTTGTCACCGTGCAAGGCTGAAAATCCGCCCGATGAAAATTCGGTCTGCTGTACAAAATCGAGATTTATATAACTAAGCGGTCCTCCTGTTGCTCCCTGATTTCCAAAATGGTTGATATTAGGAATTATAAAACCGTCGACAATATATAAATTTTCCGAAGGAGCACCGCCCCTTACAACAAGATCGTTTCGTCCCGCGCTTTGCTGTGCAACACCGGGAAGTACTGATAATGCCCTTACAACATCTTCAAAACCGCCGGGGGATCTTCTTATTTCCTCATAGCTGAAACTTGCAATACTGTTAACTTCAGTGGGATTTTTTTCAAAATACTCAGATTTTATTGTAATTCCTTCAAGTTCAATAACCGATTCGAGCATTTCGAAAGTAACAAAAACCGGCCGTGCAGTATTAACAACAATATCGGTTTTAAGAAGAGATTCGTATCCTATAGCCGTTGCTCTTAATCTGTAACTTCCCGGTTCAACGCCTTCAATTACAAATTCACCGCTTAAGTTGCTTGCTGCACCCGTTGTAGTTCCCTCAACAAGAATATTAACTCCCGGAACAGGCTGCTTGGTAAATTTATCTGTTACTTTTCCTGAAATTATGCCTTTAGTTTGCGGAAGAATTAATCCGGTAAATATAAAAAAAACAATAAATATCCATTTCATCTGAAATCTCTTTTTTTTAACTTCAATAATAACGATTTAGCATACAATTAAGTTCTTATTTAGAAACCTATTAAAATTTTTTGGAATATATTTTATTATATTTATTGAAACAAAAAATGTTATTCAGGAATTAATGATAAGTATTGCCGATAAATTAAAACAGCTCGCCAAAGACGAAAAATCATTTTCGGAAATTGTAGCACTGATTAACTCAATTACACCGATAAACAGGGACGAAAATGCTGTAAGTTCATTTTTTTCGGAAGGTGATTTTCTTTTCTGGTCGGTTTCCGCAGATAAAAGCAAATCCGATTTGTTTTTCAGCGATTCGCTTAAAAAAATTACAGGCTTTTATCCCGAAGAAATAATAAACCGTCCGGGTCAATTAATATCGCTCATTCACCCGGATGATGTTCCCGATGTAAAAAAGAAAATAACCGAATTTGAAGAAACTCCCGATGTATTCTCGCTAAATCTTTCGTACAGAATAATAAACCGCAACAACGAAAATGTTTGGCTCGACGGAGTAATAAATGTAACCCGCGATGCAAAGGGGAACATTATAAAATATTTTAATTTGTTTAAAAATGTTTCACAGCTTCATTTGGTTATTAAAAACCTTTTGGTAGAAAATAACGTGCTGCGCGAAAAAAACCATGCCAAGGACAGATTTATCTCAATTGTTTCGCACGATTTGCGCGCGCCTTTTACATCGCTTCTCGGATTTTCGGAAATTCTGCTGAACGAACAGTTTCTTCCCGATTCCGAAAAAAAGGAATATCTCGGTTATATTCACGAAGCATCACAAAATCAACTGCAATTAATTAATTACTTATTGGATTGGTCTCGTCTTCAAACCGGAAAGCTTACAGTTGAGCCCCGCAGATTAAATGCAAAAATGCTTATTTCGGGAAGCGCTGCACAGCTTGCCGGAGCAGCTATTAAAAAGAATATTGATTTGCAAATCAGCTGCCAGGACGACATTTTTATAAATGCAGACGAAAGGCTGCTGTGTCAATCAATCAACAATCTTTTAAGCAATGCTTTGAAGTTTACAAAGCAAAATAAAAACGTATATTTATCGTGCAACCGATTTAAAAAAGGGTTTATTGAATTTGTAATAAAAGACGAGGGAACCGGAATATCCGAAGAAAATCAGGCAAAATTATTCAAAATTGATGAAAAAGTTTCCTTAACAGGAACTGACGGAGAAAAAGGCACCGGATTAGGACTGATGCTGGTTAAAGAAATAATCAGCAAACATGGCGGCGAAATATGGTTTTATTCGGAAACAGACAAAGGAAGCGAATTTCACTTCACAGTTCCGGAATCGAAAAATTCAATTCTGATTGTTGAAGATAACGCTGATATTTGCGAACTTTATGCGGAACTTGTTTCTGAAGCAATGCCGGGTTACGAAATAATAAAAACTCAAAATGGTTACGAAGCCATTTGCATTGTGCTTAAAGATACGCCCACTTTGGTAATTTCCGATCACGAAATGCCGCTTATGAACGGAATTCAGCTTGTTGAAGCAATGTACAAAAATGAAGAAAACAGACATATTCCCATTATTATTATTTCAGCAAAAATTACTCCTAAGCTGCATGAGGAATATATTGGATTTGGCGTAAAACATATACTGCCAAAACCTGTTGATACAGATCTATTGCTCAGTTTAATTAAAAGTTCGGTGAATTTAAACGGCAGGTAAAAAAGGTAAACTATTTAATTAAAATAAAACAAAAAGAAAAGTGAAATGACAGAACAGACAGAAATCAGAAACTTCAGCACGGGAGATAAAATAGAACATTATTTTCTCCTTTTAAATTGGGAAATTAAAACCTCTAAAAATGCCAAGAATTACCTTGATGTAACTCTCGGCGATAAATCCGGAAGCATTTCCGGAAAGATGTGGGATATTAAAGATTTTACGGATTTATCGAAAACATCAGTTGTTAAAGTCCGCGGCACAATCGAAGATTTTCAGGGTTCGCCTCAGCTCAGGATCGAAAAAATACGACCTGCAGAACCATCAGAAAATGTTTCTGCCGATGATTTTCTTCCAATTTCTTCCCGGAATTTTGAAGAAATGCGTACAGAATTTTTTGACCGCATTTCCGGAATGAAAAATAAACATCTGAAAGCTCTTTTAGAAAAAGTTTTTGACGATAATGTTTTTGAAAGCTACTCAAAAGTACCGGCTGGAAAAGGATGGCACCATGCTTATATTCACGGATTGCTTGAGCATACGCTGGAAATCATAAATATCTGCGAATTGATGTGCCGGTTTCATCCGGAAATACATAAGGATTTGCTTTTAACAGGAGCTATGCTGCACGATTACGGAAAAATTTACGAATTGAGTTTCGACAAAGGTTTCGATTATACCGACGAAGGAAAATTTTTAGGACATATTTCAATTGCAGCTATGGAAGTAAATCAGAAAATAAGTGAAATTTCAGGTTTCCCGGATTTGCTGAGAAATCAGGTTCTTCATTTGATTTTAAGCCATCAGGGAAAGATGGAGTTTGCATCTCCCGTAGAACCCAAAACACTTGAAGCAATTGTTCTTTATCAAGCAGATGAATTAAGCGCTAAAGTTAACGCTTACAAATATGCGATGATTAAAGAAATCAATTCCGAATCGGGATGGACCAAATTTCTTCCTTTGGCAAATAATGCGTTGTATATTTCAAACAAGCTTAAGAATTCATTAAAAGATAAAGAGGGAAAAGATCCCGAAACTCTTTTTGGATAATTTTATTAATTAAAGTGTTTTATCAAATGGAATTTCGCAAAGATTTTATCGAAAAATTAAAAACTGCAAAATCGGTTGTGTTTTTTACGGGTGCCGGAATGTCAGCTGAAAGCGGTATTCCAACTTTCCGCGGCGAAGGCGGGATATGGAATAAGCTTAATCCCGAAGAACTTGCAAATTTCAGCGCGTTTCTGAAAAATCCGGATATGGTTTGGGAATGGTATCAGTACCGCCGGAATATTATAAACCAAAACCAGCCAAATGCGGGACATTACGCAATTGCCGAAATGGAGAAATATTTTAACAAAGTTACAGTTGTTACTCAGAATGTGGATAATTTGCATACACGTGCCGGCAGCAAAAAAGTGCTGGAACTTCACGGAAACATCGAAAGAAATTTCTGTGTGGATTGCAATAAATTCGATTATTCTCCCGAGTTAAATCAATCGCAAAAAGTACCGAGATGCAGACATTGCGGAGGTTTGATAAGACCGGATGTTGTGTGGTTCGGAGAAATGCTGCCTCAGGAAATATTTGCCGAAGCCGAATCAGTATCTCGGAAAGCGGATTTGTTTTTTGTTATCGGCACGTCGGCAGTTGTTTACCCAGCTGCATATATTCCATTAAATGCAAAAAGCAGCGGCGCTTATATTGTTGAAATAAATGTGGACGAGACTGATATTTCTGAAACAGTAAATTACTCAATCAAGGGAAAAGCTGGCGAGATACTGCCTAAAATATTAAAACTGCTTGATAAAAAAAAGTAAAACCTATTTTGAGGTTATAAGTTTTTAGTTTCTTCGGCATAAACATCTTCCGTTTCCGAAAGACGGACTTTTATTTTATTTATGTTTTTTGGGAAACCGGCTTGTCCAAGCTTTTCAAGAAAAATCACACATAAATTTTCAGCAGTCGGGTGTAATGGGAAAACATTTATTTTCGATTGAATTTTAGTGAGAAATTCAATCAATACAATATCTTTTTCATAAACAGCAAAACTATGGTCAAACTGCTTTATTAATGGGAAAACGATTTTATCCATCTCAAAATAATCTAGCAGCATACCGTTTTTATCGGGGTTGCCTTCTAATTCTACTAGGAGTTTATAAGAATGTCCGTGCAGACTTGCGCAGCCTCCTGTGTGAAAAGTAAGCCTGTGCCCCATCTCCCATCTATATTCTTTTGCAATTTTCATTTTATTATATAATTTCTGTAAAACAGAATATAAATATAATGCTTTTTGAATATTTGACATAATCGCTAATAAATGTTATATTTACCGTCTGTAAAAATTAACATTTAAGGATTGAAATGGCTAATCATAAGTCAGCAAAGAAAAGAATAAAGACAAATGAAAAGAAACATTTAGAAAACAAAGCTTCTATTTCTGCTCTTAAAACACTTACAAAAAAGGTTTTATCTGAAAAAAACAAAGAATCTGCCGAAAAAACACTTAAAGAAGCTGTTGCAGCTTTTGATAAATCTGCAGCGAAAGGCAGAATACATAAAAATAATGCTGCTAGAAAAAAATCGACATTAACAAAGCACGTTAATAATTTAGCTTAATATTCTTATAAAATTGTAAATTGGCAGTCAGATTATCTGTACTGCCTTTTTTTGTTTTAAAAAAAATAAACCCGCTTATTGCGGGTTTTATTTTGGTCTGTATTAAACCCAAATTCGCCTTTAGAAAAGAAAATAATGGCAGATCTGTCAAAAACCGGATAAATCGGCTAACAAAATCGAAAAACAGAATGTAAGATTTTTTAAGTCGGGATTACCCAAAATAACCAAAAACTTAACCATAATATTATTTGTTCTAATGACTATTTTGGGTTAAAGATTTTCAATCGCCTCAATACCTTCAGGCTGGGGCAGAACAAAACGAACCGGCTGCACAGTTCCGTCTTTATTTTCAAGTTTGTCAATTTTCTTTTTTATTAAAACACTATGCTGAATTAGTAAATCGCTGTCAACAATGCAACCGAAAATATAGCTTGTTCCTTTTATTGTAACATTCTTCCCGATTCTTGTCGGAAATTCATCGCTTCCTGTAATATTTACACCCGATTCAATTAAAGAGTTTTCTTCAATTATAGTATTCCCTTTAATTATATTATCCTGGAGAATGGTAACATTATCATTAATATGCAATTTCTGCCCTTGGTAACAAGATATGTGAGCATTTTCAGCAATAGTAACATTTCTTCCAAAGACAATATTTCCCGAGATATAAACGTTCTTTTTAAAAGTGAGATTAGTATTAAGTTCAGTGCCTTTCCCAATATAAACTCCTTTGCCTATTTTAATATCAAGCGTGTTTATTTCCATATCCATTTTTATTATTTCTTCAACCACGCTTTCGTCTATGAAAAAATCTTCAGGGTCGTCAATTTCTATTATATCCTTTAACTTTTCGTAAACTTTCAATCTTGCAATATCATCCATCTGACGTAAAACAGATTTGTTGTTGAATCCCATAATTACGGATTGGTCTAAGGGACTTACAGCCCCGACGCTTAAATTTCTTTTATTAAACAGGTCTATTAAATCGGTAAGATAAATTTCTTTTTGAGCGTTGTTGCTTTCAATTTTATCAATAAGTTCTGCAAGATACTTATACTTAAAAGCATAAACACTGGAATTGAATTCGTTATTTTCAATCAGTTCTTTTTTTGTAAATGAATATTTCTTTCCGTTTAAGGTAAGAACCAGCGGTTCATTTTCAGGTATTTTAAGAATATCTTTGTGTTCAATAATACAAATCACTTTGCCGGCATCACTTCCCGAAGAATTTCCCGAATCATCTTTCTGCTTGGCTCTTACAATACGACCGTAATTGTTTTCGGCGGGATTTCCTTCGTAAAGTCCGGTTAGCACCATCATATCCGAACCTGAATTTATAAATTCCTGCCGGAACATGCGGATGGTTGCTTTATCTATAAGTCCCATATCACCAGGTAAAACATAAACAATACCTTCATATTTGGTTTTATCAATATTCTGAAGCGCAACCTGTACTGCGTGGCCGGTTCCGTTTTGTTCAGCCTGATATGCAAAAATCACTGATTTAAGACCTACAGCCTCCATAACAGATGGAGCTTTAATTCCTACTACAACAACAGTATTAACCTGGCCCAAGGCTTTGCTGCAGGCATTGCAAACGCGTTCAACAGTGGGTATTTCCCAGATTTTGTGAAGCATTTTTGATGTTTGCGATTTTATTCTTTTACCATGTCCCGCTGCAAGAATTACAGCAGTTTCCTTGAATGAATAATTAAAATCAACGGACATGCTTTTTACTTTTTCTTCAATTTCTGACCTGGTTAAACCGATTTCCATTTTTTCCTCTGTTTAATATTATAACCGGCCGAAATATAAGAAATAAAAATATTACGGGATATTATCTTTTTCCCTCAAATATTGGATCACATACTAACAAAAAGGATGTTTTAAGAATAAATCAAGTTCGGGTTTTTAGCAGTTTAAAAGATAAGTATTTATCAGTTCTACAGTACGATCAGCGTCAAGGCGTTTTTTCGGATCGCTTCCTCCAAAATACAAAACATATTTATCTGTTCTTAATTCCGATAAAATATCAACTATACGCACATCTTTATTGTGTTGTGTTATTTGTCCTGTTAAAATAATATTGTATCTGCTTCTTTCTTTGCGCAATATTTTCCAAACAGAAGGATTATGTAATTTTGTATTGCTAAAAAAAGTTACACTCCATTCTCTGTCGGTTAGACCTTTCTGTTTGAAATATTTCCGAAGAGCATCGGTTATTTCGTCTCTGTTTGCAACTTCACCGGCAATAAAAATATTGAACGGTTTTGGTATAAATAATACTTCCTGCTCTTCCTCAAGAGCCTGTAAATTGTTTTCCATCATTTTTCCTTCTAATTTGTTCGGATACATAAAACCCTTCTGCAGTTCATTAACTTGTACCAAAAACAATCCCTGAAGGTATTAAAAAAAATTCTTTCCGCAATTTTAAGTTTTATTTTTAAAAAAAAGAATCAAAAAATCAATCTTTCCAGATAAAGTCGAAAAGCATTACTGAAACGGTAAGCATTATAACATCATAACAGATTATTACAAGTATTTCTGTTAAGGATTCTTCAACACTTTTCCCGTCAATTGAAAAATTTGTAAGCTCCGAAAGAATAAGTATCAGAGGGAGTAAAACCGGAAACGATAACACAGGATACAGTGTGCCTTTTGCTCCGGCTTTAGAAATAATTGCAGCAATAACGGTAGACGACACAGCTATTCCAAAATTCCCTAAGAAAAAAACAGCGGTAAACAAATAAATATTTTTAATAATAAAAGCAGAAAACAGTAAAGAGAACAGCAATGTAATTATACTGTTAATTAAAAAAACAAGCAGTGTATTAAAAAGCAATTTACCGGAAAATACATTAAGGGGACTGGCTATTATTTGCAAAATCAAAAATGTTCCGCGCTCTTCTTCCGAAACAAAAGTGCGTGAAAGACCCGACATTGCAGAAAAAAATATAACAGTCCATAATAAACCTGCTGTTAGATAAGGCGATAAAGGTTCATCTTTAACCGAAAAAAGAATTACACTTATTGCAACAATAATAAACATTGCAAGCGAATTAACCGAATATCTTGTACGCAGCTCGCTTTTCCAATCCTTAAAAAATATACTAATTGCGGATTTCACTTTCTAAAATTCTCCATAATAATTATTTTGCTGCATAAAGCAAGGTCTGCCTCTTCGTTTGAAGCAATAATTATTAATGAATTTATCGCTTGCTGCTTTAATAACCTGTAAAAAATTTCTTTTCCCGCAGAATCAAGATTTGTAATCGGTTCATCGAATATTATTAAGGGAAGATTATTCATCATCGCAAAAATTATTTTAATTCTTTGTTTCATACCGGAAGAATAGTTTGAAAGATGTTCGTTTCTCCGTTCGTAAAGCCCGAATTCAGTTAATAACTTTTCGCAACGGTTACTATTGAAATCTATGCCCTGAATAACCGAAAGCATTTTCAGATTTTCGTAAACAGTAAATTCATCATAAAAAACTACATACGGAGCTGCATAGCCGATATACTTTTGTATTTCTTCCGGATTTATTTTAAGTGAATTTACAGAACAATAAATTTTCCCTTGAGAAGGACTTAAAACACCGGATATTATTTTTGCAAGCGTGGTTTTACCCGACCCGTTTATTCCTGCAATTCCGTAAATACCTGGTTTATCGAAAATAAAATTCAGATTTTTAAAAACAAAACGTCTCCCGAAGTTTTTACATAAGTTTTCTGCAGAAACACTGATGTTAATCATTAATTACCGCGAATTTTCCTTTGGAAATTTTATCACCTGATTTAACAACATAAAAATAAATACCGGAAGAAAGCTTGTGTCCGCTGTTATCTCTGGCAAACCAGCTTATAACAGTCTGCCCGGTATTTTTAATCGATTCGTTTCCAGAATAAACCTGCATCATATTTACATCGTAAATGTGTAATTCTGCCTCATTTGTTCCACCCGGTTCGGCAGGAAAGTTTATAATTTTCTGCGAATTTTTAAATGGCTGAGGATAAGGAGAAGAAATAATATTCCGCGAAAAAAATTGTACGGGAACATTATTATAAATATAAACATCGCTGAAAACCATTGAATTGCTGAGTTTTGCATAAATGTCAACATATTCAGAAATCCGATACGAATTGCTGAAATAGTTTTCACTTAATTGCAAATCAACCTGGGTTAACGCCTGTGGATTTGATAGTCCCGACTCTATATATGAATTCGAAATAATAACTGCTAAAGTATCGGAGAATCCATTTTTCTCAAATCTGTATTCTAAATAAGTATTAGAAACGCAATAAGTATTAAGTTGTCTTCCTTCAATTCTATCAATAACCTCAGACGGTTTTATCAGCGGATAATTTTTTGCTTCCTTAAAATACTTGTTTTCTAAAGCTCGTTTATTAGTAAAGTAAGTCCAAATTCCAAATTCCGAAAGTTCTTCTTTTAATGACGAGCCTTTTTCCTGAATTGCCAAAGCAACAGCATCCATTGCTCTTTCTGTGCGCATAATTTCCCAGACGCGCTTAAGTATATCCGAACCGAATCTTTCAACAAGAAAAATATTCCAAATAGCCAGATCGTATCCATCAGATAAGCTTGACATTCTTAAAAAAGATTTATTATGCGGTGAGTTGAAATAATTAGGCAAGTACTGATAGTAGTCGTTTATTTTATCGTAAATAAACTCTTCCATTGCCGTGGCAGAGATTTCGTAGTAAAATAAATCTTCCCACCTGATAATATAAGAACCTAGCTGAATAGAATGCTGAAACTCGTGAGCAATTGTAACTCTTCCGCCGTTTATGCCGCGTGTGAAGGTTCTGCTGAATGTATTGTCGATTTTTATATATGAAGAACTTGTACTGCAATCCATGCAATCTATCATAGTTTCGCCGTAGCCCACAGGTATAACATAAATATCGTATTTTTCATCCCCGCCAAGGTTTTCGTCAGAAGGCGGAGGTAAAAACCCCAGAAAATTTATCTGATAATCGTAAACTGAATCTGCAGAAAGACCTATCCACGAAATATCTTTATCTATTAATCCGTCATTATCAAAATCCGGTGAATTGATTCCGGATGTATCATAATGAATTCTGAAAAATCCTGAAGGAGAAACAATGCTTTTGTGTATTACGGGACGGTCTGCCATCCGTTTAATTAAACTTTTCTGTGTTTCATTGTAATTATTGAAGTTTGCATAAACCTGCATCATCAAAGGGAATCCGCATTTAACAGGAGCATTTTCAATTCTATACGGTTCCATATTCTGAATATTTGTAGTTTGATATCTGTTTATAAAAACATTAAAAAGCGAATCGGTATTTTGTGCCGGCAAAAGGATACAGTAGATGATTACAAAAAAAGATATGCAGAAAAATTTCATTTTAACTCGCAAAATATTATTTTTTTAGAGCTGCTGATGGTAAAAGTTAAAAAATATTTTTCACCAAACCGACTTACAAAATAATCATTGATTTTTTCCGGTTCAATTAATTTTATGTTAATTATTTCGTTATTGTTTGAATTTACCTTTTTATATAATCCTTTATTTCTGCCTTCAAGTTTCAGAAAAGTATCTGCTATCAGCAGGCTGTCGGAAATATCTCTATCAATAAGCATTTTTACCGACTTTCCCGAATCCAAAATCTGCCAGACAGAATCGGCTGACTGGCAAAAGAAAAAATCGGAGGACTTGCCATATGATTTACTTTCGGTAAAAAAGACATTGTGGTTTAAGTTGATAGATAAATCTTCGGTCTTTTTTCCCCCTTGCGGAAGGAAAGCTGTTTTATATATCCGGTTTAAACCTTTATTCTTAAATTTATAAATTACTGAAAGACTTTCGGAAACAGAAAAAGCAGATGATGAAGGAAACAAGGTAAGAGTGTCAGTCTGCGAATGATGAAAACGCGAAAAGCGCGTTGAAAAAACAGATTTACCGGTAAAATATTTATCTCTTATTAGCAAATGCAAATCAGTTTTTCCCGAAATATTGCTTTTAACTGCTTTAATATCCCAAACCGGATAAAGCGAGTACAGTTGTTCGGTTTTACTTAAGTTTCTCATAAAATCAACCTTGATTATTTCAATCAGCTTTTCGCCGGGAGAATAAAGATAAAACTCCTTATTAAAACTGTCTTTGTCAAATATAAAAAGCCTGCTGAAATTGCTTGACAATTTATACCCGGAAATGCTTTTAAAAGGTCTTCTTTCTTCCGAAACAATAATTTTCAATTCAGAATTTATATTATCAATAAAAGCATAATCCTGAAATAAATCTGTTCCAATATTAAAATTTGTAAGTCTTTCGCAGCTTTCGGCAAGCAAAATTTGAAAATTACCGGAAGGTCCTTTTATCCGGCTGATTTTCCGGATATTTCCGGATTTTGAAAGCAGAAAAAGATTATTAAACATATCAGCCGCAAATGCTGAATATTCAGTAAGATCAGGTTCAAAATTCCTGTAACCGCTTTTTTCGGCAAACAGAAAAGTTAACCTTCCGTATTGGTAATCGAGAACAGCTAAATCTTTTCTGCCATCGTTATTAAAATCTTTGAGGATAAAGTCAGCAGGTTCAAAGCCTGTAACAATTTTGCGGAATTTATTAAATGTAGAAACAGAATCGCCAAGCGAATATCCTATTCCATCTGGTGCGGCATAAAGAATATCAATAAACTTGTCACCATTAATATCTTCCATTTTAAGCTTTTTCGGTAAATCCCGTGTTTTTACACTTCTGTATTCGTAAAAATTTGCTTTGCCATCGTTAGTAAATAATTTTATTTCATTATCTATAAAGTCTATTGCACAAATATCTTTATTGCCGTCGTAATCCCAATCGGCAATATCAATATCGCTGAACAATCTGTTGGCGGCAATTTGTGTAACTTGCAGCGATTCTTTTTTCTTTTCTATTTTAACAATGCCGTTAAATGAATTTCCACAAATATAGGCTTCATTGCTAAAGTCGTTATTTGCATCGGCTGTTTTAAGTATTTCAGGAAAAGTATCAAATTTTATTTCATTTAATACCTTCAAATTTCCGTTCCTGTCAAATATAATTTCAGAACAGGCTTTATTATGGCGTGAAATTGAAAGGAATGATTTGAAATTATTTCTTTTTACAAATTCTTTAAAAGCGGTAATATTTCCAAAACGGTGATTTTGAGGAATACTATAGCGGTATCCTGATGAAATTATGGAAGTGCAATTTTTTTTATTAGGATCGAATAAAACAAAATCCGGCAAATTGTCGTTATCCAAATTAGAAAGCAGAAAATTACTGTAACCCGAAACGGCTTTTATGTTTTCTGTTTTGCAGAATCCTCGGATGTTTGTCTGCGCTTCAAGCGGAAAAATCGAAAAAAAGACCAAACAAAGATATAGAAAATCAGCTACGCTTTTTGAGGCGCTCCTCCCTGCGTAATAATGCTTGCATATATCTTTTTCTTTCATCTTCAGTTTCTGGAATAATTTCAAAAGTGTTAACGGGGCGGCCGTTTTTATCTACACTTACAAATGTAAGATAAGCACTGTTCGAATGCACTGCATTTCCTTTTAATAGCGACTGCGATTCAACAGTAACGCCAACTTCCATCGAAGTATTAAATGCGCGGTTTACCGAGGCTTTCAGTATAACCATATCCCCTAACTTTATGGGATGATGGAAAACAATACAGTCCACCGAAGCGGTTACGCAGATATTGCCTGAATGCTTGGATGCTGAAAGTGCGGCGCAAACATCAATCCAATGCATAAGCTGACCGCCAAGCAAATTGCCGAGCTGGTTTGTATGATTCGGCAAAACTAATTCTGTCATTGTAATAACAGAATTACTAACCGTCCTATTATTATTGTCTTTCATTATTCTCCAAGCAATGCAGCCTGAATATTTTTTACTTCAGGGGCATTTTCATCATTGGGGTATCGTAAAAGAAATATATCAATATCGTTAAGAGCTTCGGCGTTTCTTTTTCTTTCTTTCAGAATATTTATTTTATTATAAAGAGCAATAGGAGCAAATTGCGTATCGTGATAATCATTCGCAACAATTGAATAGTATTTAATTGCTGCATTCATATATCCCATCTTTTCGTATATATCTGCGCTGTTAAATTCTTTTTCCGCAAGTTTCGAGTTTAATTCCTTTATTTTTTTTTCAGCTTCCACAACCTTTGAACTGGCTGGAAAAAATTCAATAAACTCCTGGAATTCGTCGATGGCTTTTGAAGTGTTCTTCTGATCGAGCGGAACAGGGGGAGATTGTTGAAAATAAGATTCTGCAAGCATATACTGAGCATCTTCCAAAAAAGGACTTGCTGTCATATCGCGTATCAGCTTCGAAAATTCGTAAGCGGAAAGGAGATATTCTTCTCTGTTAAAATGAGACATTCCCAGATAAAAACGGGCATCATCATTTACAGTGCTTCCGGGAAACTGAAGAAGTATATTATTAAATTCATTTATCGATTCAAGATATTCTTCATCATTATATAATTCCATAGCGTACGAAAAATATTCTTCCGGGCTCATTACAGAAGTATCTTTCGAATTGGAACAGCTAAAAAATATTAAAGGAATAATCGCTAACAACATTTTTTTCATAAGGTAATACCTGCTATATAATTTAAAAAAGAAAAACAAAAATAATCATAATAATTTTGCTTAAAAAGATTAATTACTTCTTACGGTAAATAATAAGTATATAGTTACTGCTATTGCTGCAACAGCAATCAAAGGTTCTGCAATGCTGCTGAAAAAATTTCCGCCGGGTTTTTCTCCTTTTGTAAAATCAATACCTTGCGTTTCCACGTCTTCAATCATTTCAAATTCCAATGTATCCGAAAATGCTTTATTAAATTCACTGGAAAAAGATGCAGTGCCATCCTTATATATTATATAAGTGCCTTCAAAAAAAACGGATCTTTTAATATCGTAAGAACTGATAATATTAGCTCCTCCTGAATATTCATATTTAACAGAGGCGTTTTTTATGTTTACGGATAAAGTATTATCCGATGCCGAAGATTCTGTTTTGCCTGATGCATAGGATTTAAAAATAAACTGGTTTCTAAGAATATTGTAACTATTATCTCCGGTGAATTCGGTTTTTAAGGTATCAGGAATTTCCGAACTTATTTCATTGAATAATTCATCTGTAAAATTAAAGAAAATATCTAAATTTTTTAACGGCTGTGCTTCGCAAGTTATAATATGCAAAGCAAAAAGAAAAAGAATAATATTATTTCTTATCATTATTGCCAGATTTAATTATTTTAAGTGTAAATATATCCATTCATCAAATCAAATTCTTCTTCCGGCAGCTATTTCTTCAAGTCTTTTTATCCTTTCTTCCATAGGAGGATGTGTTGAAAAAAGACTTTTAATCATTCCGCCGCTTAAAGGGTTTACAATAAACATATGAGCGGTTGCCGGACCTGCATCAGTCATCGGAATTCTTTCGTTGGACAAACTTAATTTTTTAAGAGCTGAAGCCAAAGACAAAGCATTTCCCGAAATTGAAGCTCCTCCGGAATCGGCAGCATATTCTCTCGACCGTGAAATTGCCATTTGTATCAGCATTGCAGCTATTGGCGCAACTATCATTAAAACAAGAGAAACAATAGGGCTGCTGTCTCTGTCGTCATCTCTGTTTCCGCCGAACATTGCAGCCCAGCCTGCCATCCTTGCAATAAATGTAATTGTTCCGGCAAAAGCGGCAGCTATGGTTCCGATGAGTATATCCCGGTTTTTTATATGCGCCAATTCGTGTGCAAGAACACCTGAAAGTTCTTCCATACTGAGTATTCGTAAAATGCCGGTTGTAACTGCAACTGCGCCGTTTGCAGGATTTCTTCCGGTAGCAAAAGCATTAGGAGTAGCATTATCAATTATATATACTTTCGGCATCGGCAATCCGGCAGATGAGGAAAGTCTTTCTACAAGATTAAATAAATCGGGATTGTCATTTTGCTCAACCCGTTTAGCTTTATACATTGCAAGAACTATTTTATCTGAAAACCAGTAAGAACCGAAATTAAGCGCAAGCGATATTATGAATGCTATCATCATTCCGGACTGACCGCCAAGGAAATCGCCGACAATTATCATAATTATCATCATTAAAGCCATTAAAAAGGCAGTTTTCATACCATTCATTTTTTATTCCCTAATATTGGTTATTTATGAAATCTTTAACACAAACATAAATTTTTTTGTTCCTAATAACAATTTATTAACATTTACACTTTTAATAATTGCCTTGCCTTTAAAATCAAATATATTTAAAATCCACATTCAAAATGAGGATTTTATGCAGATTAAAACTAAATATGCTGTTTCTTTAATATTATTTTTTGCAGCGAATATATTCAGTCAGAATGTTTATGAATTCCTGCGGCTCGAAAACAGCCCCAGAACTGCCGCTCTTGCAGAAAGTTTTGTAGCTGGCAACGACGATCCCAACATAATATTTTATAATCCCGCAGGCATTGCCCTGCTTACGGAAACACCCGTATCATTCTCGTTTTTAAAACATCTCCTCGATATTAACTCGGCAAGCATTTCTGCCTCGCACGAATTTGAAAACATCGGAAGATTCGGAGCGGCAATTAAATTTATAAATTACGGAAGTTTTACGGAAAGAGATGAGTTCGGTAATGAGAACGGCACATTTTCGGCAAATGAAATGGCTCTTATATTAGGTTACGCAAATTTGCTTGGTGAAAATTTTTATTACGGAGCAAATGTGAAATTTATTTATTCCGGAATTGCCGGATACAACTCTACCGGTTTTGCTGCCGATTTAGGACTTCATTACGAAATACCCGAAAGCAATTGGAACTTCGGGTTTGTAATTCTTAATGCCGGTTCTCAATTCAGTTCGTATGGCGATACAAAAGAAAATCTGCCTGTTGATGTAAGATTAGGGGTTGCAAAAAAAATGGCACATATACCTGTTAAGTTGTTTTTCTCATTTAACCGCCTGAACGATGATCAGGATAATTTCTTTGAAAGATTTAAAGCTTTCACATTCGGCGGAGAAATTACTTTCAGCAAAGTGTTATGTGCCCGGCTTGGTTACGATAACCAGAAACGGAAGGATTATAAATTCGGTTCTACTGCCGGATTGGCTGGAGTAAGCGTAGGATTAGGAATTAATGTAAGCGATTACCGGATTGATTACGGTTTATCGTCATACGGAAAAGTCGGATCTTTGCACCGTTTTGGTGTTTCTACTTCTTTTTAATAAGTTTTTCGAGCTGGGTTAATTCGGTTTCTGCACTTTTGTGCGAATCGCGGTAATCGCGGTAATCGAGAACCGATTCGTAATAGTCAACCGCTTTTTTATAATTTTTATCGTTTTTATAAAGACGCGCAAGATAGAGAGTTGCGTTTATCAGAAAACCTGATTCTTCATCATTATCTAATTCTTTCGAAATTTTCACACATTCTTCAAAATATTCAATGGCTTTTGCCGGCTGGAGTTTTATAAAATCGAGTCCCACGTAATACGAAGCTTCTCGAAGAGAGTTTTTATTGTATCCGTTTTTTTTGCTGACAGCTTTTTCATAAATGCTTTTAAACACAGTAGCTGAAACATCTTTATTTCCAAGTCTGAATTGGATTCTTCCAATGTATCTTTCGAAAAGAGAATTGCCTGGAAATTCGTTAAACAGCATTTCAGCGTATTTTAATGCTTGCAGATTATCGTCTTCGAAACCATAAAATAACGTAAGAAGAAAAAACTGCGATTCGTATTTTGCATATTTCCCGCGGTTAGCTACGTACTCAAGCTGTCTGATTCCTTTAGCTTTGTTTCCTCCGGGAAAAACAGCCATAAAGGGTTTTACTAAAGGATATTTTTCGGGTACAGCGGCAGCGTAATAATTGTATATTCCAAAACCTAATTGAACATCTATATTTGTGCTGTCGGCTGCATAAACCTTATGAACCAGCGGAAGAGCATCTTTACCGTCGAGCACTGCGCCGAACCATTCTTCGCGGACAGATTTAAGTCTTCCCCGAAAACCTAAAGAACCTCCTTTGAAAAACAAAGCATCTGCATCGTTCGGCTTTTTATCCAATATTTCATCGCATACGTCTATTGCTGTTTCCAGCTTATCATAAAATATATCGTCATACCTTTCGTTTTCCATATCAAGTGAAATTTTCCACCAAATTACCATGGCATCAAAAAAATAACCTATCGGACTTTTAGGATTTTGCTTTATTACTTCGGCAAATGTTGTTTCGGCTGTTTTAAACTGGAGATTATAAATTTGCCGGATTCCTGCGTTTACCAGCGAATCGTTAACCGGTTTTCCTGCAAAAACAGAAATGCTGAAAGCTATTACGGTAAAAAGGATTTTATTTTTCATCGGATAAAACTTTTTTGTTATTATATCTTATTAAATTGTCGATTGTTTCAGTCGATTTTTTTAATCGTTAAAAAATATTTAAAAGTTTTACCGCCATAATTATAACGGCAGCAAACATAAAAATTTTGATAAACTTTTCGCCTTTTCTTACAGAGTGTTTTGCCGACCACCAGGCGCCTAATCCGTTTCCGGCAGAAAGAGTAAGTCCGTACAGCCAGTAAACGTTTCCCGAAATAATAAACACAAGCATTGCCGGTATTGTAAAAACAAGTACAATAAACGCTTTGTGCATATTAACCGTCAGCAAATCCATTTTCATTATATAATGAAGCGCTGCCATTAAAAGAAACCCCACGCCTGCCTGAATAAATCCGCCGTAAAACCCAATAAAAAACATTACAGGATAAATAAGCCGCGGAAATTTTTTAACTGTCTTATTTCCGGTATTATTTTTTGCTTTAGGAATAAGCATAGAAATAAGCACAAGAATCATAATTACAGCTAAAGTCTGCTGAAAAGCTTCGCTGCTTATTTTTACAGCAGCAATAACTCCGGCAACCGCTCCGGGTAAAGTAAACAGCGAAAGCCTCAAGCTCATTTTGAAATCACTCACGTTTTCTTTTTTAAAAGAAGAAACCGCGCTTAAACTTTGAATAAGTATCGAAAGTCTGTTGGTTCCGTTAGCCATAGCTCCTTCAAGTCCCATAAAAATAAGCGCAGGAACTGTAAGCAGAGAACCTCCCCCGGCAACAACATTTATTATCCCTGCAACAATCCCGAGCGCAAACAAAAGAAAAAGCTGTAAATATTCTTCCAAACCAACTCCTGTAATTACGAATGTAAAAATAAGCAAACGGGTTTATACTTTTAATATTAATTTACTCATCAAACTAAAGTTTGTTTACTTCGGTTTAGTTAATTAAATTTGGCGGTGTTTAAAACATTTTATTTCAGGTAAATTGCTAATGAAGAAAATTAAAGATATTGCTTCCCAGTTGAATATTTCGGAAGACGACCTTATTCTTTACGGTAACTATAAAGCTAAATTGCCGTTGAAGTATATTGATAAAAGTAAATACGAAAAGAATAATTTGATATTAGTTTCCGCTATTTCGCCAACTCCTGCCGGGGAAGGCAAAACTACTGTTTCCATTGGTCTTACGCAGGGAATGAACCGGATTGGCAAACAGACTACGGTAGTTTTACGTGAACCTTCGCTGGGTCCGGTTTTCGGGATGAAAGGCGGAGCTACAGGAAGCGGGCACGCGCAGGTTATTCCGATGGAAGATATTAATCTTCATTTTACCGGGGATTTTTCGGCAATTGAAAAAGCTCACAACCTGCTTGCCGCATTAATTGATAATAATATTCAGAATAAGAAAAATAACCTCGGGATTGACCCGCGCACGGTGCATTGGAAACGCGTGATGGATATGAACGACCGTTCGCTCCGGAAAATTATCGTGGGGCTTGGCGGAACGCTGATGGGCATTCCCCGCGAAACCGGGTTTGATATTACTGCCGCTTCCGAAGTAATGGCGATACTTTGTCTTGCCGAAAATCTTCCGGATCTGAAAAATAAACTGGGAAATATTTTTGTGGGATTCACTTTCGATAAGCAGCCGGTTTACGCACGCGATTTAAAAGCAAACGGAGCAATGACCGCTTTATTAAAAGATACGATAATGCCGAATCTTGTTCAGACAATAGAGGGAAATCCCGCGATTATTCACGGCGGACCATTTGCCAATATTGCGCAGGGAACCAACAGCGTGATTGCCACGAAAACCGGATTATCACTTTCGGATTATGTAGTTACCGAAGCGGGTTTTGCTTTTGATCTGGGCGCGGAAAAATTCTTCGATATAAAATGCGGATATGCCGGGTTATCTCCTAAAGCAGTTGTGCTTGTTGCCACTTTAAAAGCGCTTAAATATCACGGGGGAGCAGAACTTAAATCGGTTAACCAGCCGAACCTGGAAGCGCTTAAAAAAGGTTTGGGCAATTTAGAAAAACACATCGAAAATATTCTTGCTTTCGAAATTAAACCGGTTGTTGCGCTTAATAAATTTGCAAACGATACCGACGAAGAACTAAATTACGTAAAGGAAAGATGTCGCGAACTCGGTGTTCAGGCTTCGGTGGCGGACGTTTGGGGAAAAGGCGGCGAAGGCGCGATGGAACTTGCCGAAATGGTTTGCCGGGTTGCAGCAGGATGTAAAAACAAATATAAACCTACTTACGACTGGAACTGGGATATCCCCAGAAAAGTTGAGACAATTGCCAAAAACATTTATGGTGCAAAAGCGGTGGAATTTACAACCAAAGCAAAAACCGATCTCGAAAAGATTGAAAAGCTTGGGATAAGCAAACTCCCCATCTGTATGGCAAAAACGCAGAATTCACTTTCGGATGACCCGAAGCTGTTAGGCAGACCGAAGGACTTTCTTGTTACGGTGCGCGAAATTGAAGTAGCCGCCGG
>Ga0123335_1002468_pt1 | contig 27592 bp, 20 predicted proteins | sample BiotimSIPDNA_2_FD_89707 | JGI IMG/M metagenome (GOLD analysis project Ga0123335, IMG submission 89707) | Anaerobic biogas reactor microbial communites from Washington, USA - Biogas_R2 time_0 SIP DNA | ecosystem: Engineered > Bioreactor > Anaerobic > Unclassified | place: Washington, USA...
ATATGGTAAATTGAACAAACTTTTCAACCCTTTGACAATCAACCAATTAGAAACAAAATCCGATTTCAACTGCTTTTTTTAGGATAAAGCATTAACTTTTGCCTTGTTTGGTTTCTTTTGATGTTCAGGAGAAAGGCTTTATGTCACAGTGAAGTGTTTTTGATAATATAGTGTCAAACATGTAACAAAAGGGCATCACCATGATACCTAAGTACCAGGCGCATTCCCGGCGAGTCCACGTTCATTTCTCGTTCCTCCTGTGTCGCATTGTCTTTCTTCTGTTCATGGTGTTGAGTCCGGCACGAGGCGGCGACAAGGCACGGGTGCCGCAAGTCACCCTTTCTGCGAATGCCACAACATATCAGTTCGCGGCAGGCTGGAACCTGATCAGCGTCAATCTGGAACTTGACGTGGCCTCCAAGACGCTGCTTCAGAATAGAGGGGCAGTGGTACTGGATGCAAACAGCATGGCTTATGCAATCGGCGGGCACGTTGCCGTATCCCAGGCTTGCTGGATCTTTTGCCAGGCAGAGGGGGAAACGCTCACGCTCTTTGGCGACCCTCCGGAAAACTTCGACTTTTTCGCCAGCCTGCAGCCAGGCTGGAATTTTGCCGGTCCGTTGACCGACAGGACATTGAGTGGCGACGGCATCGTTGCCTGGGGGTGGGACGGCCAGCGCTTTCGCCAGACCGACAATCTGGTTGCCGGGCACGGCTATTGGATATACTTGTCGGACGATTATGTCAAGCCGCCAGCTGAGGATACGTACCTCGTTGTTGACTTGTCAGCAGGTTCCTATGCCGACAGCTATCAGGTCAGCTACCTTTCCACCCCGCCAGAAGACGGCTGGACAGATGAATACAAGTACACGAAGATGGTACTGCGCAAAATTCCGGCCGGCACCTTTATGATGGGTTCACCAGAGGAAGAGCTTGAACGATATGGTCATCGCGAAACCCAGCATCAAGTGACCCTGACCCGGGACTTCTATGTCGGCATATTCGAGGTGACACAGTCGCAATGGCGCTCGGTGAAGGGCGGCTATCCGAGCTATTTTAAAAATGGAACCTACGGGGCATTCCGCCCGGTCGAGCAAATCAGCTATAACGACATTCGGGGAGCCGGCTCGGCCTGGCCAGCCAATAATGAAGTTGATAGCAACTCCTTCGTGAGGCACCTCCGCGCCAGAACCGGCCTGGACTTCGACCTGCCCACAGAAGCGCAATGGGAATATGCCTGCCGAGCCAACACCACCACCGCCTTGAACTCAGGATTAAATTTAACTGCGGCAGAAGAGGAATGTAGAAATATGAACAAAGTGGGGCGGTACTACTGGAATGGCGATCTTGAGCAGCCAGACTGGGATGCCAATACATCATCAGGCACCAACAGAGTTGGCAGCTATAAGGCGAACCAGTGGGGATTGTATGACATGCACGGCAACGTCTATGAATGGTGCCTGGACTGGGTCTATAAGTATCCAACGGAGGCAGTTACCGACCCCACCGGCAATGCCGACGGAGAAAAACGCATCGTCCGGGGCGGCAGCTGGGAAAACTACGCACGCGAATGCCGTTCGGCGTACTACAACATCGTTAAACCGTCGGAACGGTACAGGTTTTTGGGCTTCCGAATCGTGGTGCCGGTTCCATGGTCCTTGCCGCCTTATACAACCTATTTTTAACCACGAAAGGCACGAAGAACCATTGAAGTCCTTCGTGCCTTTTTGTGGTTAAAAAATGTCAGCTCACCTTGAACAGGATTTTCCGCCAAATGTCGCGGATGACTTTTGCGGCCTGGGAGTTGCTGTCGTAGTCCAGGACAGTTTTTCCGGCCATCAGGGCACTGTTGACTACCCGGTCAAAGGGGATTTTCCCGATGACTTTCGAACCATGTTCTGCTGCGATTTCTTCGATTCGTGCAGCCTGTTCATCATTCAGGTCCGCTTTGTTGATGACGATGGCGGTGGGCACGGCAAAATGTTTTGCCAGGGACATGACACGTTCCATGTCATGGACCCCGGATACGGTTGGTTCAGTCACAATCACGACCAGATCCGTTCCGGAGACGGAGGCAATGACTGGGCAGCCTGTTCCTGGGGGACCATCGGCAATGATATAGTCCTTTTTCAGTTCGGAGGCCAACTGGGCTGCGCGATTGCGCACTTGGGTAACTAGGCGTCCGGAATTCTCTTCGGCGATTCCCAGCCTTGCATGCACCATCGGACCATATTGCGTATTGGAAACAAACCAGTTGCCGGTGATATTGTCCTCGCAGTCAATCGCAGAAATCGGGCAGACCCGTGGGCAGAGCCCGCATCCCTCGCAGGCAACGGGATCGATCTTGTAAACTGTCTTGCCAGGCTGGTTGGCCGACGGTTCCGGATGAATCGCATCAAAGTGACAGGCTTCTGCACATTGTCCGCAGCCAACACATTTTTCTGGATCGATGACAGCCTTGATGCTTCCTGTGAAGGCATGCTTTTCGCGCACTTCAGGTGCCAAGAGAAGGTGCAGGTCCGCGGCATCGACGTCATTGTCGGCAAGCACTTCCTGACCTGCCAGTTGTGCCAGGCAGGAAGTCAGGGTTGTTTTGCCGGTGCCGCCTTTGCCGCTGATCACCGTGACTTCCCGATATCCGGATTCTGAAATGCCCTTTTCAAAGGGCGGAAATTCCCGGTCTTCCGGATTCATTTCCATTTCCTCGGGAACCGGTGGCAGCGCACAGGCCATGCGGTCATAGATATTCAGTAGGTTTTCGGCGAGTTCCGGGAAATGATCGACCAGGATGCCGCCTTCGGCATAGGTCTCGGCATACTCCCGGCTAAAGGGGATGCGTCCCGCAATCGGGACTCCGACCTGTTCCGCATAATCAGCAATCAGGCGATCCTCACCATCAGAGCGATTGACGATAATTCCTGTTGGAACGCCCAACTTCAAGGTCAGGGCGACGGCCAGTTTCAGGTCGTTCAGGCCGAACGGGGTCGGCTCGGTGACCAGCAGGGCAACATCGGCATCCTGAACTGCGGTAACGACGGCGCAGGCAGTCCCCGGCGGAGCGTCGATGATGTTGATGGCATCCTTGTCGATGTACTGCTTGACTGCACGAACAACCGTCGGTGAAAGGGATTCGCCGACATTTAGCAGACCATGGGCAAAAAAGAACGGAGCAGGGCTGTCCGATGCCTGCACCTTGCCAATCTCGGTCTTTTCTTCGGTCAACGCCCCGTTTGGGCAAACCCATGCGCAGGCGCCGCAGGAATGGCAAAGCTCATTGAAAATCAACACGTTCTTCTTGACCATGGCAATGGCGTTGTAGTTGCATACCTCCGCACATTTGCCGCAGGCTTGGCATTTGCTTGCATCCCAGACAGGCTTGGGAACCTTGACGGAAACCTCCTCCGAAAAGTCCGGGCGAACAAAAAGATGATCATTGGGCTCCTCGACATCGCAGTCCAGCAAGCGAACCTTCTTTTGATTGCACGCTGATTTCTGCTGTTCCCTCTTGGCCAAGGCATACGCCAGATTGACGGCAAAAGTCGTTTTTCCAGTGCCGCCTTTTCCACTTGCTACAGTAATGATCATCGTTTCTGTCCTGCTTTTTATCCGTGTTGTCGTGTTGCGTAAAGAGTTGGGGCATAGGCAATTCTCAGCCCATCCCCCAAGGTTGAATCGAAGCGTTGATTACTTGTTTGCTTCCGTGTTTTCGAGATCGGTCAACCGCTGACGGATGTCGGCGCTAAGCTGCTCCAGGTTGGCCAGTTGGCTTTTCAGTGCGGCCTGTTCCTGTTCAGCCGTGGCACCACCCCAGGCTGCCTGAGGATTGAAGGGCTGTCCGCGACCGGCACCATAAAAGCCCCGGCCAAGGCCGCGACCAAAACCACGACCAAAACCACATCCGAAGCCGCGACCGAAACCAAAGCCACCACGTCCGCCAACCGGATTCATGGAGCGGGAAAAGCCGTATCCAGAGCAATAACCAGCTCCGCGACCTGTCATCGGTCCCAATCCCATCGGTCCTGTTCCATTTCTTCTAGGCATAGTCAACCTCCTTTTTAATGTTGAAAATTAATTCCTTAAAGCTAGCTTTGAATGTTGCCAAAATCAATTGCAACTGCTGCTTGACTTTTATAACAAGCAATATCCATGCCAGATTCGCAAGGCGCTGTCGGATCCGGGGCGCGTCAGCTAGAAAACAGGCGAATTTTAACAGGCGCGGAAAATCTTTTGTTTGTTTTAAAACTAGCAATAATCGTGCAAAGTGATATAGTAAATGCTGATAACATTGCAAAGTGCAACATTACAAGCCGATATAATATGGAGGTTTTTTGGCGATGGGCAAGCGTTCCAAGAATTTGTTTCCTGGTTTCGGTGCTTTGGAATTTGCGATTTTGGATTCATTGAACGAGGGTGTATTCACGGTTGATCTTGATTGGCGCATCACCAGTTTCAATCGTGCTGCCGAGCGTATCATCGGCATTTCTCGCGAGCAGGCTTTGGGCTGTCGTTGCTCAGAAGTTTTCCGGACGAGCGTCTGCGAGCGTGATTGCGCCTTGCGTCGGACGTTCGAGAGCGGGTTGCCGGTTGTTGATGCTTCGGCGCATATTGTCAACCAGGAGGGGCAGCGGATACCCATCCGTGTTTCGACTGCATTATTGAAGGACAGTTCCGGAAAAATCATTGGCGGCGTTGAGACTTTCCAGGACATGACCCAGATCGAGCAGCTTCGCAAGCAATTGCACTCTCGCTACAGCTTCGAGGACATCATCGGTCGCAGTCCTGTCATGCTTGAGCTTTTTGATCTTCTGCCTCAGGTTGCCGCCAGTTCCTCCACGGTTTTGATCGAGGGCGCCAGCGGCACCGGCAAGGAGCTTGTTGCCCGGGCGATACACAATCAGTCGCCGCGCAGCAAGAAGCCGTTTGTGCCGATCAACTGCGCCGCGTTGCCGGACAACCTGCTTGAAAGTGAATTGTTCGGCTTCAAGGCCGGCGCGTTCACCGATGCGAAGCGCGACAAGCCGGGCCGCTTTGCCTTGGCGGATGGCGGCACGATTTTTCTCGATGAAATCGGCGATATTTCGCCGGCCATGCAGGTTCGCCTGCTACGGGTATTGCAGGAACGCGTGATCGAGCCATTGGGCGGAATCAAGCCTATCCCTGTTGATGTTCGGGTCATTGCCGCAACCAACAAGAATCTTGCCAGTCTTGTGGAGGAGGGGGTGTTCAGGGAAGATCTTTTTTACCGCATTCGGGTTGTTTATTTGCAGTTGCCCGGGCTAGCGGAGCACAGGGAGGATATCCCGCTTCTTGTCGAGCATCTGATCAACAAATTCAACAATCTGCAGAACAAGAGCATTTCCGGGGTCAGCGATGAGGTCATGGCCAGGCTGATGGAACATGATTTCCCGGGCAATGTCCGAGAACTGGAGAATATCATTGAACAGGCTTTCGTACTTTGTCGGGGTGGGCAAATCGAAGTAAAACACCTGCCGCCGGAGCTGCGCCAGGAAAGCGAAGGAAGCCCCGGCAAGAAAGGACAGGTGCGGCTTGATAGCCTGGAAAAGTCTGCTATCGAAGAGGCGTTGATCCGAAGGCGAGGAAATCGACGCCAAGCCGCTGAAGACCTAGGCATCAATGTCAGTACCCTCTATCGCAAAATCAGAAATTTAGGCATCGTCACACCAGCAGAGGACGGCAGAGGGAAACGAAGAAAAATGCTGAATGCTGAATTGTAAATGCTGAATGCTGAATGCTGAATGCTGAATGAAGAAATGTCAAGTCCTTGAACCTCAAGTCCCATAGTCCCAGTCTCATGTCCCAGTCCTATGGGTCACATTCGTCCCAAAAGTCTCATATGTCCCAGTCCCAAAACAAAACCTTAAATGCTGAACCCAGGATGCATGTCACATGGTTTTTGAGTACGAAACCGATGAAATTTGAATGCTGAATGCTGAATTGTAAATTATGAATTATGAATTATAAAATATGGATGCTGGATATTGGATATTGAATACTGAGTGATGAAGTGATGCGAGGAGCTATGAGCAAGAACACCATTACATTGCCGCCCGAGACGGTACCCGTCAAGATTGAAGCTGACATCTGCGTGGTTGGAGGAAGCTGCACAGGTGTATTTGCCGCGTTGCGCGCAGCGAGGCTAGGCGCGAAAGTCGTGCTGCTGGAAAGGTCGAATCGCCTGGGCGGAGTAGCCACCCTGGGACTGGTCGGCATGTGGCATTCGCTGTTTGATATCACCCAACAACAGCAGATTATCGGTGGACTGACGTTCGAGACCCTCGAACGCCTGGAAAAAACTGGAGCATGCAGTACTTTCAGAGAGCCGACCGATTGTTATGGCATCCGGCTGAATTCCGAGGAACTCACCCTGGAGCTTGACACCATGGTGACGACCGAGAAGAATATCACCCTGTATTTGCATACATCGTTCTCCCAGGCGGTACTGTCCGGTCCCGGTCAGGTTGAGGCGATTGTCGCTGAAGACAAGTCAGGTCGATTCGCCATTCGTGCAAGCGTGTTCATCGACGCATCCGGCGATGGTGTCTTGGCACGCAGTGCTGGCATGACCATGCGTCGCGTCGAGCATCCGCAGCCGCCGACTAGCTGCGCCCGATTCAGCGGCTGGTCCTTCCCGAAAGGCTTTAATTTGCGGCAATGCATGGACAAGTACCGCGAAGAGCTGCCAGACCTGCCCTGCGGATATTTCTGGGGCATGCCCATTCCCAATAGCCAGCTCTATATGCTCGCTGGTACGCGAGTCATGCAATGCGATTGCAACGATCCGGATGAAATCACTCGCGCGGAAATTATGTCCCGTCGCCAGATCAAGGCTATTCTCGACATGCTCCGTCGAGAATTTCCGGACCAGAAGTTCGGCTTGGAGGCGATGCCCTCGGCGATCGGCATCCGTGAAGGGCACCATGTCGAGTCGATAGGAGCGCTCATCGGCGAGGAACTGTTGGCTGGGCGCCGCTTCCCCGATGCTATCGGCAATGGCACCTACCCGGTTGACATTCATAATGACACGGACGCAACGATCAGCTTCAAGAAACTGGACGGCACGATGCGCGTCTACAGAGCCGACCAATGCATCCGCACCGAGCGCTGGTTGCCAGAGGGAAATGTACTGCCCTATTACCAGATTCCGTTGAGCTGCCTGATTCCCAAGGGCGCCGTCAATCTCCTTGCTGCAGGTCGAATGCTGGACGCTGACCGGGATGCATTCGGCGCCGTCCGCGTCATGGTCAATCTCAACCAGTGCGGCGAAGCGGTCGGCGTCGCCGCCTGGCAGGCTCTGCGTGACGGCAATGGTGTAGCGAATATCGATAGTGCCGAGACCCGAAAACTGCTGAAAGAGGGCGGCTCCATCATCCTTTGACGGCAAATTTCAATCGACGGAACCAAGATTCAATTTTTTCAGATTTTCATTTGACATGCAACTGTGGAGCGTTATAGTTTATGTCAAATAAGTTAATTGTAATTAACCAGGAGTTAATATTGGTATGGGATCATTGCCGGTCCAATCTATTGCGCATGCATTTCGGGTGCTGGATGTGTTGTCGGTTGAAGGGGCGAATCTGAGTTCGCTGAGTCAATCGTTGGGCTTGAGTGCTCCAGGCACCTTGAAGATTGTGAAGACGCTGGAGGCATTGGGGATGATTCATCGCGGTACTGACAAGCGTTACGAGCTGTCGGTAGGTTGTGGCAAGTACGCTCGGGCATATTGTGCACAGCATCCGTTTCGGGAGTTGGCTCGACCGATTCTGGAGCGGCTTTCGCTGGAGGTGAATGACCGTGTCGTGCTGTCGGTTTTGCAGGGGGCTTTGCAATCGACGCTGCTAGTTGTCGATTCTCGGCAGTACCTGCGTCATCATGAGTTGGAGATACCGCACGGTTCGCATCCAAGTCTGCAATTGGCGACGGGACGGGTGCTGCTGGCGAATGCGCCATGGGAGTACGCACTGGAACAATTTGCATTGTATCCGGCGGAGTGTTTGCCTGCTGATATTCGTGATGAGAATGACCTGAAGGTTTTGCTGGCGGAGGTGCGTCGAGATGGTTATGCGCTCGTTCCGACATCGCAACCACAGGTAAGCTACCTAGCGGTACCGGTGTGTGGTCATAGCGGCGTTGTGGTCGCTGCTTTGGGCATGCATATCACTGCGCCCAAGAAATTTGATGATTCGTTAGCGTTGGCGCGGCAGGTTGCCGAAGAACTTGCCAACGCGGTGGTGGTTCCATAGGAAAATTAGAAAAGGGGTGGCAACATGAGTACGATTTTAGAACCGGCGAGAGAATTACCAGTTATTGACGATGTTGATGTTGTCGTTGCAGGCGGCGGACCGGGCGGATTTCCCGCAGCGGTGGCGGCAGCGCGACGTGGCGCGAAAGTCCTGCTGATCGAACGCTACGGCATCCTCGGTGGCCTGGCAACCGGTGGACTGATGGGACCGCTTTTCGGTTACGCCTATCGCAAGACCGACATCATCCTCGGCGGCATACCTGTTGAAATCTTGGAGCGACTCAAGGCTCTAGGCGGCGTCTTCCCGGATTATGTCAAGCAAAGGAGCGCCATTCAATTCGCCCCGGAAATGGTCAAGCACGTCGCAGATCACATGGTGGTGGAATCAGGGGCAAAACTGCTCTTGCACGCATGGGTCGTGGACATCGTTCGCCAAGGGGACCGCATCGACGCCGTCATCATCGAGAGCAAATCCGGTCGTCAGGCTGTGCGCGCCAAGTACTTCATTGACGCGACCGGCGATGGCGATCTGGCCTATCACCTGGGATGCGACTACACAAAGGGTCGTCCCGCCGATGGCAAGACGCAACCGATGGGAACCAAATTCCGCATTGGAGGAGTCGATATGGTCAAGGCAAAGGAGCACGATAAGGCAAGCCGAGAATTTGTCGCCAAGGCGATTTCCGAAGGGCGCATTCCGGCATACCACACCTTTGCCGGAGAAGTCAGCGACCAAGGGATTACGCTGCAACCGGATGAATCGACGCCGACCGTCACGCGTTGCGCAGGCGATGCTACCAACGTGCATGACCTCACTCGCGCCGAACTCAAAATCCGTCGCGACACATTGGCCATCGTGGATTTCTATCGGAAGTACGTTCCTGGCTACGAAAACTGCTATCTGATGGAAACGCCATTTGCAGTGGGTGTTCGCGAGACCAGGCAAATCATCGGCGAGTATGTCCTGACGGGTCACGATGTGCTCAATAGCCAGCGATTTGACGATACGGTTGCCCGTGGCTGCTGGTTCATTGACATTCACTGTCCTCTCGGGCGCTACAATGGTCAGACCAATCTCTGCGACAAGCGTTGCACGATCGAGCCTCCTTGCATCATGAAGACCAAGTACCCCGATCAGCTCTACGACAATATGTTCGGGTTCAAGGTCGTGGACGAAAACATGTGGTACGATATTCCTTATCGTTGCTTTGTGCCGAACAAGTCATCGAACCTGCTGGTATCGGGACGTTGCTTGTCTGCCGACAGCGGTGGCATGGCATCAGCCCGTGTGATTGCCACCTGTTTCGCCATGGGCGAGGCCGTCGGCGCCGCCGCCGCGCAGTGCGTCAAGAAGGGTATCGCACCGCGAAAGGTCGATGTCAAAGCCCTTCAGGACGATCTGCGTGCTGCCAACGTGCCGTTGTAAAATGATGTTTTAACCACTTGGTAGAGGCGGAATGTAGGGGCGAAAAATCTTTCGCCCTTATGTTACCGGCGATGACAACAATGCCGTGAATATGATTTGGCATAATCACGATTTCATCCAATTCTACATGTGGGAAATGGACTGGAATATTATCCTAAAAAAAGCAGCTGAAACTGGATTTTGTACCTAATTGATTGATTTTAAATGGTTATAAAGTTCGTTCTGTTCACCATGCTGGTGAATTGAAGTGCGACAGTCTTCCGTAGCGCCTTTACAAGGCGTCCGGCATGGGGGCATCCTATCCCCGGGCTGAAGCCCGGGGTTAAGCATGGTCGTGCGCCTACGGCGCAAAGTCTTAGGCGCGGACTGGACGTCCGCAATCCACGCGGGTGGGACACGGGCCAGGCAAGGACGATAGTTCGGACTTGTCATAAGGATTTGCATAATGCATTGCACTGTAAGCGCTTAACTATGCTTAACCCCAGACTTTAGTCTGGGGAGAGAAAACCGCCCGGAGACCGTGCCTTGTAAAGGCACTACAATCATAAGGTGTCAACTGCTTTTTTTTGGCTTTACCCCTTTTTGTTATCGGGACATGGTAATTTTTGATCTAATAGATGAGGAACCATATGGCAGAAAATACTGGAAAACAGCCATCTTGGGGAAAGAATTCAATCGGGACTCCGCTTTTCTTTTGTGTGTTTTTCACGATTTTGGGAGGTTTTCTGTGGCTGATTTTCGGCTTGATTCCTCTGTATCAAGTCATACGAAGCAGCTCCTGGGTTCCTTGTTCGGCTGTAGTGACATTTTCAGGCATATCAAGAGACGGCCGAAGGATCATTGTTGAATATGATTATGTTTGGAAAGACCAAAAGTTTCAGGGCGATCGCTATGATTTTTACTTGTCTCGATTTCGTCATAGGGGACCTGGGGAGCCTAATAGGGAAAAAATCCTCGAATCTTATTCGCCAGGTCGTGAAATTGAATGTTTGGTGAACCCGGACAAGCCTTCAGAAGCGGTGATTTCCCGGAAGATCCCATGGTGGGCTTGGGCAGGCATGGTGATTCCCGCAATCTTCGTTGCAGTGGGAATCAATTCCGGGAGGACGGCTCTGCGCAATATCCAGAAGAAATATACGTAGGGCGAAAGATTTTTCGCCCCACGTTCATGCAAATGTTATTTTTTCGCAAACCATTCGGCGACGGATTGCGCAACCAGCTTCGGTCTCCTGTAGCGATCGTATATTCCAGCCAGGTTGAATGCCAGTGGCTTGCTGCGAATGGAGGTCTTCTTGCCGAATCGGTAGTAGGATTTTGAATCGCAGAATTGCCATAGGGTCAGGCCGCAAATGTCCGCAGTGCCAAAAATAACCTCGATAACTTTGCTGAAGTACTCAGCCTGGAACTGCTCTGTCCATTGAGCCGCAGCCGGATCGCGTTCCCCGTAGAGACCGCAACATCCCATTTCCGTGACGATGATCGGCATGTCGGCTGGATAGAATTCACGCCAGCGTTGCAGTATCTTCGGAATCGCTTCTGTAATTTTTTCGGGGAAGTCGTCGTCATTGTTGCCGATCCAGCCTGGATACGTATTGAGGCAAAGGACATCGCAAAGCGACAAGCAGGTATCTGTCATCGGCCTGCAGCAGGCAAAGGAGACGAGTCGGGTATCATCTTCCTCCCGAATGGCTTTGACTAGGCGTTCGCAGCTTTGATAGCCCGCCTGGGAATCAGAGGCAAATTCGTTAAGGAAAGCCCAAAAAATGACACTTGGGTGATTGATGCTGTTTTGCACCATCAGCCTTGTCTGTTGCTCCTGGAGATCCATGAAAACCGGATCCGCTAATTCCTCCGGCGAATTTCCCCAGCCCAGGCTTTCTTCCCAGACCAAAAAGCCGAGTTCGTCGCAGAGATCCAGGAAACGCTGATCCTGGGAATAATGGCTGCCCCTGATAAAATTGACATTGATGCTCTTCAGAAGCTGAAGATCGCTGACTTGGGTTATAAGCGATGTTGCAGGGCCCGTGTCGGGATGGGTTTCATGTCGGTTGACTCCTTTGAGATACAGCTCCTTGCCATTCAAATATAACTTGCGATTTTTGGCCTTGATGGTACGAATGCCGAAGCGTTCGACCAGGCAATCCTCGCCCGTTTGGACGGTCAGGGTATGCAAGGCGGGCTGCTGCGGGGACCAAATCTTAAAGTCGGAAACCGTTGTTTCAAATGTCGCCCGCCCGTTGACGGGCTTCAGTCGGTACTCCGTAGTTTCCTGTCGATTGTCAAAGCTGGCAGTGCATGTGATTTCCTGATCCGTTTCGCCACGGAAAATCAGGGTTACAGAAATTTTTCCAGTTTTCAGGCACAGCGTGCGTACTTGGGCACGTTCCAAGGCATTTCGCAATGGAAGGGGACGCAGTTCCATGCTTCGATAGAAACCGCCAAAGCCAAAGAAATCATAGCCAGGAAGGAATAGTTTCTGGTGTTCCGGGCTGAACATGTTATCGACCAAAACGGTAAGAGTGTGGTTTCCCGCACTGACATCCGCAAGTTCAAAAGATTCAGCGGAGTAGGGTAAGGCAGTGTAGAAAACAGGCGTTCCATCAAGATAAAAACGCGCCCGAAGACCTAATCCGCCAATCCGGACAAGCAAGCGAGAAGAAGACTGCTCCAAGCTGAATTCCTTCCGATAGACTGCAGTGCCGCGCTTGCAAAAATAGGCCGGAGTCGCATCAAATGCGCCAGGGACGCACATCCGATCTTCAGCTGGAAAATCAGGTGTGATTTCCTCAAGAAACTTTCCTTCATACAGGCTGAACTGCCAAGCACCATCCAATGAGATTACGGGGCGGGTCGGATACTTCGGGTAATACGATATCATATTGATCTCCTGTAAATGGTTAATGGGCAAAAGTCGGTTTTAATAGCAATAGCTTCTTGAATCGCGTTCCAATGCATATGAGACGAGCGAAGTTCGGGCAGTCGTTCTCTGATTTTGGCGATTGTTGCGCTGTCTCTTCTGGTTAATTTCGCTACTTATGGGAAGTTGTCAAGCGTTCCAAGGCGGAATCGCTGGAAAACGGCGAACGGCCTAGGTCTATTGCTTCATGGTAAAATGATCGATAAAACTATCTCGGAATGAACTTGATAATTGCTTGATGAAAGGTAGAGTACATCTTTTTCGAACAACTCCTAAAAAAGGGTTTAAGCATGCATAAGTTTCGTTTTCTATTTTGCATCATCCTTGTTGTATTTTCCCAAGCTTGTAAAAAAATGAAAAACCAGTTCGAGCTTCAATCGGGCGATTTGCTGTTTTCAGTAGGAAACGATAACTCGGAACTGCTTGGCGCCATTCAAAATACAACAGGGCAGGACAAGGAAATTCCTTTTTCACATGTTGCCATTGTCAGCATCGAAAATGGAAAGGAATACGTGATAGAAGCTACAGACCCCGAAGGCGTGATAAAAATACCGCTGGAAGATTTTTTCAAGAAAACAGCGACGTTGAACAATGGGCATGTTATCGCCGTGGGAAGAGTGAAAAAAGAATTTGAATATACTATCGAAGGTGCGATAAAGAACGCTGAAAAGCATTTGGGAAAAGGATACGATTGCGCCTACAGCGAAACAAACGATGAGTTTTATTGCAGCGAACTGGTCCGCTTTGCATTTTTGGATTCGCTAGGGAAACCGATTTTCGAACCCTTGGCGATGTCTTTCAAAGACCCCGCAACTGGCGAGATCGACAGCTATTGGGTAAAACATTTCGAAAAATTGGGCAAACCCGTTCCCGATGGAGAGCCAGGAACAAACCCCGCTGACATGGCACAAGCGCCTGTCATCGAAATCGTTCACAAATACTATTAGTTTGGGGTGGGATGAAGGGGCTGGCGTCTTTATGAGCCTTCAGGAGCTTCAGGTTCCTTCTCAGCCCCTTGCGATCATTCTCCCCATTTTATGTCTCCTGGAAGACGGCGTTCCTTCTCGATTTCCTCTGCATCTTTTTTATATTTTTCTGCTTCTTCGCTATTGCCGAGTGCCGTATAGATTCTCCATAGTTGCCAACCCGCCCGCATCTGAACTTGCTTGTTTGCCTCTGGTTCGAACAGTTTGCAATCATAGTATTGCAAGGCTAAAGCTTTTGCTTTTTCCAACATGGCCTTGCCTTGGTCGTCCAGGTCGTCCTTCATGGCAACGGCATAGCTAGTATAGGCTTGGCCAGATGTATTTGGAAAAAGACTTTCTCCTGTGGGACATTGTCAATTAACTTCTCCGCACTTTCAAATAGTTTTAAGCAGTCATCCCAATATTTCCTCGCGATGTCGATCATGTTGTTTTCACTAAATTTCTTAGCCTCCAAGCCTCTTATAATGCCTGCTCCCCAATAAGCCATTGGATTCTCGGGATTAAATCGCCACGCTTGGTTGAAACACGCCATCGCCTCTTTTCGGGTGGCGGCATTGAAGCCTTCCTCGACAGCCTGTGCCGAGATTCGCAGTTTGGAGCCTCTCGGATACATGCGGCGTTGCCGATCAATCCCTTGCTCGACGACTTCCGCCTCGCTTAAAAGAAGCTGGCAGTAGGTCACCTCGAAAGGCTTTTCGCTCGTAACCGCCGACTGTGCAGGCGCCTCGTCCTTTTTACTTGAAGGAGGCTGGCTCTCTGTCGCCTCCGAAGGATTTGCAGCCATAGCCGCCGACTGTGCAGGCACCTCGTCTTCGCGTGAATTGCAACCAGCCAAAGCCAAAAGCATCAACGAAATTGCCCCAACAGGAAAGAGCCATTTTGTCACTTCAAAGAAGGATTTTGGCGCAGTCATGGTGTTAACACTCCTTGTTTGTTATGCGGCTTGTACTGGTCACTGGTAGCTCCGAAAAACCAATTGGCTTCCAAAAATACCTGTCGCAAATTTAGTTTGATATCCATAAGTTTTCCACCAATTCAAAGTCGTGTTTTGAATTGGTGGAATTTTGGGATAGCCAAGCGGTTTTCCTGCCTAGAACCCAACTCTTGATCCACGAAAAAATCATCGATTTCGTACTCAAAAAACATGTGACATGCCTCCCGGATTCAACATTGGAGGTTCTGGGACTGGGACGGGTCGGACGGGTCGGACGGGTCGGACGGGTCGGACGGGATCGGACAGGTCGGACGGGTCGGACGGGTCGGACGTAGCTTCATAACGCATTGCACCGTAGGTGCTTAACCATGCTTAACCCCAGACTTTAGCCTGGAGAGGGAAAAACGCCCTAGGACCGTGCCTTGTAAAGGCACAACAATCATAAGGCATCAACTGCTCTTTTTCGACTCAAATTCGTCTTAGGAGATTTCCTCGTCCTTTGCCTTTTGTCGTTGCATGCGCAAGAATTCCGGGATGTCCTTGGAGCGAAAAAGCTGCCAGGCGCACCATAGGTAAACCAGGCCAAATATCAGGAATCCCAACAACAAAACAGGGTTATCGAAGTTCTGGCTGAAAATCAGGAAGCAGGCTCGGCCTAGCATGAACAATCCACCGAAAAATGCGATCATCATCAGCCCGCGGACAAGCCATTTTCGACCGCTATGCCAGATTTCCCAATCCATCCACCCCAATGCGACGCAACACAGGAAAACCTTAAACAGCGGGATTTCCATCGTGCGATTCGGATCCATCAGCAAGTACACATTAACAATTCCCCATGCCAGCAGTGGCGAGCCGATCAAGCCCATTACCAACCCCAGCAGGATCCTGCCGTGTCGCTGGGCGACGGTCATGTGTTCTTCCATGATTGCCGCATAGGAGGGGATTCGCTTGTTGGCCTCATCCGCCTTGTAGTCGGGTTCCCCTCGGTCTTCGTACTTGGATGTATATCCGCAATTGGGGCAAATTTCCCTGGTGAAAACTGCATCCCTGTGGCAATGTGGGCACTTCTGTATTTGCTTCATCGATTTTTTTCTCATTGGCGAGTGGAAATATCCATCACGCAAGTTTATTATAGTTTGTTCTCCTTGACTATTATTTAATTAATGTAATGCATCATCTAGATTTTGCGTTTAGGAAATCTTGTCCGATGAAGAAAATAGCGTTTATCCTCCTTCTGCTTTCCTTCGTTTCCCTGGCTGCTACGTATCATGTCGATGCCGTTTCTGGAGACGATACACGGACGGGTCTATCGCCGCAAGCCGCCTTCAGGACCCTTGGCAAGGCAAGCAAGCTCCTGAAGCCTGGAGATACGCTCAAGCTCGCGTCAGGGCAGATCTATTACGAAAGCCTGCAGTTTACCACAGATGGAACTCCTGCAAAACCAATCGTCGTCGAAGGGCAAAACGCGATCCTGTCTGGACTGGAACCCGTGCCAAAAGATGGCTGGAAACAACTCCAAAATGGAATCTGGCATAATCAAAACCAACTGAAAAGAGGCTCGCTGAACCCGCTGGTCTTCAACGAAAAACTCGAACTGATCTCGCAGCCGACCCAGCCACAAAACCTCAAGACGGGATTCGCCACCTGGGACAAGGACGGAATCTTCTTCAAATGCGAGGACGGAAAGCATTCCAACGACTACAATCTCCATGGGACCTACAAGGTATCCGGAGTCATCTTCACAGGACAAAGCTACATCATCGTCAACGACCTGATTTGCCAGCATTTCGGCAATGATGGCTTCAATGTGCATGGATACTGCAGGGGGCTGCGCTTCCAGAACATCGTCGGGCGCTGGAATGGAGACGATGGATTTTCGGTTCACGAAGACGTTGAAGCCGTTGTGCATTCCGCCCATCTCCACCACAACGACTACGGTGTCCAGGACATCAACGCCTCCCGGACCCTGTTCTTCGGCATCGTTGCGGAGGACAACCGCCGGGTCGGCATCGACCTCCATGGCGGAACTCGATCCGTCGAGGATTCCATCGTCCGCAACAACGGCTATGGGCAAATCAACCTATCGCAAAATTCCGCCAGGCACTTGGGTTACAGGGATGACAATCCGATGCTCACAGGGACCTTTTTCCTCAAGAACGTACTTGTTACTGGGGGAAACGGATGGGCGCTGAGAGCGGGGCCAAATACCAGGGCGACTGTCGCCAATTGCACCTTCCTCAACACGGAAACCGGCTTGAAGCTTGAAGACGCCTCGACGACGCATCTGATCCAGACAATCGTCGCATTCAACGCCAAGTCCCAGCTCGACATGGCGGGGAAACCGGCACAATTCGCCGCCAGCAACTCCGTGTTCCATCCGGAAAGCATCCTTTTGGCAGGCAAGGAATCCAGCTTGGAGGCAATCGGGACATTCTGCCCGTTGGAAGGCAATTCCACGGAGCGTCCTGTTTTCTCCGCAGATTTCGCTGCAATCAGGCCCAGGCTTCTGACCAAGGACAGGCGGATCACAGCGGGGGCGAAATTCGATTTTAGCGTCATTCCGTACTTAAGTGAGTTCTCTGTGCCTGTCGAGTACACTCGTTCCTCTTCATCCGGGCAATCGTTTTCCTTTGACTTCGAGTCTGAGAATCCATGGTGCAGGACCTACATCGAGCCTGAATCAAAATCCAAGAACGTCACCCATTCCTCGGTACTTTCGGATGAGCAGGCTGCATCCGGCAAGCGTTCGGCGAAGGTCCACGCCGTATTCCCGGCAGATTCCAGGCAACCCTCTTGGCTACTGAAGCTTTTCAGCGTCAAGTTCGACGATGTTGATTTGCCTGTAGCCTTCTGGTCCTTCAAGCTTTACGGCAATAGTTGCGGAGCGGCGTACCGCATTCGGGTCAGGGACAGCTCTGGCGAACAACATTACGGCCCTGGAGGAACGATTGACTGGACTGGCTGGAAAACGATCTCCTGGGACCTGAAGAAGGATCCGCCAACAACATTTCACGGTGGAGACGGAAACCGCATCCAAAATGCACCTCCAGTGGAATTGGTGATCGACTTTACAGTCAAAGCCGAAAACCAGCCACGCGACTTGACCGTCTACGTCGATGATCTCTTTTTTCAAATAGGGGCGCAACAAAAACAAGCACAGGAGTAGAACCATGAAGATCAATACGAAGACAGGATCCATCACAGTACGCCCGCACAACGGGAAAAGTCGGGCGCGGATCCTCATTTCGGGGGATTGCTGCATCAGGGGAACTGGCGAAGAGCGTGTGCTTGATGGCGAATCCTTCGATATCCTCGAACCGATGTTCAATACATTTCAAGCGGCTGACGTCTCGATGATTCAATTCGAAACCGTACTCACTGAAGACGACACGCCGATCATCAAATCAGGACCCAACCTCAAATCGCATCCGGAAACCATTGACTTCTTCCATGCATGGGGAGGAGATATCGCACTCCTTGCAAACAACCATACCGGCGACTTCGGGCCGGAACCGCTGATGCAAACAATGGAAATGCTTCATGCAGAAGGCTTTAAAACCGTTGGAGCCGGCGCGAACCTGGAAGATGCAAGCCAACCGCTCTACTTCGAAACCAATGATATCTCAATCGGAATCCTCAATGTCGCAGAAAACGAATTCGGGACTGCGGCCTTGGACAAGGCAGGATCGGCGCCATTGGTTCCGATGTACAACATCACCCAAATCGCGGAGATCAAGCGCAAGGCGAACGTCTGCATCGTCGTCGTACATGGCGGCAACGAGTACAACCCGATTCCTTCACCGCGAGTTGTCCTGATGTCACGTGCATTCGCCGAAGCCGGCGCAGATGCCGTCATCAACATCCATACCCATTGTCCGCAAGGCATTGAAATCTGGAAAAAGACCCCAATCATCTACTCGCTTGGCAACTTCTTCTTCCCTGCAAGCGGGTTCATGAAACATTGCGAGCCGGACAACTTCTGGTTCACAGGATATTCAGTCGCATTAAACATGGACTGCAAGGGATGCGCGTCACTTGAAATCATCCCGACGACGTTCGCAGTCGATTCGTCCTACGTCAAGCCTCTTGAAGGAAAACAAAAAACAGGATTCTTTGCCTACCTGCAAGAAATCTCGGACTTTTTGAACGACTGGGAAGCCATCATCAAGGCACACGAATGTTGGGCGGCCAGATCGTCCTACTCAAACATAATCACCAACCCAAGTTGGAAAAAGGAAGACTTCAAGGACAGAAGGCCAGAAAACCTCAAAAAACTGATGCCGCTTAGAAACATCTTCACATGCGAAGCGCATAATGAACTCCTGACGACATACCTCAGGCTCTTTGAGGAAAACAGGCTCGAGGAAGCCCTGGAATTCTGGCCGGTTATCGAAAAGTACACGAAAGCCAAGTTTATTCTTTAATTGAGGAGGCACGCCATCATGACAAAACCAACTATCGGATTGCTCCCACTTTACATCGAACTTTACGACAAGGTCGTTCCGCAGCGCAAGCCGCAAATGCAGGAAAACGCGGATCGCATCGCCCGTGAAATGGATCGCATTGGATGCAATGTCGTCCAGGCGCCGATTTGCAGGCTCAAGGCCGAAGTCCAGCAAGCGATGGATCTTTTCCAAAGCTCCAAGGTCGAAGCGATTGTCACCCTTCATCTCGCCTATTCGCCGTCTTTGGAATCCGCCGAATTCCTCGCCAGCTCGAACATCCCCCTGATCCTGCTGGATACAACCCCGGATTACGACTTCAACTTCGGCGCCGATACCTCCAAGAAGATCATGGGCAACCACGGCATCCATGGCGTCCAGGATCTGGCAAACCTGATGGTCAGGAATGAAAAGCCCTTTATCATCGTCGCAGGGCACTGGCAGCACTCCAATGTCATCGACGAAAAACTCAAGCAAGCGATCGAGGCTGCACGGGTGGCATCCAAGTTCCGTAACGCACGGGTCGGACTCGTTGGAAAATCCTTCCCCAGCATGGGTGATTTCCAGGTTCCTTTCCAGAAGCTCAGCGATGACTTCGGGATGGAAGTCGTCTCCTTCGTCGATGAGGGCTTGGAACCTTCCAAGGCTGACGTTGACGCCGAAATCGCTGCGGACAAGGTGCGTTTCATCACGGACGAAGTCGATCCTGAAATCCACAAGACGTCCGTCATTGCGGGGCTCAAGCTCAGGAAATGGATTTCGGACAAGAACTTGGATGCGTTCTCCTTCTGCTTCCTCGACGTGAACCGTAAGGACGGTTGGGATACCGTTCCATTCCTTGAGGCCTCAAAGGCAATGGCACGGGGAACGGGTTACGCTGGAGAAGGGGACGTCCTGACGGCGAACCTGGTCGCTGCCCTGATGGAGATCTATCCTTCAACCACATTCACGGAAATGTTCTGCCCCGACTGGCAAAACGACCAGGTTTTCCTGTCGCACATGGGCGAATCCAATATCGACCTGATGATTCCAAAGCCGAATCTCCTCTCGAAGCCCTACATCTACAGCGACACGGGCGCTCCCGCAGTCGCATACGGCATCATGAGATCCGGCAACGCCATACTTGTCAACCTTGCGCCAATCCAAAGAGGAAACTATCGACTGATCGCTTGCCCCGGACAAGTCAACGCACCACCAAAGCCGGAACCCGTCTCATGCATGAAAGGTTGGTTCAAGCCCAAGAAAAGCCTTCCTGCATTCCTTGAAGCCTACAGCGAACTTGCGGGAACGCATCATTCCGCCATGGTTTACAATGCCAACATCAATGTGCTTAAAAACTTCGCAAAATTGATGAAATGGGATTTCGCTGAACTGTAAATCGATTTATCACGGAGCAACAAGCATGAAACTCACGACTTCGATCACACTTGTCGCCCTGGCGGCTTCAAGCATGACCGCAACGGCCCAGGACGCCTTCCAGCCCATCCATCTCAAGGCAACCGATTTTATCATCGCAACAGGACAGCCATCGCTCCTGACCTGGAAGCTCAAGAACTCATATGTCCCAGTATGGTCGCTCTCAGGAGGCACAGTAGGGCAATCCGTTTCCGCCATAACGCCACCGCTCCCGAAAAACTGCGCCGGAGTCAAAGTCGAGCTCCTCGTTGCATCGGAGGAATCGAGTGCCAAATCAACGTTTTCCGATGTTTACAGGGCGCATCTTTCCCAACTTCAGCCTGGAGTTGGAGCGGAGATCCGCGGGATCATCGGGAAGCCAGTCAGGACGCCCTTGGCTGACGGGGCGCCTTCGCTGCGCACGATTACCGTTGAGCCTTACCGGATTGTTGAACCAGGTCTTCCGCTGGTTGTCAGGATCCAGCGTGAGCCAGGCGATTCCGGTGACACCTATCCCCGTCCTGCTGGACTCGTCTCCGTCACCGTCACTCCGCTTCCGTCACCGCCGCCCATACGCCTCGTGCAGGATCGCCCAGGATACAACTCCTGGCCGATGATGCAGGCCCTCGGGGACAAGCTCGTCTGTGCCTACAGCAGCGGGACAGCGCATAATATCGTCGAAGGCGTCCGAGGCGTCTATGCCAGGACCTCAAAGGACGGCGGCAAAACCTGGGAACCTGAAGTCTGCGTCACCAACCAGCCCGACTACGGCGAGGTCACGATCGGCAAAGGACTTGACGAAAACGGCGCCATGCTCCTTTGGGTACGATGCTACGGCGGTCCCAAGCCGCACCATTCCCTCTATCGAACCGTCGATGGAACATCCTTCGAACTCATCTCGACGCCGCCGGTCGATCCGCTTCCCATGCAAATCATGGACGTGGTCCACATCCCGACAGTCGGATTGGTCTCGTTTTGGTTTTCCGGATACAAGGATGGTAGTTGCGCCTGGGGAACCATGGTCAGCACGGACAACGGAGCCACCTGGACGCAAAATATCGTCGAGGACAAGCTCAAATCAGCGGATTTGCCGACGGAGCAATCGATGGTCTATTTGGGCGACGGCAAAATTCTTGGCATGGCTCGAACCGAGTCCCACGTTGGTGATTCTCAATTCAGCCAATTCCAGCTTACGTCCACGGATTACGGGAAGACCTGGACGAAGCAACGGACCAACATCAGGAACATCATGTCTTCCTCCCCGAGCCTGATTCTGGACGCCAAGACGGGTTACGTCAGCAACTACTACTACGAGCGTGGTCGCGGGGTCATTTTCCGGCGGCGTGTCAAGCCCGAAGACGTCTTCGAGGACCCGATGGCATGGCCTGACGCGGAAGCCGTCGCCCTGGGCAGCGAAGTCCCTTGGGAATCCGGCAACTGCAACGCCACGTTCATCGGCGACGACCACTACGTCTCATTCTACTCGGGTTCCGGAAAGCAAACATCGGTTTACATTGCTCACGTACCGCCTGTCAAGGAAGAAAAATAAGGAGTGTAATCATGGGTATCAGCATTGGAATGTTAGGTCTTGGTTCATTCGCCTCCTGTTTTGTCGATCTTTTCAAGTCACATCCCTTGGTGGATCGCATTGCCTTTTGCGACCGTGAGGTTGACCGTGTCAAGCGTTGGGCGGACGATCCGTTTCTCGCCAAGAAATTCAATCCCAAGGACTGCTACTATTCGTTGGAGGAACTTTGTGAATCCGATGTTGACGCGATCGTCATCATGACCCAGCCCTGGCTCCACGCCCCACAGGCGGTCCAGGCGATGAACGCGGGAAAAGACGTCTATTCGGCCGTCCCCATCATCTCGATTCCCGATGATGACGAAATCCTCGACTGGTGCGGAAAAATCATCGAAACGTCACTCAAAACCGGAAAGCACTACATGCTTGGCGAAACGACCTGCTATCGCCCGCAAACGCAATTCTGCCTTCGGAAAGTCCAGGAAGATGCGTTTGGCGACTTCGTATATGCAGAGGGAGAATACTGCCATGACGTGGATGCGGCGTGCAACCTGAGAAGAGTCTCGCAGTCCAGGGCAAACTCAAAGGCGGGACAGGAAGGAATCATCCTCAGGAAAAAATACTACGACCGGGGACTTAAGGGCGGTCCGATGCACTATCCGACCCATTCCACCTCTGGACCATGCTTTGTCATGGATACTTACGCCGTCAAGGTCACATGCTACGGATACAAAAACAAAACCAACGACCCGTACTTCAAAACCTCGGCTTTCTCCAACGAAATCGCACTGTTCAAAATGGCCAATGGCGCAACTGTCCGAATCGCGGAAACACGTGAAGTCGCAGGAAAACTGTCAGCCGTTGAAAGCGAAATCTTCAGAATCATGGGCACGCGAGGAACCTTCTCCGAAAACGTATGGTACTACAATGGCCGGACAAACGACACGGACGCCAAGGTTCTTCCCGAGCAACGGCTGACGGACAAGGATATGTTCACGCCATTCCCGCCGGAAGTCGAACTCGCATTCAAGCAAGCGCTCAACAAGAACAAATCGATCGAGGAGTTGAAAGACACGGATTTCAAGCCCACGGGACATGGAGGCTCGCATCCGTACCTGGTGCACGAATTCGTGTCATCAGTCGCAGAAGGACGTCAATCTGCGATCAATCCCTGGATCGCGGCGCGATTCATGACTATGGGCGTCATGGCGCATAAATCAGCGCTTCTCGACGGCGAAACCCTCAATGTCCCGGATTGGGGACTCCCGCCTCAGTGACAATGGCAAAAGCACAAAAAGCAAGGTAAAGGACCATGAAAAAATTCCTCTTGTTGACATCGATGATGATCCTGGCAGGAACTCCACTTGTCGCCCAGGAAAACCTCCTTAAAAACCCTGAATTCGAAGGCACTGGAGAAGCATTGCCCACGCACTGGGGCAAGGGGCCGATTGGAAAGGTCAGGCGCATCCCGGCGCCAGCAGGGACAAATGCAAAATTCGCCATCGAGATCACCAAGACCGCCGCTGACGATCCGAAGCCCTTTGCCTACGCCATCCAAGCCAATCTTGATATCAAGAAGATTCAAAACTATACCTACACCGCTCAAATCTTCGGCACGAAGGGAACGGAAGTCGAGATTTATGTCGAAGCCAACAACCCAGGACGGACCTGCATGTCGCAAACCGTTGTCTGCGACGGCGAATCCTGGCTTCCAATCTCACTTGATTTCTACTTCCCTGAAGTTATCACAAAACCGTACGCCGTCGTCAGGCTTAGAAAACCTGGAACATTCGCATTCGCAAATCCAAAGATCGTGCCTGACAACACGAAATTCGGAAATGGATCTTTCGATTTTGGCGAGTTCAAGTGGATTTTTGACCATGCCAGCATCGTCGAAGCTCCAGAACCATACGGAAGTGTCGTCGAACTCAAAAACCTAAACGGGCCTGCCTCGATCAGGCAAGCTGGAATTGCCGTCAAGGCGAACCAGCACTACAAGATCACCTACGAGGCCTCTGGCGGAACAGACAAGCAATACACTGACGTGCAAGGCGCAACCTGGTTCAGAATCACTCCGCAAATCAATGGAAAACCCATTCCGGGTACCGAGATATGGCGAGATTCGTTCCCAAATTGGCAACAGAAAAAGCTGACCTTCAAGCTTGACCAGGATGCGGTCATCGACATTGTCGGCGAACTCAAATCACCAGGAACCGTCCGGTTTGACAACATCACGTTCCAGCCCTGCAAATCTGAAATTCCGCCGTTGGAGATCGTGCTCGATCCACCTTGCTCCCATGGCAATTCAATCTTCCTGCCCGACCACGAAAATCTCAAGCAGGTCACAGGCATCCTTGCCGGTGAGGTCACTGCCGCAAAGTACACAATCGAATTCCTTGGCAAAAAACACGATGTCAAGGGTTTGCAAAATCCACAACCCTTCGCGCTAGACTGCCCCAAGAAACCAGGCAAATACCCTATGGCTGCGACTGCGTTCGACCAAAGCGGAAAAACAATCGCAACCGCCAGCCTTGAATTCGCGGTTCATCCGCCAACGCCGAAGCGAAAAGTCACCTTCCGGGACGATCGTATCATGCTGATCGACGGACAACCTTTCTTCCCGCTCGGAATCTGGTCCGTACAAGGATCAATCCCGCTGGAAGAACGGCTCAAACGTATGGTAGATGCTGGATTCAATATGGGAAAATGCCCAATACAACTGATCGATACCTACGCAAAAGCAGGACTCTACGCAGTTGCGTCAGTCCCGCCGTCATTGCCAACAACAGATTCCCCGGAGAAACTTGAAAGTTGGAAGAAAAAATGGACGTGGATCATCACAAGAGCTTCAGAGAATCCAAATGTGATCGCCTATTTCAATATCGATGAACCCTGCTGGAATGGAAGGCCATACGAGCCTATTCAGGAAGCCTACCACTTCGTCAAAAGCATCGACCCGTACCATCCAATGTATCTCAACGAGGCGCCGAGAAGCACCCTCGAAGACCTTAGGCACTACGCCGCCGCATCAGATGCGTACGGGGTCGATATCTACCCGATCCCATCGCCCAACGCACATTCCGACCTCCCTGACAAAACGATGACGTCAGTCGGCAAATATACCGATATCTCTGACGAGGTCGTCCGCTCGCGGAAACCCGTCTGGATGACCCTCCAGGGATTTTCATGGAATGGGCTAAGAAGCCGCGAGCCGATCATCTACCCCTCGCACGAACAAAATCGGTTCATGGCCTACAACTCTATCGTGCATGGGGCGACAGGACTCTTCTACTGGGGATTCAACTGGACAACGGAAAACTGGACCTTCATCGAAGAACTCGGACGTACCATCCGGGAACTCAGGGACATTTCGGGAATCCTCGTCGCAAGAACACTCGAAAAAACACTCCTGAAACCAAGCGCTGATACGATCAATACCCTGCAAAAATTTGTCGGAAACGACATCTATGTCATCGCGATCAACGAATCAGACCAAGTTGTGAAAGCGACGTTCAGCGCCACCAAGCTCCCAGCGGCCATCCACCTGCCGCTGGATGGAACTCAAATCAAAACCAGCAACAATGCGTTCACAGACGACTTCAAGCCCTACGATGTGAAGATCTATTCGACGACACCCAAACTCCCGCCACCACAACAAAAGCCGCCAATTCCTGCGACTCAACCACAATCATACCTCAAGCAGGATGACTTCAGCTTTGCAAATTGGATTTGGTTCAAGGACAAAAACAAAGTCGCAAGTCACCAAACATTCTTTATCAGGGATATCGCAATTCCCAAGAATGCCAAGAAAGTCGAACTCCAAATCACGGCAGACGATCACTTCCAGGCTTTCATCGATAGTAAGCTCGTCCTCGAACACGCAGACGGCATCAGGGGGCACAATACGGTCTCCGTGCTTGATATCACCAAACAGGTCGCTCCTGGAAAACATAGAATCCAAATCCACGCCGCAGATGGCGGACAACCTCCTTGCGCAATGCTGTATGTCGTTGGCATCACCACAACAGACAACGAAATCATTCGCATTGTCTCGGACGACCAGACCCTGGCTTCCGAAACAAAAGATGCAAATTGGCTTAAACCCAATTTCGTCCCAACCGCCCCAAACTGGACACCTGCAGCAATCCTAGGCAAATACGGCTGCGCGCCTTGGGGACACAATGCCTATCCAGAACCAGCGGATACCGAGGACTTAGGTAAAGAACCATTCCCGCCACCACCCAAGAAATAACACTAAAAAAGCAGTTGATGCCATGGCACCCGTCAATCGGCTAAATTAGGTACGGGCACCTTGGGTGGTGTTTTGGGCACCTTGGGTGGTGTTTTGGGCACCCTGGGTGGTGTTTTGGGCACCTTGGGTGGTGTTTTGGGCACCTGGGGTGGTGTTTGGGGCACCCTGGGTGGTGTGGATGCACCCGGGGTGGTGTTTGGAGCACCCGGGGTGGTGTTTGGAGCACCCGGGGTGGTGTTTTGGGCACCCTGGGTGGTGTTTTGGGCACCCTGGGTGGTGTTTGGGGCACCCTGGGTGGTGTTTCGGGGCACCCTGGGTGGTGTTTGGGGCACCCTGGGTGGTGTTTCGGGGCACCCTGGGTGGTGTGGATGCACCTTGGGTGGTGGCGTGGGGCACCCTGGGTGGTGTTTCGGGGCACTCTGGGTGGTGTTTCGGGGCACCCTGGGTGGTGTTTTGGGCACCTTGGGTGGTGTTTTGGGCACCTGGGGTGGTGTTTGGGGCACCCTGGGTGGTGTGGATGCACCTTGAGTGGTAGCGTGGAGCACCTTGGGTGGTGTCGGACAGGTCGGACAGGTCGGACAGCTTGGTTTATTCTGGCAAGATTTCGACTTTGACGTAGTTGAATTTCACGTATCCCGGGTCGCCTTCTCTGAGCAGGAAATAGTACTTGAAGTCTTTGTCTCGCTTTGTGAATTCGATGACATGCCTTTGAATTCCCAGGTCGCCGGGAGGCGTATGGATTCTTGCATTTGCATTTGTCAGCGGAGTTGGGTTTCTAAGCACCATGGTCCAGGTTGCATTAGTATTTTGTTTGAATTGGAGATCGATTGTAAATCTAAATTTTGTTCCTGCCGGTACATCCCAAGCTTCATCTGGGATTTCGAGGCGTGCGTTTCCGCCTTTATGGAAGTAGAATCCATCTTCGATCGGGAGTGGATTTCCGTCTGCCAATCCCGAAAGGAATTTGAGTTCCTGCATTGGATTTTTGTTTTCAAAAGTCATTTTGCCTGATGCGAGTTCAGGTGCTTTCCAGGTTTCGTAGAGGGTGCTTGATTCATTTCCGTAGAAGTCTTGAGCGGTGACGCTGAATCGGTATTCAGTTTCGGGGGCGAAGTGACCTGAGCTGAAAGCCATTGTCGTGCTTTCACGTGGTTGGGATGGGGGAATGTGGAAGTCGCCGAATTCCTCTTTGAGTGCGAAATCGATCCAATTGCCTTGCTGGTCGCGTTTTGCGACTTTGAAAACGTATTTGAAAACTCCCAGTGGATGGGTCGCGGTCGGCGCTTGGATCCTGAGTTCGGAGCAGGGGATGCCCTGTGGGGTCAAGGTCAGTTTAGCGTTTTGGGCAAATGCCGGCGTCTGTGATTTTTCCTTGCGGATTGCAGGCGAGTAGGTGGGGTTGGAAGGGTCGTAGGGATAGGTGACGGTCCAAGGCTGGTCGGGATTGATTTC